>Ga0182024_10001530_pt1 | contig 59388 bp, 49 predicted proteins | sample P32metaG_FD_120480 | JGI IMG/M metagenome (GOLD analysis project Ga0182024, IMG submission 120480) | Permafrost microbial communities from Stordalen Mire, Sweden - P3-2 metaG (Illumina Assembly) | ecosystem: Environmental > Terrestrial > Soil > Wetlands > Permafrost | place: Sweden: Stordalen...
AGGCGGAAGCGCCAGGAGTGAACATATAGCGTGTCGTAGAGCATGCGGTTGTATGAGCGGAAGAGTTCTGTAGCGTCGGTAAGAAACTGTTCGCTGTCGCCGCGATAGCCGGCGTGTTTCGATTTTTCCGCATAGCGCTCTTGCGCCAGAGTGTATGCTTCGATGTTTTCTTTTGCCACAGCCGTGCGATGAAACCGCTCCAGCACCCGCTTCCTTGCCGCTTCACCCATGCGCGCCCGCAAAGAATCATCAACCAGAAGGCTGAGAATTGCCTTGCTTAAGGCATCTGCGTCTGCCGGCGCTACGATCAGCCCCGACTGCCCGTCAGTCAGATACTCGCGCATGCCACCAGCAGAGGTGCCAACGAATGCTTTACCGCAAGACATGGCTTCGATGCAAGTATAGGGCGCATTGTCATAAAGAGAGGGAGCAACGCATATATCGGCGCTGCGATAATATGCGGGCATCTCATCCAGCTTAACATGCGGAATAAACGTAACCTTGTCGGTGCATCCGGATTGGGCAAGCACGCCTTTCAGTTCAGCCAGCACGGATGTTTGTCCGGCACCGGTATTGGTATCAGCTCCAACAATTATAAATCTAACGTTGGCAAAATTAGCGACCACTTCAGGAATGGCTTTAACTAGATACTGTATACCTTTGCGCTCTTCCAGGCGACCGACAAAGAGAACAGTTACTTTGCCGTCCGGTTCGATGGCGCGCGCCCCGTCGGGGCAGAACTTGTTAGCATCAATGGGGTTGCGCACAATGCGGATCTCAGCTCTTGGGTACCTCAGATCGTTTGCCACCCAGTCTGCCAGGTCCTCGCTTGGCGATATCAATACTTCAGCAGCCAGCATCGCTACTCTTTCAATCATGGCGATAAACTGTTGATCGAAATTAGCGCTCAGGTTGTGGAAGCGCTCCTGCAGCAACTTCGCTTGTGGCGTATGCAGTTTAATCACTATTGGTGCCGCTTGGTTGACTGCTGGCATCAAGCCGTCTGCCAGGTGTTCCGGCGCTTCGACCACATCAAACGGCTGGCTCTTGTGCAGTTGGGCGAACTTGCGCCAGAGAGCAAAATTCGTCTCCATGTTGTAGTGCGTATATGGTGTCGTCAGATGTACGGCCGACCACTCGCTCAGCTGGCCCAGCCACCTAGCTCGATGCACGGGAATGCCTTCCTGCATCACTGCCGTCTCACTCTCACTTCCACCTGGAAGGTTGCCCGGATCTTCCCTGCCCATCAGCGAGACTACCTGAACATCGTGCCCGATTTCCTGCAATCCATGGGCGATTTGATAGGTGTAGGCGCCGATTCCGCCCCATCCGGTGTCGGGCGGATATTCCTTCGAGATCAGGCAAATTCTCAACGTGCTTTTCCTATTTCATTTAGACTTTAGTAGAGCCAGCATTTTTCGCGCCACCCTGCGCAAAGTGATCTTTCTGCGCTGAGCCGGTGCGGCGGCTTGCTCCTCAATCGACTCGGGCACCACCTGCAGTGCGGTTGCGGCCACACTCATCTCTTGCACTAATTTGACGGCTTTATCCACTGTTGGGTATAGCGAAGGATCTGTGCAATAGGCGAAGCGAATCAAATCTTTGCCTGCATCCATGCTGTAATTGTTAATCAGTTTTTGCGGGCCCGGAAATGTCGCCGGAATTTTATACTCTTGCGGTGGCACATTGTTCTTCAGCGCCACGGCCATAATATGAGCGACCACTTCGTCGGCGCCCGTTGAATAGCGCGTCGCTGCCTCGCACAAACTGCGCACCACGCCCGCCATGTTTATCTGGATGGTAGTATCGTCTGGAAAAAATTTCTGCTTCACCTTAATCATGGTATCGGCCATTATCATTTCAGTCATGTGGCTGTCGACCAGCGATGCGTCGATCGGCTGGTCCCAACAATCCTTGTTCTCCTGGTTGAATGATTCGACAGATTTGTCTTTCAAGTGGCTGAATGAATATGATAAGCCGGTGCTGTGCTGGCTCACGCCCTCCACGGAGAACGGCCTGTACGAAAAAACATGATCCTGGCTGAAGTAACAGTTGACCATGCCCGAATAAAGATCTGGAATGGGGCTGAAGAAAAAGCGCCCGTAGCGGGCGATTAACTCTTTGGTCAAGGACACGGGAACGAAGGAGTTGTACAGAGCCGGTGCTTCATAACAGCTGGTTTCAAAATTGTAGATTCGGCGCAGCGTGCGGCGGGAGTCGCGCAGCTCCATGCGTTGCGAAATGTGCATGTGCAGGACATTGCGGAATTCCGGAATGATGCAGTTTGGCCACACCCACATTACTTTCTTCCAGGCGATGATTTTGCCTTTGCCATGCTGCCGGTGAATAATCATGGCTAACTCAACGGCGTCCGGCAAGATTCCATCATCGTCGCCGAGAAAGAAAACGTAGTCGCCGGAAACATTCTGCAAAGCGCATTCCCAATTGTCGGACATCGACAATCTCTTCTGCGCGCGGCAATACTTCACCCTCTTATCATTGCACTCAGTCACCACATCTTTGGTTAAAGGCGAGCTGAAATTGTCCATGACCACAATTTCGACATTGTCTTGATCCAGAGCGCATGCTGTTTTGAGGCTGTGACGGAGAACGTCAGGACGTTCTCGAGTAGGAATAACGATTGTATAAACTTCAGTCATTTGTCATTGGGGCAAAATCAAGGGGGACGGGTTCACCTTTATACACGGCAATTGTATCTCTTATGCATTTGCTCCAGGAGATCTGTCGCCGCGCAACGTTGCCTATCTGGGCGCCCAGATTGTTTCTCAGTTTCGGGTCGTCCATAAGACGGCTAACGCAGGCAGCAATCGACATGGCATCGGCGCTGCTGCTGAGTATGACATTCTTGCCATCTTCAAAGAGCGATTCCGTCGCCTCACCGCGGGTGGTGACAATGGGCAGCTCATGAGCGGCGGTAAACCAGAAGGAGCTGTTGTGTTGGTTGACGCCATCCTTGAAGGGCAAGACGCAACAGTCCGCCAATCTAAGGTGCTCGGAAGGAGAAGCGCTTCCGAAAGGAGCATAACTAGTCCAGACAACATAGTCATCCAGACCCAAGCTTGTGCACATTTTCTTCAGTTCCACCAAGTAGTCTGGTCGGCCAGCCCGGCGCAAAACATATGATTCGGGAGCATCGCCGACGATCAACAGTTTGACGTTCTTTCCAGAGTCGATGAGTTGCTTGAGAGCATCAAACAGATGCTCCACTCCTTTGCCCGGGTAGAGATAACCGTAAAAGGCGATGAGAAAACAATCTGATCCAATCGCGAAAACTTCTCTTGCTTGTTGCCTCTCAACTCCAGAAAATGGAGGCGCTACAGGCATTATCGGTGGTGGCGCAATGACCATGGATTTTTCCAGGATGGCTAGTTCTGCCATGACCAGCATTTGTCTGTCACGCTCGCCCAGAAATATGACTCCGTCGCTGTCGCGCAGCAAAGATCCATATTCGTAACCGAGCCCGGCGCGCCCAACAACGAAACTGCAAATGGCTCGGCAGGCGGCTGTAAGAAACGGGCTTTGGGAGCGCTTAACGCCGCCCAGCGATTCGATGTGAGTGACGACCCTGATGGTGCGATCGATTCTCTTGATGAATGTGGGCAAGAAGGTAATCATCGGATGGTCGCCATACACCCAGCCCGTGAAGATTATATCGACCACTTGTGGTTTCACGCGGCGCACATGGTCGAGAATGCGATTAAGGGATGCCCAATTCCATGTCTCGATTGCGGCACACAGTTCAAAGTTATGCGGCTGCATGTCAGCGCAACGAAGCGGTCCCAGGGCGCTGACTGTCAAGCCGCTGGCGGCAAGCTCTGCGCAAAGTCTCAACGTATAGTCGGCACCACCGCAACGCATGGGCGGGAAAGCGGCGGAAATTACCAAAACTTTCATCTGCTTCCGGGATCCCTTTCCGTCACTGTCGGGGCCACTTAAATTCTCCGACTAATTCTGACACTAATTCTGACACTGATACTGATACCGATACTGATACCGATACCGATACTGATACCGATACCGATCATAAGCCGAACGACTGATTGGCCGGCATCATCGCGGCACACCACTTCTGCGCTTCTGAGAATAGATCGTAATCGCGGAAGAAAAGCGCATTGCCCCACGATGATCGAACTGACTGATCGATATTGCAATAGTATCGTGGCTCAGTGCTGTGCGTGCCGTGGAAAACTCGATAGATGACCAGGTGCCAGGGATAGCCACGGTTGCGCATCAGCACCACTATCGGTGCCAACAGGCCGAACTCTCCGCCGGAAAAGAAGTGGGCGCCATCCCAAAAACTGGTCATGATCATGGCATATTTGGTGTTTCCCATGCCGCGAATAACATCGAGATCACCGCCCTCGGTATCAATCTTGACGATGCTTACATCGCCGGGAATCTCTCCTGCGTCGTGCATGCTGCGCAACATTCTCAGTTTCACTTCCACTCTTTCTGCGTACTTTGCACCGTCCGGCAGGGCGTGCTGAACGATGGTGCCGTAGAGGCTTGGCTCTTTCGGTAGCAGTTGTTTGGCCCGGGCATCAAGATTGAGCTTGTAGAGATTAGCGGTGCCGTCTGACGCGCCGAGTGCATTTTCATAAGAGCGAAATGTTGTCACCCCTTCAAAGCGGTCGCAAAGTTGATCGAACGCCTCAGGCTGCGGTTCGAAGGCGAAGACTCGGTAACCGGCAGAGAGCAACTGGCAGGTTACGTCACCAACATTGGCCCCTACTTCGAGCACGTTGCTACTTGAGAGAAAAGTGCGCAAATACTGCAAGAGCATAACCTCTGGATTGTCCTTGCGATAGTTGGCTACTTCTTGCGGATACGAATATGTGTCGTTAACGGGCGCCACGTGGCGATCGTATTCAGCTAGTTGTTGAGCGTAGTCAGCCAACTGGCGGTTTTGCTCGGCAAGCTGATTGCTCAAATGCTGTTCGTTTTCGGTCAGTTGTTGCGGTAGGTTGGCAAGCCGATCGGCGAGCTCATTCAGGTGGGCCAGCTGGGCTTTTAGCCCTTCCTGATCGACGAGCAATTTTGACTGATCGTCCTTGATTGTTTCCAGGATCGAAAGTATTTTGTCCTTGACACCCTTAATTCGTTCGAGAATTCGAGATGGCATCTTTCTCCGTCTCCGCGCAACTAGTTCTTGGAAACGCCCAGTGATCCAGAGGAGCAAACTGCAGAATCTTTCGTTTCAGGCGAACTTCCTCATACCAGATAGAATCATACAGCCGGAAGCCATCAGCGTCGTCTGCTTTATTAACGCCGTAGTAATGTTGTAAAAATAGATCGGTCATTTCCTTTGGCGGAACCGATTTGCCGAAGTATTGCGTTTGCAGCTTTGCAATCTCCGGCACTCCTGAAGACTCCCATTCATTCACGCTCTTTTGCCCGTCGTACCAGCGGAAGTAACCGTAGACATGATCGACGGCGGCAAATTTGGCACCGTTTTTCAAGAATCGCAACCACAGTTCATAATCCATAGCGAACTGATAACTCTCATTCACCGACGACCCCGCTTGGTCGAAAATCTGTTTCGTCCAGAAGCAGCACTCCTGCGGAAGATAGCAGGCGCGGTTGAGGACACCTTCGTCAAACTCGCGAAATGGATACGAGAGGCGAAAGAAGCCGTTCACATCGACATAGTAGCGTTTGCCGTAGATGACATCGGCATCGCTATGATCGAGAAAGTACTGCACGGCGTGCGATACCACGCCTGGTGCGGCGTAGCAGTCGTCTGAATTCAAATAGGCCAGGATCTCGCCATCTGAGCGCTTGAATCCTCTATTGATGGCATCTGCCTGCCCTTTGTCCTTTTCCTGGACGATTACGTTGATACGGCCGCGATATTTGTCGAGGATGGCTGCTGTGGAGTCGCCGGAGCAAGAGTCCATAACAATATATTGGAGGTTAGGGTAATCTTGATTGAGAACGCTCAAAATGGTGCGCTCGATAAACTGTCCTTGATTATAAGAAGGAGTGACGATAGACACGCGCGGCTGTGGGCAACTGAAGACCTGGCGGTGCTGACGTTGCGGCGCTTGCGCCCCCTGCTCCAGTGAATCTGCTGCTGCCGGCGCTTTTGCTATCGCACCGCCGGCGCCGCCATTGTTATTGGCGTTCATTGATTAGATGCAGGCGAGACGCCTGCGCTCCCGGATGTCGATGCCGGCGAGACGCTTCCCCGTCCCTCATTTTCTTTGGCCAGCGACTCAACTTTCTTGGTCAAAGATGCGCACTCTTGCTCTAGCTCGCGCGCTCGTCTGATGGCGCCCGTATTCATGCCGGAGAATTTTCCTTTCAATTCCAGAACCACTCTCATAGGCAATTTGTGCTTTTGACAAATTTCCACAGCACCCACCGAATCATCAATGTCTTTGACGATCTCTTCGATCTCGCTGTTGGACAAACCTTTGACGATTTCAGAAGACGGCTCTATTGCCGTGGGCAGATGTTGCTCTATAAGCAGATTGAGCCTGAGCAATTCGTCTACTATCTTGCGGGTCGTGCGCTCATAGTGCTCGAGGTTGAATTTGTTTATCTCTTGCACTTGCAGACTCATATCTCGGTACAGCTTGCGATAGAGAGGCGCCGTCAAAGAGTCATAAAAACTGGTGAAGAGGGAGCTCATACTATTTGACCGGCACCAACTCTGGTGCCTGAGCGCGGTACCAGTCGACGGTTCGTTTCAACCCTTGTGAGAGCGGTGTCTGAGCCTTGAAGCCAAAGAAATCTCTCGCTCTTGTCGTATCGAGACAGCGGCGCGGTTGACCGTTGGGTTTGGACGCGTCCCAAATGATCTTTCCCTCGAATTCAGTCAATTCGGCTATTTTTTCGGATAATTCGCGAATGCTTATTTCGCTGCCGGAGCCAAGATTTACAGGTTCGGCGCCTTCATAGTTTTCCGCTGCCAGCATAATGCCCTGCGCCGCATCATCGACATAGAGAAACTCGCGCGTTGGTGTGCCGTCGCCCCAGAGTTCTACAGACGCTGCTTTTGCTCTCTTTGCCTCAAGACATTTGCGCACCAGAGCCGGTATCACATGCGAGCTGTCGTGGTCAAAATTGTCGCCCGGTCCATAGAGATTGACCGGCATTAAATAGATGCTGTTGAAGCCATACTGGTCTCGATAAGCTTGAGATTGCACAAGCAGCATTTTCTTGGCCAGCCCGTAGGGAGCGTTTGTCTCCTCAGGATATCCGGTCCAGAGATCCTCTTCTTTGAAAGGAATAGGTGTGAATTTTGGATAGGAGCAGATGGTGCCGACGGCGACAAACTTGCTGATATTCGCCTGGCGGCACTCCTCCATGAGCATGACGCCCATGATCAGATTGTCGTAAAAATACTTGCCCGGGTTGGCTCGGTTGGCGCCTATGCCACCAACTCTTGCAGCCAGGTGAATGACCAGCTGCGGGCGCGCGGAAGCAATAAGCTCGCGCACAGCGCTTTGTTGGGTCAGATCCCAGTCTTTGCTGCGGGGCACGACGACGTTTTTGTAGCCCCGCTCGTTTAGCCCGTTTACCACTTTGGAGCCAAGAAAACCGGCTCCACCTGTGACAAGAACTCGCTCAAACTTCGCTGCCATTGCCGACCTCGTCTATATCGGCACTGATTGCAGGAAGGCGCCAAACACCAGTTGCTCAAACTCGCTGCGTGTTTCGGTTAAGTCTTTCACCGTATCAATGGTGCGCCAGAAAGCTCTAGTTTTGTAAACTCTAAGAGCGTTGGCTTTAGCCAATTGCGGAAAGGTCATAGTCTCATGATCGCCCACTTCCGGCAGGTCTTTGACAATGGCCGGATTGAGCAAGTAAATGCCGGCGTTGATCCAGAAGGGCAGCTCAGGTTTTTCTGTAAAGCCTGAGACGATCGATTCGCCTGAGACTTCCAAGATTCCGTAAGGGCTGCGCAATGGCACTGAAACAATGGTGGCTGTTGGGTTGTGCTGTTTGTGAAAAGCAATCAATTCGCCCAAATTTAAGTTGGTGAGCAGATCTCCGTTCATGGCCAGCACTGGCTCGGGCGATGGCGGTATGTGTTCCAGGGCTCTGCGCAAAGCACCACCGCGACCGAGTGGAGTCTCTTCCACCAGATAGTCGATTTTGACCCCATATTTGGTGCCGTCAGCGAAGTGCTCTTGCAGAACTTCGTTCAAATAACCGCAGCAAATCGTAATGCGATTGAAACCGTATGAACTTAGTAAACGAATCTGAAAGCTCAGAAGAGGGTTACCCAAAACTGGGATCATGCATTTCGGGCGATCCTCAGTGAACGGTCGCAGTCGCTCACCTTTCCCACCGGCAAGAATTATGGCGCGATTCAATTTTGATCCTCCAGAGGGGTTACCTTGTACGCCCTGATCCAGCAAAGTATGACAGAACGGCGCGCCCGTGAAATTTCATCCCTCTTAACTACCACCGATCGAAATTCGAGCAAGCGCAGGTCCCTTGGATCAGGATCCCTGGAAATATTGCCGGTAGGTACGGGTCACTGTCGCTGAGACCTATGCTGGGTTATCAAAAACGATATATATTTTGATTAAACTCAGTATGCAGTTTCGTCCCGAAATCGCTGTCATCATTGGCATTTAGGCAGATCTTGCTTGCTTTGGAAAATATACCGAAAAGCGCAAGTCAGCATAGGTAGTGTTAGGGCGTAGAGTTAGGGCAGTCTAACTGATCTGTGATCCGACCATTCTGCTTCAATTTAACGCCTGACGGCGTCGGCTTCTTTGCTGCGCAGCTGATGGCGCCAGTAGTCAAGCAGGTCTTTGATGGTCTGTTCAAACGTATATTCTTGAGTCCAGCCGGTTGCTTGCTTAAATTTAGTGGGGTCGCCTCTGAGCATTTCCACGTCGCTTGGTCGCATGCGGGCAGGATCTACAGCGATTTCGATTTTTGATTTGCTCATCGACAAAAGAAGCTCAACCAAATCGCGGATAGTGCGCGATACGCCCGAGGCGATGACATAGATCTCACCCGGTGTGCAGTGTTGAGTCGACAACCAGTAGGCGCGCACGACATCTCGCACATCGGTCCAATCACGCTGAGCGTTCAAGTTACCCACTGAGAGGATTGGCAGCTTTATGCCTAACTCTATCTCGGCCACTTGCTTGGCAAAATTGCTGGTGACAAAAACTTCACCCCGCCTCGGTCCTTCGTGATTGAAGGCTCGTGTGCGCATGGTCTTCAATCCGTAGCTGGCAAAATATTGATAGGCAAGCATGTCTTGTGTGACCTTGCTTACCGCATACGGACTCAACGGTCGCAACGGGTTGTGTTCGGTGATAGGCAACTCATCCGGATAAACTTTTCCATACTCTTCCGAGCTCAGGGCGATTTGCACAACCGGGTCAATATCAATTTGGCGAATCGACTCGAACAAATTGAGCTGCATCTGCACATTCCCTTGCAGCGTCACTTGCGGATTTTTCCAGGAATCAGGCACGAAACTTTGCGCGGCCAGATGGAAAACATAATCAGGTCTTACTTCTTTGATCAGCTCCGTGCATCCGGTCGGATCCATCAGATCGCAATCAATGAGATTGATATCGCCAGAAAGATGAGCCACGTTAGCCAGAGAACTTCGCCAGCGCTTGGTTCCGAAAATCTGGCAATTCTTTTGTTCCTTGAGAATGTATTCAGCCAGATGAGAACCGACCATGCCGGTGATGCCGGTAATAAGTACGCGCTTCATGAGTGCTCCGCAGCAAAGTATCTTTAGCGTCTGCGATAATACCACAGACTGTTGCGCCGTCTGTGCCACTGAGGCTCGACCAGCAACTTCACACAACTGTGATTTGGTCGGTCGGAATCTGTAGCTTAGCTAAATTTCACTGAGGCTTACATGTTAGTTTCCATCTGCATGCCAACTTACAATGGCCAAGCCTATCTGGCGGAAGCGATTGAAAGTGCGCTGCAGCAGAAATACAAACACATGGAACTGTTAATCTGCGATGATGCTTCCACTGACGGCACGATCGAGATAATACAGAGATACGCGCAAAGAGACCATCGTATACACTTCTGGAAAAACGACAGCCGCCTGGGCCTTTTCACTAACTACAACGAATGTATGAGTGAGGCTAAAGGCGACTTGATCAAGCCCTTTGCCCAGGACGATCTTCTTCATCCTAATGCCCTCGAACTGATGGTTAACGCCTTCAGCAACAACGACGTCGCTCTGGTGGCCTGCGGTAAGAAGTGTCTGGATTCTTCCCGAAAATCATTGGCTGAAAATGTTGAAACAGAATTGCCGGCCGGTAGGAGTTCCGGTCGACAGGTGATCGAAAGCTGTTTGCGCTCTTATCGAAACATAATCGGAGAGCCGGTTTCAGTTCTGTTCGATGCTGCAAAAGTGGGCAGGGGTTTTAACGAGGCTTACTATTCCCTGGGAGATCTGGAGTATTGGTTTCGCATTCTGGAAAAATCTGATCTGTTCTACATGCCTGACCAGCTGGTCACCTTCAGAAGGCACCCAGACAGCGCAACCGACAAGATGCTGGATGACATGACCTGGATTTTGGATTTTTTCCGTCTCGGAAAAGAGTATGAATCATATTTGGCAGACCTGGGAATCGGGCAAGAAGAGTACTTCTGCGGCTTTATCGATCGCGCCGGTGAGCTTATCGACAGGCTTGCCGATGAGATGGAAGTGACCCCGAAAGGATTGAGCGGTTTCAAGGAAGTGGCCTTTTATGCCATGCGCAGATCGGCACAACTGGCAGCAAAAGGTCGTGAATATGATTCGGTAGTGCAAAGCACTTCCTGGAAAATTACAGAGCCGTTGCGCTATATCAAGACAAAGATCGACAAGAAAACGACGCCGGCTAATTGAAGCAGGAAGCCGGTTAACTGAAGCTGAATCCGGCGAATGGCTTGGTACTGAGCTTCCAGAAGCCGCCAAGGGCATATTTGCGCAATTCGAAAATTCTCACCGGCGCATCCACTCCTTGCACATGCACTCTCATGAGCAACGGCTGATCAGACTGGGCAATGGGCGGGAAGCTAAATTCAAGCGGCTTCCCGTCTCTGACATCAGCAACAGAAGCCATGGCGGAGGTCAAAAACTGATCGGGAGCAGCGAAAATGCGAATGCAAATTTCACCGGCAGTCAGAGGTACATCGACCACAGGAGCAAGCAAAATGCTCTTCAGATTGGGGCGCTTGAGCTGCAGCTCATAAGTCAAAAAGGCCACGCGTAAGAGACTCAAACTTGGTTGCAGCCGGTAGCCTTTAAGCGCACCGTTGACCAGGGCAGCATCGTCTTTCAGTTGCTGGAAGCCTGGATTCATCAGGTTCCAGGCATCAAATCCGCTTCTGAATCGATCGGACCAGTAAACTATTCTGCGCTGTCTGAAGAGATCGACTTCCTGAGCGAGCAGCTTGCCTTTGTTGCGCACAAATTCAAGCTCGTTTTCCAGGGCGGCAATGCGGGCTTCCAGTTCCGGCGTCCCGGGCGAGTCAGTGGGCGGATTGGTCCGGGTGAGCGGATTGCTCCGGTCTAGCGGATTGCTCTGCTCAGTCACCAGATCGCTCCCGTCTGTAAGATGTGTTGGCGGCACCATAACTTGTTGATTCGATACGTTCATTGTGTGTAGACCATTTGGATGTAACCTGAGCTGGGCAGCCAGAAAGGAGCATTTGCATCAGTTTGATTTTCAGGCACGCTGGTGAACTTGAGGACGAACTCTTCTTTTTGCGAGTTCTTGATTGGTGTGAAGGCGAAACCTATTTTTTCACCTGCTTCATCGTCAAAACGCTTCGTGGTCGAGGCTTCGCGTAAAAGATTGCCGGTTGAAGATCTTACTTCCAGGTAAACCTTGCCCACGGGGTCGTGATCGCCTGGCGACGAGGCGGGAAACTTTACGCCGGAGAGATTGTTGAAATCGGCTCTGATTAAGACTTCGCTGCTGCGCAAAGGTGACGAAGCATATAAAGAGTAGGGCGTGTTCTTAGCGAGCAGTTCCTCAATCTCGACCATCCACTCGTCTTCCACCACTTGCTGTCGATACTGATCGTAAACCTCATCGTAAGCCGCCTTTTGAATTGAGGTGCGCAGCTGGGCGTCTTCGATTAACCTGCACATTCCCTCGAACCAGGACTCAGCTGTGTTTTCCACGAGAAAGCCGGTGCGCTCGTGCACGACGCAGCTGGAGTAGACCGGCACGTCCGAATAAATTCCGGCTACCCGGCAAGCACCATAATCGCGAAATTTTGTGTTTGTCTTCGAACGATGGAAGGGCGTATCTTCTAGTGGTGCCAGGCCGATATCGAAAGCGTGGTGCGAGAAATCGCGCAAGAACCTGTCGTAATCCGAGATCAAAGGGGCGAATTTGACACCGCGATAGCCGACCAACTCGCTTGATTGGCAGCCCCAGATCGTGAGCTCGATTTTGTCTATATATTTGTCGAGCACTTTTTTCATCGCTTCCGTAAAGAGCAGATATTGCGTGTCGACAATGCGGCTGGTGGCATAGACGATGCTCACTCGCTGAGATTGCGGGCGCGGCGAGGGGTTACGCAAGAGCTCAAAATCGAATCCGGCTTTGAGCAATTTCACTCGCTTGCTTAAATTGCTGACGATTTCTTCCATCACCGGGCTGTATACGCGCACCAGGTTGGCGTGGGTAAGATACTTCTCCAGCTGCTGAATGCGCAAAGGGAGTCTGTGATAGCGAGCCAACTCAGAATCTGATTCAAAAGGAACATCCCAAAAATTGTCGTCCAGATCAAAAATAATCGGCTTGTGTGTAGCCACTGCCTGGTTGAGAAGATGCGCGTAGGCAGGCTCTGTGTTGCGGCAAAAGACAACCAGATCGGCTTCATTAATGGCGCTCAAAGTGGCTTTGCCTTCCAGGAAAGATTTGAACTGAATCTTGTTTTTGCGAGCCAGAGCGCTCAACGGTTTCAACACGCCGATCTGGCATGAGGCGATTGTGGATGGCACAATCGCTACGATTCGAGGAAATGCATTCACGGAGCCTCCTTAACTGACAAGCTGGGGCGCGGCAGCCGGCTCAGTTTGCTTTTTCAAAAGGCAAGCGACTTCGTTGACATAATGATTGATTGTTTGCGCCGGCTGGCCATCACTGACGATTTCACCTTTATGCAAGATGATCACCCGGTTGCACAGTTGCTCTATTTGCTCCAGATTGTGTGACACGAGCACGGCGATGCGCGAGTTCGTGAACAGATGCAGCATTCGCTGCGTTGCTTTGTGGACAAAATGTCTGTCGCCGGTAGCAAAAATTTCGTCGACGAGAAGAATTTCAGGCTCCATAATCGTGCCGATTGAGAACGCCAATTTGCCGTGCATGCCGGATGAATAATATTTGATCGGCAAATCGATAAACTCTTCCAGTTCAGAGAAGGCAATGATTTCATCTTCCCAGCGCCGCATCTGCTGATATGAGCGACCAAGCAAAGCGCCGTTTAAATAGATGTTTTCTCGCCCGCTCAATTCGTAGTCAAAGCCGGTGCCAAGCTCAATCAAAGGCGTGATTTTGCCCTGCACGACTACCTTGCCTTGATGGGGTGGGTAAATGCCGACAATCATCTTCAGCAAGGTCGACTTTCCGGCGCCATTGAGACCGATGATGCCCAGCCGTTCACCTGCCTTGACGCTCAGATTTATGTTTTTCAAAGCGTCGAATTCAGTCACCGTGTCGGTGTTGCTTTTTCTTGTCAACTTGCCGATCACTACTTCTTTCAAAGCCGGAGCCCTGTTTCGGTAGATGCGAAACTTGAGGAAGGCGTTCTTAATGTGGATAGAGTGGCTCATTTTAGAGGCGGTAAATCAGGTCTTTGTCGGTGCGCACAAGAGTGTAAAAGGCCAGGGCAAAAGCAGCAATGGCGACGGCGGCTGGTATTGCCCAGTGCACCAGATCCGGTACTACTCCGTTGCAGATAAGCTGTCTGAACAAGTCGATAAAATAGTAGAGAGGGTTGAGGAGGAAATATTTTCGATAGTCAGCCGGCACCATATCCAGCCTGTAGACGATCGGCACCAGGTAGAACATGGTGCTCAGTCCTACTTTAATGATATGTGTGAGGTCACGGAAATACACCGTTGCAATGGAGAGAAGCAGCGATATTGAAAAGGTGAAGAGGAACAAGAGCGCCACCGCCAGCGGTGTAAGAAGAATCGTCCAATAAATTGGCACGCCGACAACACAGGCAAGCAAAACAAGGCTGGCCAGGCTGAAAACGAAGTTTGCCGTCTCTGTTGACACCGCTACCAGCGGGAAGAATGATTTTGGAATGTATACTTTTTTTAGGAAAGCTTCAGACTGCACTATAGATTGACTGCCTGTAGTGATTGCGTCTGTAATAAAGGTCCAGGGCAAAAGACCGGTAAAGATATAGACGCCAAAGGTCTTTGGATTTGAGTGCCAGAGCAAAGAAAAGACTGCCGTCATCACGGCCATGGTCATCAGCGGATTGAGCAAACTCCAGGCGAAGCCTAGAACAGAACGGCGATAGCGGCGGCGCAGGTTGTTGACGACGAAACTGGCGAGAGCAAATTTGATATTTTTCAGCTCGGCAACTGAGCGCAACATGTACGCGAAGGCAGATTCCGAGCCCTGGGAGCACTCCAGCTGATCGCCATCCCAGGCTGGTTGGCCTGTGGACTCGCTCTGAACTGCTTGCTCCAGGCTTGATAGCGATGCTGGATGTGTCAGGGTGGATTCGGGTTGCGCGACTCGCATTACTTATTGATTGGGGGAGTTTGCCAGATCCCAAGAATCATACTGAGCTGGGGGTGACTGAGCAACCTTAAATGGCTGAGCGATTGTTCATATTCGCTCAATCTGTTAATACAATTGATCGAGGACTACTTTTTACCGCTCAGAATGCGGTTGCCCAATAGCACCAGGGGCGGTTCGGAACAGCACATGTTATTTTTCGCTCACCTGATTTTTCGTCCTGCTTGAGATCTTTTAATGGGCGCTGACCCTAAACCTATCCAATGTGAGCCGTTTGCAAGAGCATATGGGGTAGACTCTTCAAATTGAACGGCGACAGTGCTGTCAACTTACTCAGGCAACGGATTCGAGCAGTGATCAACAACTTGCAGTTAAACACATACGTGCCTATCGCTCAAGCAACTGGGGCTGGGCGCAATCAGATGACCGGGCTGACGCTGCGTCGCTCTATCATCGAGCAATCAAAGCGAGCAGGAGTTGGCCACATCGGCTCTGCGCTTTGCGTAGCCGACATCATCGCTTGTTTGTACGGCAAGGTGATTGAAGCGCAGTCGCCCAGAGATCCTGAGCGCGATCGTTTTGTTCTGTCCAAAGGTCACGCCGCTCTGGCTCTTTATGCTGCTTTTGCGCAGCGCGGTTGGATCACGCAAGCCCAGTTAAATACATATTGTGGCGATGGCAGCCAGCTAGGCGTGCATCCTGAGCATTGCCTGCCTGGTGTGGATTTTGCCACAGGCTCACTGGGGCAAGGGCTTTCTTTTGGAGTTGGTGCGGCCCTTGCCGCTAAACGTCAAAACTCCAAACGCCGCACCTTTGTGCTGCTCTCAGATGCTGAATGCAACGAAGGTTCTGTCTGGGAAGCGATCATGTTTGCCAGCCACCATAAATTGAACAATCTTTTTGCCATCATTGATCTGAACGGGCAACAGGCTTTCGGCTATACCAAAGATGTGCTCAATCTGACACCCATGGACGCTCGCTGGCAAGCGTTCGGCTGGGATGTGCACTGCGTGGATGGACATGATGCCGACGCCATGGCCGTTCTTATTCAAAGTTTGTCCGGAAAGGGTGATCAACCCCATGTCCTGGTTGCTCACACTACTTTCGGCAAAGGTGTCTCTTTTATGGAGCACCAGATAAAGTGGCACTACAGTCCACTCAATGATCTGGAGTATAAACAAGCGCTCGCCGAGCTGGAGGTACAATGAGAGGCGCCTTCGCCAAAACTTTGACGGAGCTGGCTGGCAACGATTCTCGCATTTATCTGTTGACGGGCGACCTGGGCTATATGGCGTTGGAACCGTTTGCAGAAAAGTTTCCCGATCGGTTTATCAATGTCGGAGTAGCCGAGCAAAATATGGTGGGCATCGCCACTGGATTAGCGGAAGCCGGTTTCATCCCGGTAGTTTATTCGATCGTCACGTTTGCCACTTTGCGCCCCTATGAGTTTATTCGCAACGGTCCTATCTTGCACCAATTGCCTGTGCGCATTGCCGGCGTCGGTGGCGGTGCCGAGTACGGTCACAACGGCGCCACCCACTACGGGCTGGAAGACATAGGTGTCATGCGGGTGCAGCCCGGCATTACGGTGGTGGCACCGGCAGACGCAGCTCAGACGGCAACGGCGCTGAAAAAGACTTACGACTTACCGGGTCCTGTCTACTACAGATTAGGCAAGGACGATCGCATAGTGGTGCCCGGTCTCAACGGCGCCTTTGACCTGGGGCGAGCCCAGATCATTAGAGAAGGCAAAGATCTTTTGCTCATTGCCATGGGTGGTATCAGTTGCGAAGTCGCTGCCGCGGCTGAATTGCTTCGCAAAGATGGTATCGACTGTGAAGTCATGGTCGTCGCCTCAATCAATCCGGCTCCGGTTGACGACTTGAAGGCGCACTTGAGCAAATTCCGCCAGGCGATCACTGTTGAAGCGCACTACGCAGCCGGCGGCCTTTGCTCGTTGGTGTCGGAAGTGGTGGCACAGTCGGGCATCAACTGCAAGATCACACGTTGCGCCATCGAAAAGAGTCCTGATGGCGAAACCGGCGGGCAGGCGTTTCTCTACAACAAGTTCGGTATCTCGGCTGGCGCCGTCGCTGCCAGAGCGAAAGCGTTGCTGTGTGGGGTGATGGTGTGACGGAAAAATCAATTTCGGTGATCATGCCTGTCCACAATCAGGAAGATCATATCGGCGAAATAGTCGACTCTTATTTGGCAGTGCTGGCTAAAATTCCGGGTGACCATGAGCTTGTGCTCGTCACAAACGCTTGCCGTGATCGCTCGCCTGAAATTTGCCGCTCGCTGGCTGAGCAAAATAACCTGGTGCGCACCATTGATACTAAAAATGGTGGCTGGGGATTGTCAGTAAAGTTGGGGCTGCAAGAGGCTAAAGGCGACATCCTTTGCTATACCAACTCGGCCCGCACAAGTGCTGAAATCATGACTCTGGCTCTGCTTTATGCTGTCGCCTACCCTGAAGTGGTGATTAAGGCCAACCGCAAGATTCGCGAAAGTTTGCGCCGACGCCTCGGTTCGCTTCTATACAACCTTGAATGCCGGGCCTTTTTCGATCTGCCCACCTGGGACATCAACGGCACACCCAAAGTCTTTCCCCGTAAGTTCAGCAAACTGATGGAACTGACTCGCGACGACGATCTTATTGATGCAGAGTTCAACGCTATTTGCCGGCGAGAGAACTATCCGATGCTCGAACTGCCCGTGTTGTCGACGAAACGTCATGGTGGCAAATCAACTACCAACTACAATTCGGCCTTGAAAATGTATTGGGGAGCATACAAACTTTGGCAAAGCATGCGACAACAAACGAGTTTGTAGACTGCCCCTCAGCAGATGAAATGGAAGACCTCTGGTCTCGTCATTCAGCGGCCTGGCGTGACACCGCTCAGATTACCAGCCATTGGCAAGACGCCAGCAATATCGATCCGCTGTTGCTCAAATACAAAGTCAAAGGCGACTTCTGGGCAGTTCTTGACTCGCTTCAAATCACGCTTCTGGTCGGTCGAGAGTACGAGCATCTTTTGCTGGCCTTGAGCAACTTCGATTCTGCCCCGCACATGACCTATATGCCGATGCCCCATCCATCAGGTCTGGCGGTTGATAGGGAAAAGGGAATCGTGCACGTAGCATCAACACGCAATCCTAATCAGATTTATGATCTGGCGCCGATGAGCGGCAGTATGCCCCGTCTGGATGTGGAGGTGAGCGAGCAGCTCGATAACCCGCTCTTGCCCGTGCGCTCGCGCTTTCTGCCCGGTTGCCTTTACATGCATGATTTAGCCATGGTAGGTGGCGAACTTTATGCCAACGCTGTCGGGCATAATGCCGTTGTGCATTTAACCAGCGAGGGCAGGTATTCGCGCAAGTGGTGGCCAAAGTGTATCGATACCCCGACTGGTCCTGCTTTTGGACAGAACTTTATCCAACTCAACTCTATTGCTGCGGGCGATACTCTAAGCGAATCCTTTTTCTCTGCCTCCTCCGACAAGGTCTCCAGTCGCCGCCCCGGACATAAGAACTATCCTGTCGACCAGCGCGGTGTCATTTTTTCCGGAGCGACCCGAGAGCCCATTGCGCGCGGGTTGACCCGCCCACATTCGGCTCGGCTGGAGCATTCAACCGGCAGACAACGACTATGGGTCGACAACAGCGGTTATGGTGAAGTCGGTCTCATCGAAGACGAACGTTTTCACACTGTTACAAAACTGCCGGGCTGGACGCGGGGCCTGGCATTCTGCCGGGGCGTAGCGTTTGTGGGCACTTCCAGGGTGATTCCGAAATTCAGTCAGTATGCCCCGGGGCTGGATGTTAATGCCAGCATATGCGCTATTCACGCCATTGATATAAGATCTGGCAAGGTTTTGGGAAGCGTTGCCTGGCCCTATGGCAATCAGATATTTGCCATCGAATGGCTTCCACGTGCGCAATCAGGCGGTTTTCCGTTTTCGATCACGGGACCTGAACGCGATTGCAAAACAATGTTTTATACATTTTCTACGGATTAGAGAAACGGATTAGAGAAATAGAGAAGAATTAGAGAAATAGAGAAGGATTGAGGAAAAGGAGATAGTGATGACTGCTGGTAAGTTTCGGTTACTAATGATTGGTGCCATGTATGAAAATGGTGGCAACACGACCCATCGTTTTCTTGATGGGCATCCGCAAATGTTTGTTTATCCGTTTGAATCACAAGTGGGAACTCGTCTGGTCATGGACCATTTGACCTCAATGTTTCCTGTGAAATATCGCTGGCCGGAATTTGCACTGGATGCCACGCCGGAACAAGACTACAAAGCGATCATCGATGAAGAAGGCAAAGTGCGCGCTCGCACCCCCAACGTCAGCAAGTTCCGTCACATGCCGATGGAATTTTCCGACGACGAAAGACAAGAGTTTTATGTCAAACATGTGAAGGCAAGCGGCCGTTCGCGCGGCAACAACATGGCTGCTTTCTTCAAGGCCACTTTTGAAGCCTGGAAAGACTACAAGCGCACAGGCGAAGAATCTGTCTATGTCGGATACAGTCCGATTATCGGTGTAGATGCAGACAAGATCCTGAACGATCTTCCTGATGCTCATGTTTTGCATGTGGTGCGTAACCCCTGGTCCGCTTACGCTGATACCAAGAAGCGCCCCGTTCCCCTTTCGCTCAAGCACTACATGCTTGGCTGGACTTTGAATCAGTATCATGCCCTTCTCTACAAAGAGCAATTCCCAGACAGAATGCACATCGTCAGAGCTGAAGACGTAATGGCAAATTCGTTTAAGACACTTGGCGATCTGTGTGGAAAGCTCGGCTTGGAGGCTGCGGAGTCACTGAAAGTGCCGAGTTGGAACGGCAAGGAACTGGAAGAAGTATATCCGTGGGGCACAATTCGCCAGGCTAATCCGGATGCCAATCTGGCTACTGCCAACGAGCTGAGCCAGACTGAAAAGGATCAGATCAGGCAGTTGACTTTCCAATACCTTGATGAGTTCGACTACAAAAACTTTTTGAATTCGAAAGTTTTGTCCGCTCGCTAATACCAGCCAGCGAGAGCGATAGTTTATTTTGCGCGAAAAACGCTATTCAAGCGAATTGAATGAAAAATTGGCGAAGTTTCTGCATGGCAATGTACTCGATCAGGCTGTGCTGACTTTCGAACCGTCGCTCAATGTGGATGACGTCGCCATGCTCTCTAAGCAGGCGGTGCTCGCAGGCATGCAGATTTTTCAAGAGCGCCATGAAAAGCGTTTTTACTGGCTGAACCGCGATCGGTCTCAGATAAATATAGCGAATTATTTTAACGTCCAGATCACGGGAGAACCACGTGGTGAACTGATTTCACTTGATATGTTCTTGGGCCCTTGTTATGACTTTTCGACCAAACGCCTGGTCGCCACACCTTTGACCAGACAAAGCAAAATCGAGATAATGCAGTGGTGCGAATCTCACGGTCTCGAAGACTCGCGTGTGGGATATTCGTACGCATACGTGGATCCACCTTATGGTCTAAAGGTGAAGGGCGATGAATGCAACTTGTTGTTCAACCAGTTTCTGGAAATGTTGTTTTACAACTTTGAACATGACAGCGTTATTTATTCATGGTCGGACGACTGGTCCAACTATTTCGACGCCGGCAAAGAATGGTGGGGGACATTTTGCTGGTCAGTACTGATCAAAGAGAAGTCTGAAGTGGTCGTTGTGGCGGCTTCGACAAGTGACTGATAGATGGCAAACGCCGACCCAATTGCGTCTAAATTACTGGACTTTAGTAAGTCTCTGAAGTTCAGTAAAATTACCTTTTGCAAAATGAAATGGTCGAGGGGGTCCTACTTTTTCCCCTCTTTAGAGCAATGTAACGAGAAAAAAAGTTTTCCTTGACAGCCCGAAACGAGCTGCTGGTAAGTATTTGCGATCCTTAAAAATCCCGAACCGCTGATGTAATATTCCTTTACCTGGCTATTGTTACATTCGCCACAATTTTTTTGGACACCCCTCACCATGATCTTAAAAGAGATTTGAATGACTAGAATAATCAAGCACATCGTCCTGCATCGCATAAACGACTGGGCAAAGGTTACTAGCGGCAAGGTCTTACTAACAAATCCATGGTATCAAAAACTGTTCTTATAACTGGTGGCACCGGACTGGTCGGCTCACATCTGGCCAATCAGATTGCGCTTCGCGGCCATCAGGTACTCGTTCTTTCGCGAAGCTCGCGCTTTTCCGTGCCTGAAGCGATAGGCGATGAAAATAAATCGAGAATTGAACTTGTTTCAGGCGACGTTGACGACAAAGATCTTCTGTCCGAACTGATTGGCCGATCTCAATTTATTTTCCATCAGGCTGCCAGCGTGGGCGCCTCCGGCGCTGTCGAGAACGCCAGCGACTACATCCAAAACAATGTCAGCGGCACTGCTAGTTTAGTCGACGTTCTGCGCACGACGAAACATCAAATCACCGATATCGTCCTCAGTTCTTCCATAAGCGTCTATGGAGAAGGTCTCTACAACTGTGGCAAATGTGGCGCAGTGCGACCGGAGTTGCGCTATCGCATTGATAAGAATCAGTCTCCAATCAATTGGAATCCTCTTTGCCCGCAATGCGGTGCCTCGATAACGCCAGTGAACACGCCCGAAACTGCCGAGAAGCATGGGGAATCGATTTATGCAGTGACCAAGAAAGTGCAGGAAGATCTACTCGCGAGCACATGCCGACCTCTCGATATCAACCTGACCATCTTCAGGTTGTGCACCATATTAGGTGCAGGTCAATCGTGGCACAATCCGTTCACCAGATTCCTGGAGCTGCTTTTCCAGGGGCAAGCACCAGTTTTGCATGAAGATGGAAAACAGAGTCGAGACTTCATTTTTGTTGAAGATGTTATTTCTGCAAACATTAGCCTTCTGGAAAAGGAGCTGACAGGAATGAACGTCTTCAATGTGGGCTCTGGCAACGCTGTTCCTCTGCGCGATTTTTCCTCCAAGCTGGCGGTGAGAATGGCACAAGCGCTCAACTGCGAATCGGTGGAGCCGGTAATCGATGCTAAGTTTGCCCCCGGCGACGTCAGGCATTGCCACACTGATTGCTCGCCCATGAAAGAGAAGCTGAATGTGCAAACCACCAAATCACTGGAAGATGGACTGGATGAGCTGGTTGAATGGTACGTGCGTAAGAAGCAAAACGTCTAGCGCAAGCAAGCGGAAACCGAATCGTTTGCAGCACCTAAGATCGAGGCAGGCGGGACGCCTGCGTTCTCGGGTTAGCCAATTGCCACAGGTTGAGAAAAGGCCTTTTGAGCGTAGTTCGTCTCTTCCATTAAAGAGTCATAGAGCGGTTTGACCTCTTCGATGGTGCCTTGGGCGATCAATCTTCCTTCGTTGATCAACACGGCGCGCTGGCAAAACTGATTGACAATCCGCATGTTGTGGGTGACGACAATGATTGCCGTTCCTCGATCTTGCAATTCGCGCACTTTGACATGACACTTTTTGATGAAACGCTCATCGCCTACCGCCAATGCTTCGTCGACAAGAAGAACTTCCGGATCGACACTAATAGCGGTGGCAAAGGCCAGACGAACACCCATGCCTGAGGAGTATGTTTTTAGCGGCTGATCGAAGAATTCGCCAATCTCGGCAAACTCGGCGATGCTGTCCATTCGTTCCAGCATCTCTTTGCGTGAGATGCCCAGCATCATGCCGTTCATCATCACATTCTCCCGTCCTGAATACTCAGGCTGAAAACCTGCTCCTAATTCCAGAATGGCGGTGACCCGACCGTGAACTTTCACTTCTCCATATGTTGGCTGCAAGACGCCCGCAATCAGTTGTAGCATTGTCGACTTGCCCGCACCGTTGGGTCCAAGAACCGCAGTTGTGCAATTCTGGAAGCTCGCGCTCAGATCGTTTAGAGCCCAATATTCGCGATGGAAACAGCGATCGCGCAAAATCAGCTCTTTCAAGCGGTCGATCGGGCGCGCATAAATATTGTGGCGTTTGGACACATTGAGCAATTCGATTTTGCAACTATCCGTCATCACATCACATCCGCAAATGATTTCTTTGTTTTCTGGAAGAACCAATATCCCACGCACCAAACGCATATAGAGACAGTTGCATAGGCGGCAAAGACCGGCCAGTTCGGCGCCAATCCTTCAAGCAAGACTCGTCTGTAGTCTGTGACGATACCGGCCATCGGATTGATCCAGATCAAGAATTGCAACTTTTCAGGCAGAGCTGATGCTGGATAGACGATAGGCGTTGCGTACATCCAGGCCGATAAGCCCAGTGACATAAAATGTCTGAAGTCACGAACAAAGACACCGAGGCTGGCCAACAAGCAACTTAAGCCGCCCGTAAAAAGCAGTTGGGCGACAACAATTAATGGCAAAAACACGATCGTCAAGTTGACGTGATGCAGGCATAATAGAGTGGCACTGAACAAAATAACAAAGGCGACAAGCTCGCTCAGAAACGATGATGTCACCAGCACCACAGGCAGTATCTGCAAGGGAAAGACAACGCGCTTAACCAGATTCGGCGACTCCAAGATCACCGTGGTGGAGCGAGACAGTGATTCTGCCAGACAGCTCCAGGGCAACAAGCCCGCCATCAAATAGAGGGCGAAATTGCCGGTGCCTTGATCGTTGCCGAACTTCACTTTTAGAACGACTGAGAATAAGAATGTATAAAGGGCAAGATGGCCCAGCGGGTTGATCAGCGGCCAGAGCGCACCCAGCATCGAACCCCGATAACGCCCGACGAAATCGCGCTGCACCATCAAACGAATTAGATTGCGGTTGCCCCAAAGCGACGTGGGTGCTTCGTTGCCTGCCGGCACAGTATTGACACGGGTGCCGGCAAGATTAGCTGATTTCGCAGATGGTTCCTGAAGGGCAACGCTCATTTTGGATTCCAGGAGAAGTGGCAATGCTGTGGATTCATTCCAGGCTTCGATAGCAAGATTTCAAGATGGTAGCACTTTGAGGGTCGCCCTCCATGAAACCGGTGCTATCTTGTCGCTAGTTGTGTCGCAGCGCTGGAGTCTGCTTAATTCTGGGGTCTATTCTGAGTCTGCGCTTAAGGAGTCGTGGCAGTAGAAGTTGTCGTGGTATCAGCACTGGAGGTTGCATCAGCTGCTCTGCCCTTCTTGGCCGCTTTTGCTGCTTTTGTTGCTTTCTTGGCAGCAGCGATGCTGGCCGCTGTTTTTATCTTGCCCATGCCCATCAGTCCCTTGCGGGCCTGGTCTATCGGTATATCGAAAGCTGAAACTTCGGACACCTTGGTATCGTCTTTGTCTGTGTACTCCACCACACCTGTGCACTTATTGCCGTAGTCGAACAGCACTAACGGATTGGCGCTATCGTCGACTTTAGATTCCGGTGGAGCATCACCTGGAATAAGTAGTTTTAAGGCTGCCAACCCTTCCTCTTTTGAGATGGACTCCTTCTCAGGATATTTAACTCGCAGCCAGAAACATCTCCCATCTTTGCATTTCACCTCGTATGAACCCTTCTGCGCATTGGGGCGGCGGCTTGAATACTTGCCGTTGATAGGGGCTTGGGGATCTGGAGCAAAGGTAATTTTGGCGTCGGTGAAAGTGGACTCTGGCATGCCCACTTTGACGGCATCCAGATCGATCGAGCCCTGGTTTGAACCGCCTGAATTGCCGGCACCATGCTTGATTCCACATGCGCCGAGCACCAACATAGAGAAAACAGACATCGCCGCTAAGGCAACATTGCTGTTTGTTCTTTTCAGTTTTCGCTCAAGCATGTGATCACTCTCCAATTACTAAGTTCTTCCTAATCCATAGATGGATTTAAGGTTTCAGTTTAACTGGTCAAAGAGTCTAAAAACACGCTCGTTAAGCGCTTGCCATGAAATTCTCTTCAGGCATCAGTTATTGCCTGCATGCAGATCGCAGTTGAGCTCATCCATTATCGCTTTTGCTTTCTCCAGCAACTCCTTTTTCCGCGCCGGTGCCACTTCGTCAAGATACGTCTGCAATGCACCAAGAGGCGAAGAAACTGAACTCTCTGTAAGCTCCGGCATGCGTGCCCTGCTTTGGGCGCAGACTATCTCCGGATAGATCTTGAAGGTCAGCGCTTCTTTTGCTGCGGCTTGCAAGCGTGACTGATCGATCTCGCGCAGCTGCTCCTGGTTGCAGCGATAGCGTAAGCGCAGCACGCACCCGGGTTGTACAGACTGCTCTATTTTCTGACAGAGTTTGGCGGTTGGGTCCTCTACTTTTGTTAAGTCGGCATCCACGGTAATAAATGGTCTCGGATTGATCGAATGAAACCTATGTTGAACATTGTTTCTTTCCAACAAAACATGGATAAATCCTTTGTCTTCCTTCTCCTCTCCAAAATCAACACGCTCGAGGCTGCCCGCGTATGCCACAGCTGGGGCATGCTCTCTGAGCACCTGGTGGCGGTGAATGTGCCCCAGAGCCACATAATCAACACGTGAATCGATGAACATTGCCAGGGGAAATGTAAGCGTGTAACCGATCAGCAGATCTTGCTCGATACCGGCAAGAGCACTGTCAAGACTCATATGCGCAGTGACCACAGTTGGCAAAGTCGGATCAAGTTCGTCATAATAACCACGCAAAAGATTTGTCATGTGCTCAATCAGAACGGTGTCGAGTACCGCAGATGGCAGGCAGGCGTATTTCTCCAGAGTGATGAGATGATGGCGCGTGATATGCGGCAGTCCAATCAGTTGCAAGGCACCATTGGCGGTGTCAATACGTTTGAGCAAGGGGCGATCAACAGTGACCACGCCTGGAACTTCCAGGCTCTGAAAGACTGACAGAGAGTGACTTGATGTGCTGCGCAAGATCTGATCGTGGTTTCCGACGACAAGAATTGTTTGAATGCCGGCTGAGGAAAGCCGTTTCAATTGTGTGGCGAATTGCTTTTGATAGACGGGTTCCGGCGATGCATTGCGGTATGCGTCACCTGAAAAGAGGAATACATCTACTTTTTCAGCAATGGCAAAATCAACTGTTTTGGTCAAGGCGGCAACGAAATCTTCGAATCTGACATTCAGTCCGCTGGCCGGATTTAGCCGTCCGTGCGTTTCGCCGGAGCCGAAATGAATATCTGAGACGTGGATGAGTTGAATAGCCATTGTCTTAGTCTAAGTCAATCACGCTCTGGTTTCCAATTAGTTATTGTGAAGTGACTGCGTTTGTGGCGGAAGCTGTAGAATATGGCGACATCAAGGATTTGTTTAAATGAATGATCCCGGTTTGCATAAGGGACAAAAGATCAAGGTTTCGATTGAATCGTTGGCCGCGGGCGGTGAGGGTGTAAGCAGGCAGACAGGCATACCGACCTTTGTCGAGCGTGTGGCACCCGGTGATGTTGTCGAAATTGAGCTGTTCGATGTGCGAAAGAATTTTGCCAGAGGAAAGCTGAAAAACATACTTCAACCTTCACCCCACAGGGCTCAGCCGCCCTGTCCCTTATTCAAGGTCTGTGGTGGCTGTCAATGGCAACATCTGTCGTATCAGTATCAACTGGACGCAAAGCAAGATATCGTGCGGCAATCGCTGAAACACATCGGCAAGTTTGACCTCGATAAAATTGAAGTGAGGCAGACAATCGCTTCCCAAAAAACGTTGCTTTATCGCAACAAGGCTCAATTTCCGGTCAAGCATCCGCAGGGCCAAGGCAGAATTTTGGCTGGTTATTATAAACAAGACAGTCATGAGCTCGTCAACATCAAACATTGCCCTGTGCAGCCGCAAGCAATGGATGTGGTTCTGGAAAGGGTCAAGGAAGTATGGGAAAAGCACGGACTGAGCGCTTATGATGAGCGCCGTCATACAGGTCTGTTGCGCCATATAAATTTGAGATTTAGCTTTGCGGCGCAGAAGGTTTTGTTGACTCTGGTTTTGAATTACAAAGCTGACTGTGAGCAAGACTTTGACGATGCACCGTTTTCTGCCGACTTAGGCGCGGCAGTCAGTGAGTTGATGGATGAAACGACTGAGCTTGCTGGTGTCTGTGCCAACTTCAACGCGCAGCGGGGCAATAAAATCCTCGGCGATTTTACGCTGCCCCTGGCTGGAGCCTGCCGGATCGAAGAAGTTCTCCAGACAGCCAGGCCCGATCTGCCTGTCAGCTTGCAAAACGGGTTGCGCTTCTCGTTGTCTTCAACCAGCTTTTTTCAGGTCAACACCGATCAAGCAGTGCATTTGCTTGAGATTATTTATGACGCCGTAGCTGAATTGGCATTGCCTGCGCCGGTGGTTATCGATGCCTACGCCGGTGTGGGAGCGATCGCGTTGTGGCTGTCCGGTATTGCCTCAGATGTTGTGGCCATTGAAGAGCATCCGGCTGCAGTTGCCGATGGTAAGCTCAATGTGCGCTTGAACGCTGCCACAAATGTGGAGTTTCGCCTGGGGCGAGTGGAGGATGTTTTGCCGCAAATAATGGACGATGTCAGGGCCGATGTTATCGTCCTCGATCCGCCCAGAAAGGGCGTCAGCGCCGAAGCGATCAAGGCTATTGTTGATGCTCGTCCGCAAAGAATTATCTATGTCAGCTGCAATTGCGCCACTCTTGCCCGCGACTTGCGCCTCATAGAAGAAATCCGCTTGCCCAGCGGAGATAAGCAGGAGTTGGTGGGGTATAAGACTAAACAGGTTCAACCCATTGATTTGTTTCCTCAAACTTTTCACGTTGAATCAGTGACAGTCTTGGAGAGGTTTCGCTGCTAATGGTCTTGTCGGGAATTTGGAAACGCCACGAGAATTCGAAGGATCCAATTCCGCCAAATTTAGTTATAAGTCACAGTAAAGAAGTGCCTCCAGAGGATGTGCAGGATATTTGCGCCTCAGTCGGTTGGAGTAGGCGGGAGCCGGTTCTGATCACAAAGGCGCTGGGCAACAGTCTGGCTGTTATCTCCGCCTGGGATGATCAACTCATAGTTGGATTTGCCAGAGCGACAGGCGATAAGGTTTTCAACGCCACTATCTGGGATGTGGTTGTCAGACCAAGCTATCAGCGTCGCGGCATCGGCTTACTTGTCATGCATGAGCTTTTGAAAGATCTGGACGAGTTTCAGATTCCCTTAGTCACCCTCTATGCTGATCCGGGCACAGACGGGTTTTACAGGCGATTCGGCTTTATGGCCGACCCTTCCGGTGTGCGTGGCATGTTCCGGGAAAAGATTTAGCCTCAAAAAAGGTTACAGCGCCCGGGCGGACTATCTGTCAGGGCTTGCACTCGTGCTAGAGTTTATATTTGCTATATATGGTTGCTGGTCTCAAGGACCGGGAGATGTCATGAAGGTTATTTTGCAGCAGAATGTTCTTAAGCTTGGAAAAGCTGGTGATGTGGTGGAAGCTTCTCCTGGATATTTCCGTAATTTTCTTGAACCGAGAAAGTTGGCTGTGCTGGCAACTGTAGGAACGTTAAAGAAACGAGAAGAAGACCTTGAATCATTGAAGAAGAAAGCAGAAGTAGCGCACCAGGAATCGGTGGCATTGTCTGAGAAGATTAACGCGCTAGAGACCATCATCCTGAATGTAAAAGCGGGCGAGGGTGGAAAACTTTACGGCAAGATCACCAATAAAGAGATCGCCCAGGCGCTGGAGAAGCTGCTCGGTACGGCTGTGGATAAAAGGTTGGTGCGTCCGGTTGAAGACATTGGCGCCCTGGGCACCTACAAAGTTGCGGTCAAGTTGACCCCTGAAGTGCAGGCTCAAATTACCGTGGAAGTGCAACCGGAGGGCGGTTACAAGCAGAAGGAAAAACCGGTCGAGCAAGCAAGTGCTGAGACTGCGCAAGAGGAAGCGCCGGCGGCTATCGAAGAACCGGCCGCGGTTTGAATCGCGCCACCGCAGGCGGTGATTTGGATTGATTGAAACCTTATTTGCCTGGTCCTTTTACGCTTAGGGGCAAGGTTGATCCCGCCGACCGGCCTGATCGCACCGACCGGCCTGAGATTCTATGCCTTTTATTGCAAAACTCTGCCAGAAATGAGCAATAAAAAGTATATATATCTTTTATTGCAGAAAATCGCACCCTCTCTGAAATAAAAGGTATAAATGCTCCTTGGCTGCAAGGTTTTCCCGCCACTATAGGCGGTGCTAGCGGAGTTGTTTCTTGGTTAAGAGCAATTTGGCAGTGAGAACAATTTGGCAGTGAGAACATTTTTGCAGTGAGAATAAGTGCTCTGCACTTTATCAGCCGGCAACGAGCCTGCGCTTCTTGTCAGCCACACCGATCAGCCACATCTAACCTCAGCAAATACCCAGCAAATCTGTCCAGTCCATGCTCAACAAGGTTAATACTTGGCAACGTCGCCAACCACTTTGACGGCTCAGTTCTCTCAATTCGGGAGCCTGGTCCAGGCTGGCAAGGGTGAAATGAGGAGCCCTGCGATGATTAGTTACGTGTCATTCTTATCAAAATCGGCTGGTCGCCAAGGTGAAAGGCGCAGCTGGTGAGGGTTTGAAAAAATCACTCTAAATAGCTACCCCAGGGGGATGATAGAGGATTGCGCACTTGCAGTTAATATGATTTGTAGGAAGTCGTCGAGGAGATATTTCGACAATCCAAACCTTTTCACCGGCCCGGCACGGGCCAAATCTCGGGACAGCAGAGATCATCCTTTAGGGATGGTCTTTCTGTATGTGGGTTCTTTTCGATAAGGTCGGTCATTTGTGTGCCACTTCCAGCAGTTGAGCTTCGAACGGCTCGGTGCTGATGCCCGATGTGGTGCGTTTCAAGATTTCTACTTTGTGCTCTGCCCCTTTCAAAAAGGTTTCGCATTCCACGCTTAGTTTCATTCCTTTATCGAAAAGCTCTAGAGCTCTCTCCAATTTGACTTCACCATCGAGCTCGAGAACGACCTTTTCAAGCTCTGTCAGTTTTGTCTCAAAGTCTACGGTCACTGTCATTTAACCCTCCCTGCTTTCTTTTTGTCGAATCGTCAGTCGTTGAGTGCCAATTTCCCGGGTTATCCGGACACTGTATGTGGTATCACCTCCACTGCCCTTGCGCAGTTGACACAATCCGACTGGGCCGGTAACTGTCCTTCTTCCTTCTTAATGACGACAAGTTTTAGGCTGCCATCGAACAGAATTCCTTCCAATATATCGCCGTCGGAAACCTCATTTGCGCTGCGCACAATGTGTCCATCACTTCTCCTCAAAATCGAGAACCCTCTGGACAAAACATTTTGCGGATTGAGCGCTTGCAGCTGCTGGCTATTTTGAGCCCAACTGTGTTGAGCCTTGCTCAGTAAATTGCTGACCGCGTGGAGCATGCGATCCCTGTCGTGAAGAACCTTCATCCGCTCCCGTTTCAAACGGTCGTGATAGCGGTTCAATCCGTGCACCGGGCTCAAACGCAAAACCTTTTGCCGGGCACGAATCAAGCGGTCTTCTACGCGAAAAAGCATGCGCTTGCGCAGGTAATGCCACCTTTCGATCAACTCAGCGCTGCCTTTGGCCACCAGCTCGGCAGCTGCTGTCGGAGTCGGCGCCCGCAGATCTGCTGCCAGATCGCAGATCGTGATATCGGTTTCATGGCCAACCCCTGAAATGACAGGCACACGACACTGACTGACAGCCCGAGCGACGACCTCAGAGTTGAATGACCAGAGGTCTTCTATGGAACCGCCTCCTCGAGCAACCAAAATTACATCTACGTCGGCAATCTTCTCCAGGTCTTGAATTGCACGAGCCACTTCCTCTGCGCTGCCTTCTCCTTGTACTCTGGCGTTGGCAATCACTATGTTGACCAGTTTGTTTCTGCGCTCAAGGGCGCTGAGAATGTCTCTTAAAGCGGCTCCGGCTGTGCTTGTAACAACACCGATGCGTCGCGGTAACATAGGAATCGGTCGTTTCTTGCTCGGGTCTAGCAGACCTTCTTTTGTCAAACGTTCCTTTAGTTGCTGAAAGGCCAGCTGCCATTCCCCTATGCCTACCGGCTCGAGGCTATTGGCGACGAGCTGATAGCCTCCTTTGGGCGGATAGACGTTCAACTTTCCGCGAACGATCACCATCAGACCGTCTTCAATTCTGAATTTGATATTTGAGTTCGATGCCTTAAAGCATACGCATGGAAGAGTGGCGTCTTTATCTTTGAGCGAAAAATACCAATGACCGGAAGAATAGACTTTGGCGTTGCTTATCTCTCCTACGACGACAACGTTCTCAAAAACTTCCTCCAGCACATCGCGTATTTGTGCCGTCAGTTGCGACACTGACAACACGGGATGAAGTGGACTCATAGATTTGGCGCTATACATGGAACGTCCTTACGTTTGGTGGCATTGATTGGGGCAATGCGCAGCCGTGGGTTTTCCAGAGGATGTCGCTAACCGCACAGCTGCTTATTCTAGCTTTGTTCATGGCGTCATTTAGCTCAACCCCTCTGTATTAGTAAACGTTTGGAATTGAAAAAGAGTTCAAAGATTCTCGGTAATTTTTTTTGCATATTCAAAATCTATTGAAAGATTGCATTAAGAGTGATGCGTTGAATATGCAAAGGAGGAAGAAGGACATTCCTTATCTATGGGTTGCATATTCCTTTGCTCCTGAAGATCAGCAGGGGAAAATTTCAGCCCCAATTTTTGGGGAACAGCGGGTCTTAGGGCGGTCTTGAAAAGGTTGGAGGATCATTTTTCATTTGACGAGCATAATTGTCATACTATATATTAGTATGACATACAAAAGTACGGTAGTTATTTGAAGGGGGTGCACATGCACAGGACTCTGTTTACTCCTGCCATGATTGAAACGTTCAACTCTTGCAGAAAGGCTTATCAGGTTGCTTTTGAGAAGTTCAGCAACGGACCGACTCAGGCGACTGCAAGCGTCATTTGCAAGAAATTCATGCTGCGCACCCTAGCCGAGATCAACCGCAGCCGGCTTTGCACAGTCAATCAGGTGCAGAAATACATGGGCCAGCATTGGCCTGTAGAAAAGCTTGAAGAGCAAGTTACTGAAAAAGACAAAACCACTCGAGCTTTTCTCTTTGCATATAAGTCACTGATCAAATACGTTGGCAAACCATATTGTCCTGCCGACAGTTATGTGGTTTCCGTCGCTCTCAAGGTGCGGGCAAGAATTGCCCACGTTCGAGTCTATGTTGAGGACACAATGGATTTAGTTCTCTGGTATCCCGAAGAGAAGAGGTTGGAGATTGTAGATTTTCAGTTGCATCCACTTAAACCTGTTGATCCTTCCTGGCCGTCCCCAGCACTATTGGTGAAGTATTTCCTGGCCGAGAAATTGAAAACTCGCTGGCCTTTCGAAAAGCTCACCATCACGCAGTATCGAGTAGGTTTGCAAGACTATCAACCTCTGTGCCTGAATCTTGAAGAATCACTCTTCAGAGTTCACTGGGATGAACTTGTGAAAACCATAGATGAGATGAAAGCGGGGACCACTGAGCCGTCGCCATGCGCACTCGACGAAAAGGGTGCTTGTTCCCACTGCCAGACCCTTTCCTCTCAAGTGCATGAATCTGAAGAGCCTCTTCTCTTTCGCCTCAGTGCCTGAGGCAGGGACGGCTTGTCTTTCCCGGAGCACCGTATCTGGTGCTGGGAGTGAATTGCAAATGTTTGGGGCGGTTTGCCACTCGCTGTAATCGACCTCTGCTGGGCAGAGACAGAAGACATGGCTCAGCTAAGGCTAGGTAGGTCCTTTATCCCATCTGGCAATGCCGTCACCCCCCTCTTGGTTCCATCGCCTTTGCGACCGGGTTGGTACCGCTATCGGATATAATCAATGCGGCTTGCTGGATGCTTATCAAGCGTTCTTTTTTCAGGCTTAGGCTGGTGGGTTTTCAGACGCCGGAATCTTTGCACGATTCTGGCTCATAAGAGGGATGTAGAAATGAATACGAAAAAGGTACTAGAGGCTCTTAATCTTGATCTCGAACACGAGATGTCAGCAATGATTCGGTATCTTCACCATTCTTTTATAGTGGTAGGTCCGTTGCGTGGGTCACTGGTGCCAATGTTCCGCGACAAGGCGACTGAATCTATGCAGCATGCGATTAAGCTTGGCGAAAAAATCTGCGCTCTTGGTGGTCATCCGTCTGTCAAGATTCAAGAGATCTATGAGCCTGGTGAGCAGACCATTGAAGAGATGTTGGCCGAAGATCTGGAAGCGGAAAGAATGCACCTGCAGCTTTATGAAGACCAACTTGAGCTGGTCGCCGATAACACACCCCTGCGCCTGATGATGGAGCAAGTGATTGTCGAAGAATCAATGCACATCGAAGAGCTGGATATGTATCTGCGCCATAGCGTGCACAGCGCAGCCGCTCCCAAAGTCAAGGCTGGTCACAAGGTATAAACGGTTATAAACCATTTCGAGGCCGGCTGCAAAGTCGGCCTCGACTCTTAGAGGGCAAAAAAGTAATGACAGCCCAGCCCCAAAATCGCCCCCAGGCAAGCGCCTCGCAGGAGGCAGGCGTGTCGATGCTGATTCACTCTATTGGTCAATTGGCCACTCCCATTTCCGCGACGGGACCGATTCACGGACAGGCAATGCATGAGATCAGATCGCTTCGTGACGCGGCTATCGCCATTGCAGATGACAAGATTGTCGAAGTGGGAGATTCAGGTGAGCTGATATCCAAATACGGCAGTAAGGACAATATTCAAGCCATCAATGCTGGTGGCAGGTTAGTCACGCCTGGATTAGTAGATGCTCATACGCACCTCGTATTTGGTGGCAATCGTGCCGGCGAATTTATTATGCGCTGCCAGGGCAAGAGTTACAGCGAAATCGCCGACTCAGGCGGCGGCATCGTCGCCAGCATGAAAGCCACTCGCGCAGCAACCGCGCAAGAACTGACGGCAACGGCACTGGTAAGACTTGAGCGTATGCTTGCCGCGGGCACTACCACATGCGAAATCAAAACCGGATATGGATTGGATTCACGCTCTGAATTGCTTATGCTCAGCGTTATATACGCGCTGCAGTCCATGCAACCAGTGGAAATCATCCCTACGTTTATGCCAGCACATGCGGTGCCTCCGGAAACCGATCGGGCCGCTTATGTGAAAAGTGTAATCGACGATATGCTTCCAGGCGCAATAGAGCTATGTGAGGAAGGTGGCTATGCATTGCCATTGGTCGACGTTTTCTGCGATCGCGGTTACTTTACGCTCTCCGATACGGAAGCAATTTTTTCGGCTTGCGCAAAATTGGGATTGAAAACAAAAGTGCATGCCGATGAGTTCGTCAGCCTGGGCGCAACAGCATTGGCGGCGCGCGAACAAAGCCTGAGCGCCGATCATCTGTTGTCTATTACCGATGAGGATATTGCCGCCCTGGCTTGCTCGCAAACCATTGCCGTGTTGCTGCCCGGCACCTCATTTTACTTAAATCTGAAAGAGCACGCGCCTGCGCGCAAGATGATCGAGATGGGCGTGGCAATAGCCTTGGGATCCGACTTCAATCCTGGATCGTGTCACATTTTTTCTTTGCCGATGATCTGGGGGCTGGCATGTCTTCATCTGGCAATGACGCCCCAGGAAGCTTTAACTGCGCTCAGTCTTAACTCTGCATACGCAATTGGTGTCGGTGATAAAGTCGGACAGATCGCTCACCAGTATCAAGCGGATATAACCATATATGATGTCCAATCGATCGAAGAAATTCCCTATAACATTGGTTGGAATCCAGTGTTCATGACGATCAAGAAGGGACAAGTGGTGCATTCTTGCGCTACCCGATAATGTGTAGAAATTTTCTCGATTTGCTCTTGCACTATTGACGGTGTTAGTTATAATTCTATGGACGCCACCAGATACGGCGGCGAGAATCAGGTATATATTTGAACGTAGTGGTGCTGCACGACTGTCGGTGCAGTATATATTCGCTCCATACAGTCGGAGGATTTTATTGAATGGCTGATGCTCAACGCAAAACCTTTGAAAACGCAGAAAACAACTTAGAACTCGATGGCTTCGCTCAAATTTTTGACAGCCATTCTGCCGGCGCTGGCGATGCCACTGCAGATGGTGTGACTGCTGATCCCTATTTGCAGGGTCAAGTTGAGAAGCTGCTGGAGAGATTTTCCGAACTGATAGCCTTGAGCGTCGACCAGCGCATGGAAAATTCAAGGATGGCCACTCAGCTGATTGAAAATCAGAGGCAGTTGATTGCCACCCAGCAGATATTGATCAGGCTTATGGACAAGTCTATCGAGCTTACCCGCCACATTAGCTCGATAGAAGAAAAGCTGCCCGCCCTTTTCGAATTGCCTCGCATTGTCGAAAGTCTTCGCCAGAGAGTGGCTCAACTTGAGGGAGTGGAGCTGAGATAGCCACTGCCGCAACCACTTCTATCCAGACCTTGTAATTTATCTAAACAATGAGCCCGTCCGGGCCCTCTCGCAGTCTGAGTAAGAGTCGCATCAGCACTCAAATCAGCGGTGATGAGCAAAAGAATATGTAACTGCCCGTCAAAGGTAGGGCAATCACGTATTTACATGGGCAGGCACATCATTAGAATACTGATTAACCAATATAGGCGCAGTGCGCAAGAATGAGCGGAGTATTCATGGATGGTGGAGGACATGACCACATGGGTCATGGAATCCAGGTCGGCCATGGTGGAGATGGATTCAATCACCACGACCACGGCACTTTCCTTGACGGCGGTAGCGATGCGCAAGGTCATCACGGCACCGGTCATGGCTCAGGTGACGGTGGATTCCTGGCCAACCTTTTGGGATACAACCAACATGCCGGCCACCACGGCTTTCTTTCTCATCTGCTTGGTTTGGACCACGACCACAGCTCTCACCACCTGCATGAAAGTCAGGTCGCTTCTCTTCAGGCAGACGGCTCGCCAGCGCCTGGACACGCTCCTTCTCAGGGGGCAATCTGGAACAGTGCTCTGCAGCATGTGAAGTTGGCTCATCTTTTTGAAGGTTTCAAAGTCACAGAGAACTTCTGGCTCATGACTCTGTTTGGCTGTTTTATCGCCTGGCTCTTTGTCGTTTACTGGATTCGCCGGCACGAGCCCTTTGCCAATGCCGTTCTTGGAAAAACTCCAGTTTGCGGGAATGCCGCCGATCGCAGAGTGATTTCCGGTGCTTCAGAGGCGATTCCAATCAGAACTTCTTCTCAGTCCAACAGCTTTTACGTTCCCAATCCTGGCAGCACTAATATGCCATCGTCTATGGTGCGAACGACAGACTTGATCCCCTCTGCTGCCGCCAGCATGACAGTTGCTTCCCCAAATTCTTACCTGCCGGTTGACCCAACAGCGCCTATGCCTCGAGTTAATTTACGTCCGGCGCCGATGCCCTCACCGTTAGCGGCGCTGCCCACAGGCAGTAACACGTTTAGCCGCAACTCTTCAGCCAGCGCCAATTTCATTCCACCACCGCCGCCGATGATGCCAACTTCCCCTTCCGGTCAGCCCCCCAGCTATTCCTCCTACCAGTCAAACCAGCCAAATCTGGGACCATATGCTGGCTCAGGCGTCTACACCCCCCAGGCGAGTTCTGGGCAAGCACCACAGTCAGTACCGATGCAATCTGACGTGTCGGCTCCGGTGCAGATTTACAATGTTCCAATTGAAGGCGGTTCCAGAGTGCGCATGTGCGTCAATCGCTAGTTATGCGCGTCAGGGTGCCGTCAGTCGTCAGTCATCAGTGGCTGCATGGGGTCAATCGCTGGCAAAACCTTTGAGTTGAAGAGTCTTGATTTGCTCTAACTCTTCCGCCGTCAAAGCCAAAGCCTCGCCAGACCCTAAATTCTCTTCGACCTGTGGGCAGGTCTTGGCGCCGGCAATAACGGTTGAGACGAGGTCGTTTTTCAGTACATATTGCAAGACAGCCTGTGTTTGAGTGCGTCCTGGTCGCTGCAGAAATTTCAATTTTTGGGCGGCGAATATGCGTGCCAGCACATAGTCTTGCGGCCAACTTTGGCGCATGTCTCCACTTGAAAAAACTGCATCTGGCTCGAACTTACCAGATAAAAAACCGTTGGCCAGAGGCTCGCGAGCGATGATGGCACAGCCGACAGCATGTGCTTTTGGTATCAGGGAAGAAGCCGGTTTCAGATTGAATAGATTGTATGCGACCTGGATACTGTCTGGCTGCCCAACTTTGAGAGCGGCCAGTCCTTCTACAGGATCAAAAATTGAGACACCCCAGGCCCTGACCTTTCCCTCCTTTTTCAGCTCTTTCATGACAGTGTATGTTTCTGGTCGATTCAAGATTTTCAAGGGCGGATTGTGCAATTGATAGACGTCAATATAGTCCGTATGCAGGCGCTCTAAGCTCTTTTCAAGGGCGAAGCGGATGTAATCGTCGGTGAACGTTTGGAACCCGGCTCCCTGATAAAAATCGCCACCGACCTTGGTAGCAATTATCAAGCGATCCCTTTTATTTTTCAGCGCTTTACCCAGCAACTCCTCACTGTGCCCCCAGCCATAGACATCGGCTGTATCAAAAAAATTGCATCCAGAATCTACGGCTTTGTGAATTGCTTCAACAGAGGTCTTGTCTTCGGTGGGTCCATAACTGTTGCCATGTTCATTGCCACCGATTGCCCACGCACCAAAGCCTACTTCCGATACCTTGAGCCCCGTTTTTCCGAAGTCGCGATATCTCATCCGTAATTTATTCTTCTCCCAGCTTTACAAGCTGCAATCACAGCGACCTCCACCATCATCCAGCTGATAGTCTTGACTGTGGCGGGCTGGCCGGATAAAGCTTATCGGGTGGCTGTTTACGACCTTCATTATTGATGAAAACTGAGGAAATCCGAACCTTAAGTGTATTACAATACCGTCGATTAACTGGCTGGTAACTGGGAGACTGTTGGACGCATGGATGTTTATGACATAACGATTATCGGCGGCGGTCCAACCGGCTTGTTTGGCGCCTTTTACGCCGGACTGCGCGGGATTAAGACTAAAGTCATAGATGTTCTACCTGAGCTCGGTGGGCAACTTACAGCCCTTTATCCCGAGAAGTATGTGTATGACGTGGCTGGCCATCCGAAAATTTTGGCCAAGGATCTGGCCAAGAACTTGGGCACCCAGTCCAATCTTTTCAAACCGGCAATGTGTCTGGGTGAAAAGGTGCTGACTTTGACCAAGATCGATGACACTGTTTTTCAAATCGTTTCCGACAAATCAAGCGAGCATTACACTAAGTCCGTACTATTGGCTCTGGGCGCTGGCGCATGCGTGCCCAAGAAATTAGACATCGAGTACAATCACGGCTTCGAAGACGATTCGATATTTTATGCTGTGAAGAACAAAGAGAGATTCCGCGACAAAAACGTCTTGATCGTTGGTGGCGGCGACTCGGCAGTGGACTGGGCGAATGAATTTTCCGTAGTGGCAGCGAAGGTGAGTCTAATTCACAGACGCGACCAATTCCGAGCCGTGCAGACTTCTGTGGAAGAGATGAAACGCAATAAGGTCGACGTTAAGACATTCTATGAAATGAAGGAAATACAGGGCAAAGACAGAGTCGAGCATGTAGTTATTTTCGACAACCGCACCGGCAAAGAAGAAACACTTGACGTTGATGCCATCATCATCAACATTGGTTTTGTCATCAATCTCGATTTCCTCAAGAGTTGGGGTCTGAAGATGGAAGGCAACGCCATCACAGTGAACGAAATGATGGAAACCAATGTTCCAGGCATCTACGCTGCCGGCGACATTGCCGCTCATCCAGCCAAACTCAAACTGATAGCCACCGGCGCTGCGGAAGCTGCCACTGCTGTCAATTTCGCTGTCACCTACATCAATCCTTCAGCCAAAGCCTTTCCCGGACACAGCTCAAACCTTAACTTTAGTGTGTAGGTGTGGCCGACTTTGTCTTTCAGCCTGAGCAGCGGCAGTGGCGTTGACTGAACAGCGGCACGAGCGTTCAGTGACAATGCGCATTATAAGGAAGGATTGGCAAGGTTCCCTCGATGGCATGGTCGAGGAGAAAGAAGACGTCAGAAGTCTATATATGGAACGTGAAATGGATCAGCCAGCCCAATAGGCAAAGAAGCTGTCACTCAGTGCTGCGCCGCTCGCTTGTTGGCATGGCGATGTGGCTTAATCGGCTGAGGCTGCCACTATCGTGTTGAGCAACCGCAATAAACAAGCGGTTGCTAAGGTAAGTGTCCACATATTGTGTATAAAATGCGAGGCACCGCTATATCTAGTACCATACAAATGTAGTATATTTGTGTTATGATTGATCTGCGGAACGAACAGGCGAAAAGGAAGGGTTCCAGCCATGTTTTCTAAAAATGCACTGAAGGTCCTGGAGAAGCGCTATTTCATGCGCGACGAGCAAGGCGTTGTAATGGAAGGACCAGAGCAGCTGTTTAATCGTGTCGCTGCCGCCGTGGCTCTCGTTGAAGCGAAATGGGGCGGGGCAGATGCAGTCAGCGACTGGCAAAATAAGTTCTATGCGGCCATGATTGATCGCCAATTCTTGCCCAATTCGCCAACCTTAATGAATGCCGGAAAATCAAACGGACAACTGTCTGCGTGTTTTGTCTTGCCTGTTCCAGACTCACTAGAGGGGATTTTTGAGACCTGCAAAAACGCCGCCCTCATTCACAAAACGGGCGGTGGCACAGGCTTTTCGTTTAGCCGGCTGCGACCGGCCAACGATCGCGTAGCCAGCTCCGCCGGCGTTGCATCGGGTCCGGTCAGTTTTATGATGGTGTACGATGCAGCCACTGAAGCTATACGACAGGGTGGCACCAGACGTGGTGCAAACATGGGCATGCTCAGAGTCGATCATCCCGACATCGAAGAGTTCATCAGCTGTAAGAGTGATACGTCCAAACTCAACAATTTCAACATTTCAGTTGCCGCCAGCGATGATTTTATGAAGGCGGTAGAAGAAGATGGCGAATACGAACTGATCCATCCCCGCTTGCAAGAAGCAGTGGGAAAAAAGAGCGCCAGAGCCATTTTTGAAAAGTTGGTTAATAATGCGCACGCCACAGGTGAGCCAGGGTTGATTTTTATTGATCGCATCAACGCTAGCGATCCGCTGCGCAAGGCGGTCGATGAAGAGGGGGTGCCTGTCCCTGGAACCGAAGATATTGAGGCCACTAATCCTTGTGGCGAGCAGCCGTTAGGACCAGGAGACGCTTGCAATCTGGGCTCTATCAATGTCGCTGAATTTGTCGATCATGAGCGCAATGATTTTGACTGGCAACGCCTGGGTGCAATGGTGGCACTATGTGTGCGTTTTCTTGATGATGTCGTCGATGCCAATCACTACCCACTGCCGTTTATTTCAGCCGTGACGCTCAACAACAGGCGAATTGGACTTGGCTTGATGGGATGGGCAGAAGCTTTGATCAAACTGGGCATTGCCTATGACACGGAAATTGCCATCACTAAAGCCAACCAGCTTATGGAGTTCATCCAGAGCCAATCGCATCAGTCCTCAACTGAACTGGCCAGAGAAAGAGGAAACTTTCCGAACTGGCGATTCAGCAGCTGGTCAAAGACCGGAACTGCGATGAGAAATGCCACGGTTACAACCATTGCCCCGACAGGAACGATATCGATGATTGCCGGCACCTCATCTGGTATCGAGCCTTTGTTTGCCATCTCATACGTGCGCCGTGTCATGGGTGGACACGAGCTCACAGAAGTAAATCCGCTTTTTGAGAAAACGGCTCGAGAAAGAGGATTTTACTCAGCGGAGTTGATGAGTCAAATTGCCCATGAAGGCTCAATTGCCAACATCGAAGGTATTCCTGCCGATGTGAAAAGATTGTGGGTGTGCTCGCACGACATATCTTATATATGGCATGTGCGCATGCAAGTGGCTTTCCAGAGTCACACAGATAATGCTGTCTCGAAAACGATAAACTTTCCTCATGATGCAACGGTCGATGATGTGCGAAATGCATATCTGGCCGCCTGGCATCAAGGTTTGAAAGGCATTACTGTTTATCGGGATACTTCTCGCACGTCGCAAGTTCTAAATATCGGTAAGACTGATCCATTAAAAAAAGAAACAGGCGGGCCACCAAAAAAAGCTCGATCTGCCAGAGATGCGGGGACTTCGAGGAGTCCTCAGAACCAGCATGACAAGAATTTCAAGAAAACGCGTTTCAATGCGCAGCCTGGCAACAATCTCGTAGAGCTGGCACGCAGAGAGTTTCAGCCGGACATAAAGTACATATACATCAATCCTTGCCCTGAATGCAGCTCTGGGAGCGATTCTTACACAAAGTACGAGTCTTGCAGAATGTGCGTTTCCTGCGGTTATACTAAGTGCTGAGCACTGACAGGTAACCAGCGCCATTTATACAGGCGCGCTCCAACTGAGGATTTCAACGCATGTCTACTTCCGATGAACGCATGTCAATTCTTGTCGATTTCCAAATTCGTCGCGAGATAGAAGAAGGTAAGCTGATTATCGAACCGTTCGATGACACTCTTATACAGCCTAATTCATATGACGTGCGCCTGGCCAACAGCTTTTCCTGGCACGAAAAAGAAGGTTTCGCTGACGACGTGATCGATCCATACGATTCGGACAGTGTTCTAAAAGGGTTAGTGCACAGTGTCGGTGAAAATATTGTTCTTCAACCTGGTCAGTTCATTCTTGGTGCCACTCTTGAGAGACTCTGCCTACCCACAGACATTGTCGGTCAGCTGACCGGCAAATCGAGTCTGGCCAGACTTGGGGTTATGGTGCATGTGACAGCTGGCTTCATTGATGCAGGGTTCAGCCATCCACCAGCCCAGATAACTCTGGAGATTGTAAACGTGGGCAATCGCCCAGTGCGGTTGCATGCGGGCATGGCCATTGCCCAGATGGTTTTTACACGCACCGAGCCATGCTTGCTTCCCTACAACAAGAAACCCAACGCCAAGTACAACGGGCAGCCGGCAGCAGCACACAGCCGTTATTACTTGAACACGCAAACCACCCAGACGGTTGAAGACTCTACTATATCGATCGTCACTGATCCGACCAGCCTGGTGGCGTTTCAACTCCTCTCCAGCTGATCTACATCCGCGAGGATCCCAGTTCCACGGCTATTCCTCAATCTCCGGCAGAACTCCCGGACTGTCAGATGATGCGATCCAGCACTTTTTCTGGGCTGGGTGCCAGGTGGGCTTGACCTTTTTTGTGCATTAAATCTTGCCGTATTACAGGTATTCTACGTAATTACACGAATTTACCCATCTTCTGAACAAGGCTAAGATTACGCTAAGATTTGGTGTCGCACGCCCTAACGAATCCAGATCTAGAAATCAGTTTTTGTTGGAGGTTGGCACAAATGGTCGGCGGTCTCGATAACACCAGCACATTCCAGGGCGATCAAAAGGGCACTACGGTCCCTAATGTATCAGGCGACGCCTGGAGGAAACCGCTACCAACAGTCGAGGAAGATGCCACCATAGGTGCACCACCATCTGGCGGGCAGCAACAATCACAGCAGCCCTGGCGTGCCGGCTATAACGGCGTGGCCCCAATATTTCCCACTGGCGGCGATACAACACAGCCTACACAGCAGCCTACACAACAGCCCTGGCGCGCCGGCTATAACGGCGTCGCTCCCATTTTCAACGGCAACGGCAACGGCAACGGCAGTGATGTACAAGATCCAAACCGCAACGGCAATCAGAGCAACGGGCCAGTCTGGCACGCGCCCACGAACACTCCTGGCTGGAATCAACCAGTAGCAGGCATGCAACCACCAGGCGCACCAGCGCAACCAGGCGCACCGGCGCAACCAGGCGCACCAGCGCAACCAGGTGCACCAGCGCAACCAGGCACAGCCGCCAATAACGCCAACAACCTATACGATCCCCATAGAGCAGATATCGATAACGGTTTTGCCATAGAGTCCGCCACTGGGTTTGGTGGCAACGTCCTTATTGGCGGCTTAGCAGGCGTCGCCTGGGGCGGTCCTATTCCCTACATGCTCAACAAGACGGCTGATTCAATCGTTAACTCCGCAAAAGGAACTGGAACTGCCAGCCCATTGATTGCAGAATCAGGTCTGATCGGCAAAACGATCCCTGGATCTTGGCGTGATGGACTAAATGGTGTCGGCGCCAAAATAGATAGCGCCAAAGCGTCTCTGACACCCAGTGAAGGTACCCTGGTTACTGGTGCCCAGTGGTATCAAAAGCATTTTGATCCGCGTTACTTTCCGAGTAATAATCTGGAAGTTCCGCTGAATCAATACAACACTCTCAACGAACAAGTAAAGGCGATTGCAGAAAAAGATGCCGGCGAACTAAAAGCTTTGTCCAGCCGAGATCTGGCGTCCTTGGCAGATGCAGATAAGCTACGGATGAATGTGCTCAGCGATCGTCAAGATTGGTTAAACGCCCCTGAGTGGAAAATTCCTTCAACTGGTGCCAACCAATTACAAAAACTAAATACCTTGCAAACGGTTCAAGCCGCGAGTGAAAAGGTTGAAGGACCGTTGTTCGATCCCTACGAAATGAATCTACTGAAAGAGCGGCAGCAAAATCTAGCTTCATGGACTGACTTGCAAAGCAAAAAAGAGAATGGACCCGGCTTCTGGGGCGATAGCCCGGGAGCAAACTTTATCAAAGGTGCGGGTTTCGTTGGCGTAACGATGTTGGCCGACAATTATCTGGATCGGCTCTTCACTGGTAGCGACCATAAACAGGGACTTTCAGACAGCAATTCCTTGCTGGGCATTCCACTTATCGGCAATATGAGTTCATCGTGGCATACAAATGCTTTGTTGCTGCCGATGGCTTTTGCTACAGGAAATCTTTCCTCAGGCAGAGGACTGCTCACCAAAGCCGCATGGACAGCCGGTGCCCTCGTTGGTGGACACGTACTCGATGCCGTGCTGCCCGCAAGCGCGAACAAGCAAGTGAGCAATCTCTTGCGCCCGACTGGAGTTGATTCCGTTCTCATGGCCGGCTCGTGGCTCTTGCCTGCCGCCGACCTGAAGACACGCCTGGCCCTGGTTGGTGGTGCCTGGGCGATCGGACGAGTCTATAACATGTTCCGTGGCGATACCGACGCTGATTTCAAATATCAGGGCTTCAGTACCATGCAGACTGATGTGAAAGATCGCACCCTCGGTTCGATGCAAGACTCCATCAATAAATTCAAAGACTTAGGCAAGGACAATGATTATGCCCTCAGGTTGTATGCATCGGATTGGTTGCGCCCAGGTCGTCAATATGACGGCATGATGAGCGCCTATAGAGGTGCTGTGATTTTGTGCGATGCTTGGGGCGAATCAAGACTCAATTCTGGCACACTGATTCCAGGGTCGAACACTGCTTTCTTTAATGCCGGTCAGAATATGGATATTGGCGGACAAGCTTTGCGAGCTTTGATTATTGCTCAAACAAACGTTGATCGTGCTAAGCAGCAGACCCAGAACGAAATGGGCCAGCAAGAGCATGGCACCACCGTCAAACAGAGTGAGATAACCGATCTGACCAAGATGGGTGACCAGATCAACTCTGTAATCCAGAACAAGATCTACGGCAAGCATGACGTTGCGGCCTCCGTTGCCAATGTTTCCGATCTATATACGAACAACACTAAGGGCGCCGTATTGTTGAAGCAAGGTATCGACAATAGCCTGGCCCTCAATCGAGGCTCTTCAAACAATCAGTTTGTGGCCAAGTTGTTCCGTGACTTAGCTACTCTGGATCTTGGATTCGCTGCCTACACTGCCACTAAGTCGGATCCAGCAACGGCAGTTATCTACTTGTACGGTACAGATCAGGGCAGACAAACTGCCTACAACAACGGACAACCCAGAGGATATGACGGAGCTATGGACGCTATCGCTCTGGCCAAGCAATTCGATCCAAATAATCCTGACAATGCGCAGCTTGACGCATATGCAGCACAACTAGCGGCCAAGCTTCCTGCTGCAGTGCAGAAGGAACAGTCAAATCCTGTCTTCAACCCGCTCAACGTAAACGATCAGGTCAACCATCCAGGCTCAACACCTGCACTGCCTGGGCAAGCTCACTATTAACCTTGCGTTGCGCTATCGACGGATTCCGATGCAGGCGCGCTGCGCTCCGGGACCGCCTATCAGCGAAGGGCTATCGACCGACCCCGGACCATCGTTGATTGTTTGCCTCGCGTGGATCTAGACGGTACAAGCCTTCATCTTTTGCCATCGCCACTGCTTGGCAATACTCGGTTTCGGTAATGTGGCGGTTGATATCGCCATAATCGTTTTCGCCAACTTTTCCGGCCGGGTAGTATTGGGGCTACCTGCGCCAACCTGCCGGTTTTACAGACAGCCGTCTTGTTTTCAATTCTATTACCTTGCAGTCGCGCGGGCAGACCTGGCACGACTCCAGCATGAGGATAGCGGCTTGCGCTCGGCGCTGCAGCTCACCGCTCTCATAGAGTTTGAGATATGCAGGTCTGAACGGCATCTTCATGATTGTTTCTTGTTTTCTTGATCGCTTGATTGCTTGATCGCCGTGTTGGGAGTTTTCTTCTCTAATCTTACCCTTGAAAAACCTCAAAATTTTTTGAAAAAAAATTGAACCTTATTCCCCTTCTGATCGTTTAGTAATTAGGAGGGTACATTCAATGCCATTTAGACTGACAAACTCTAACGCCATCATATTGGTGGCATGTTGCGCATTGTTCGGATCTTTGTCGGCAGCTTGCGGCATGAATCAGTTGGTGTTTGCAAGTTTGTGCCTGCTTATATTCGCGGTTTGCATCACCTGCCAACTGATGTCACCTTATATCTGCCCTGCTGCGTCCACGGGCGCTCACCTGCGACCTCACTTTTTGATCATTATTTTGGTCTACGCGCTCATCGCAGCAATCCCCCTTCTCTTTTATTGGCGTGCCAACCAGTGCCAGCCCACAGCAAGCGCAAATGATTTAGCTCAATTTGTCGGCCGAGAAGTTATGTTTAACGCTGAGATCTGCCAGGACGAATTGGTTCATGGACATCTGGTAGTAAAGCCGCAAATGTTGCTGTTTCCCAGGAAAGTGCCGCTGTCAGGCAAATCCGTTTTGATGTTTCCGACGCCGCCTGAAATCAATCAAAACACAGGTAGTGTGCAGGTAAGCGCATTTGTTCGGTCGCCTGAGAGTCCGTCGTCGGCATGGGAGTTCGATCAAAAGAGATATCTGGCGCAGCAGGATATTTACTGCTTGTGTTTTCGAGCTCACTTGTCTACCGGCGCTGCCAATGTTGTTGCCATTACACCATCTGCACAGGATGGCTTGCTCACTTTGTGGAAGAGCTTTTATAGCGTCATGAAACTTGCTCGCGAGCGAATGGTGACAATTCATCGCCTTCATCTGGGGCAAGAATATGGAGATCTCTTATCTTCCATTGTTCTGGGCAACAAAGCTGTTTCGCTGCCGTCGGCAACGACAAAGCGTTATAGAGATGTCGGGCTGTCCCATTTGTTAGCCGCCTCAGGCTTCAATTTGACTATTGTCACGGTCATGTCGATTGCTGTTTGCTCCTTGTTCACCAGATCAATGCTTGTCGCCAATACACTGTGTGTCGGTTCAATATTGGCATTCGTCGTGCTTGCCGGACCCTCACCGTCTGTGGTGCGAGCGGCGTTGATGAGCTTTACTGTTTTGCTGGCGAGAAACTCCAAACGCAGAGTCAGGGTCGTTTCTGTTCTCGCCCTGGCCTTTCTGATCACGGATCTACTTGATCCGATTTGCGTCTCAGACCTGGGTTTTCAACTTTCCTATGCTTCTACCATTGGTATTCTATGTGGTGCCACTGCTCTTTCTAATCTGTTTTACGCAGGCAAGCATCGCCTGCTGAAGAATTTGGTTTCGTCTCTGGCCCTTGTTCTTATCGCCCAAGCAAGCGTTCTTCCGATCCAGCTCTTAAACTTTTGGAAGACAGGCACGCTCTTCATTCCAGCCAATTTAATCGCTGAACCGCTCATTACACCGATTACGATTCTTGGTTTTGCCAGTTCTGTTATTTCTCTTTTCCAGTGTGACAACAGTATTCTCAATTTGGTTCTGGATTGGCTGACAAAAGCAATCGATTATCTGGCCTTCATTGCCTTGAAAGTGCTGGCCGACACAGTCCAGTTTCTCTCATCCATACAAGGATGCACTTTGTCTGTGGGTCCACCCATGAGTTGGTCTATCGCCATTTATTATCTGTGCTTGTGTCTTTCATATTTGAGCCTCAACAAGGGAAGATATCGCCTGCTTGCTTTCCTGTCCTTGGCAGTTGCTCTTGCTTGCTTACTCTTTAATCGTCCTGCCGCAGCGCAGTTGACCATTGCTGTCTTGCACAAAAATCTGATCGTGGTCGATCGGCAACATCATGCACTTGTTATGTCCATTGATCCCGAACACGCGCCCACAGCCATGCTCGCTGTCAAAAGTAATGCGACCGATGATCCATCAGTTGAAAAATATCTGGCATATCACGCGGCCAAGATCGATCCGAGTTATTTCAATCTCTCTCAACTTGACCATGATCTGTTTACAATTCGTACGTTTTCCTCATTCAATTTGATCATTGCTGGTGCTGCATGCACTGCGGCAGGCCCAGGGCACAGGGCTGGTCCAGGCAGCATGGCAACGGGCAATGTTCTCTTGTTGCTTGACGAAAAGCATCCTCGATCGGTCAACTCCGGGCGAGATGATTTTCCATCAGGAATATTACAGGAGTACAAACCAGAGATCGTAGTGCTGCTCGAAGACGGCAAACGGTTTTCCGTGAAATTCCGCACCTTGCCTCACGATTACGCCCAGAGTAACAGCTGCGACGTGCAGATTGAACATTCGTCAGACGTTCGTTTGCGCACGTTTGTCGACGTTGCCAGTCAGCAGTTTGACGTCAACTGCGCACACAGAGTGATTGAAAGATCTGCTCCAGGCGATCATTGAGTTTGTCGATGTTGTAATTGCAAAGAATACCGTCTCGCGCTCTCGATTCCAATTTACGGCGCAATTCCGGAGTCTTGGCCAGTTCTATGAGCCGTTCAGCTAGGGCTTGATCGCATCTTTCAGGTGCAAGCAGCCCATTGCGTCCATCTTCAATCAGTTCTGGAATGCCACTGTGAGCAGTGGCAACTACGCAGAGCTCACAGGCCAGAGCTTCCATTATGGCAACCGGGATACCCTCAATGTCGCCGTCGGCAGCGGTCAGGCTGGGATAGAGAAAGATATCGGAAGAACGTAGGTGATCGATGACTTGATCTTCTGAAATCCCTCCAGTAAAGAGGATACTATGATCAAGGGAAAGTCTTCTGGCTAGCTGTTTCAGCGCCGCCGAAAGCTCACCTGTACCGGCTATAGTATAGGTCGCATCTGGCAGTTGAGCATGCAGTTTGGCGAACGCTTTGATACCATATTCAATGCCTTTTTTCTCCACCAATCGGGCCACCGTTAATATTCGCAGCGGGCGCTGGTCGGTGTGGGTAACGCGATTGGGCGCAAACTTCTGGCAATCTATGCCCATCGGATGTACTACTACCTTGGCAAGATCACAACCCAGATCTTCCAACTGCTTATTCCAGCGGCTGCTGATCGGCATGAAAAGGCTATCCGAATCAAACAGGTGCTTGTAAACATTTTTTCCTTGCTGTCGCGGATACTGTGAAATATCGGACCCGTGAAAAGCTGTGACAATCTTTCCGCTGAGCATGCCGATTTCGCGCAGTTGTGCTGCCTTGATACCATTGGGACCGAAATGGCAGTGGATAACATCGTAGTTGCGTTTTCGATCGAAAGGCGAGGTGGCGCAAATGAGGCGCAGTGAGCCGGCGTTTTTACCGTAGCGTAGAGGATTCAAGGCCCGCAGCTTGCTCAGTCCAGTATGTCTTTTTGACCGCAACAGCACCCGTGCTGCCTTAAAGACTCTCTCCACTTTGTCTTGCGGAGTGTGGTCGTAGTAGACGCGAGTCAGTAAGTCATATTCGGCTACGCAAGGATGCACAGCAGATTCTTGCGGATTGTGGATTGCGTAGATGTCGACCTCATGACCGCGCTGCAATAAGCCTGTCATTTGGTTGAGAATAAAGGTCTCCGAAAGCGCCGGAAAAGGCCCCACGATGAAAGCAATCTTCATTCGCTTTGTCAGTGCACTGTTGCCGGAAAGGTTGCGCAATTGGGTGTCCAAGGTATGGCTGAACTCCAAGATAGTTTCGGACGCAGTAGTGATTCAACTGTTGTCCTCAATCTTCTAAGAATAGGACCAAACGTCATGATTGGGTTTATTAGATTGATTGAAGGATTTTAGATCGCTAATCTGTTTCCTTGGAGAATGCAAATCACGTAGATTGAAGCAACCTGTTGTGTAGGTGAAGAAGATTGTCCCCAAAGTTAAATGAATCGCTGCAATTCTTGAAGTCTTTGCCGATTCAAGCTGTCGAGCACAGCCATGGCAACTTCCACCCGCATCTTTTGGGCGTTTATCAGTACCTTTGTGAGCGGGGGCAGCCAGAGCATGTTTGTCTGGCCGGGCTCTTTCATTCAATTTACGGTACGGATGGGTTTCAAGAGTTTAATTTACCCTTGAGTCGCCGAGCAGACATTCAAGAATTGATTGGCTGCGATTCAGAAAGTCTCGTTTATGCGTTTTGTGCACACACGCACGACTCAATGAGAGGCAGCCTGGAGACTGGCTCCACCACAATTCGTGATCGTTTTCTTGATTGCAATCTGGAGCTTTCTAAAGAGCAATGGCAAGAGTTGCTCTGGCTCAAGCTTGCTGATGTGCTGGAGCAGGATCCGCGATGGTTGTCGATTGGCGTTCCTGAAGGAACTGCAGGACTGGCTCACGACTGGCGAATAATCGCTAAAGTTCTCGGCCCTGAGCCGCTTGCGCTTTGGGATGCCACATATGCCTGCAACAATTGGCCCATGATACGTTTCACCTTGAGAAAAGAACTCCGTAAACTGATTTCGCCTAACATCATCTCGGCTCTACGAGTCGTGTTCACCGAGCACCGTTAATGGATACCATTGGCAAGCTTAGGCCCTGCCAAGATCGGTCGCAATTGCGGACCCAACGCGGCAAACATCTTGTCGGCACCTTGTGCATTCAAATGCGCAGGATCATTGAAGTCATCTGTGTGGAATCGCTTGTCGTTTTGCAAATCGATTAATGGTGCGAATTTTCTTTTAGCAATTTGAGCAATGCTGGCTAGATAGTGCTCATGATAGTGAGGACGCATCAAGCAGATGTTTTCTTTTGCCAGAGGAAAGTTAACTACGACCGCGGTAATTTTCAATTCTATGCAGCGACCAAGAAACCTGTTTAAAGCCTCCAATTTGTCAGCCGATATCTCCTTAGTGTAGAGATGTTTGTAGTCGTCGATTCCCAGCTTAAACCTTTGCTCGCGCGGCACAATAGTCTGTGACAGGTCATGAACATATGCCTGCCACAGCTTCCGCTGAGTTGAGAACATAAGCAACCCTTCAACCTTTGGAGCGAGTTGAGAGACGACGCTGGGATGCTCAAGCTCAAAAGAAGGGATAACATCTAAGAAAGAAAAAGGTGTGACCGCAAGCACCACAGCTGCGGGCCTATTCTTCGTCTTAATCAGCCTGTTGAACAATCGGTCGCTTTCCTCAACATCCTGTCCTGGAGCAGCAATTGAATAAACAGTGATAGATTCATGTATCGCTTGAGACAGTTTCTTCTCAAACACGCATGGATGACAAAGAGGATGTTGCAGGTGATAGAGTTGCATGGCAGTGGCGTTCGGGAAGTCGCAAAAGCGAATCGGAGTGGCCATCGCCGACGAGCCCACAATCAAAATGTCCGGACGATGAGAATACAACGGCGACATCTCTTCAAGTTTTGACGGCAAGAATTTACCGGCGATCTGAAGAATAACCAGGACCATCAGTGCTGTCAGAAAGCTGGGTCGTCCAAGTTTGAGCATTGGATGAGGATGTCATAACCAGCCAGATTTTTCTTTAACTAACGCTGAACTCGCCAGGAACGAAGCTCGCACCAGGGCGCTGGCGAAGGTGATTGGTTAGAATTGTTTATGGCACTGATCCCGCTGCCATGAGTCGTGCAAGTGTTCTGACAATCTGGCCAATCAAGCGCCGGGGGGCAATATCCTGGAAAAATTGCGGATTCGCTTTTGCGAACACCCTATCGATCATTGGCTCGAAGTGCTCAAGCGTGTATGGTTCGAAGTCAGGATCAAAAGATTTTTGGTCCCATTCATCGGCAAACTGACAGGCCGCCTTGTACCAGCTGCATAAACGATGGCGCCATCTGGCATCGGGATCTTTACCAAAAAAGTGGTAATAGTGCCGCCCTTGAAAGTCCTGGTGATAAAGAATGATCTGGTACGTCTCAATGCTGACATACGGCCTCAATAATTCGGCGCTCAATGGGGCATGATTGCTCACATTCAGGCACTTGCCGATGTCGTGGCACAGCGCAGCAACGATCATCTCTTCCGTCGCATTCGCTTGTTCAGCCCGAGTAGCCGTCTGCAAGGCGTGTTGCTGTTGATTCACCGGAAAGCCACCCTCGACCCGCTCCAGCTCCCTGAGCATACCTTTGATGCGCTCAGGCATATGTTTGTCCCGATCTTGGTTAGCGGCACCGACTGCTTGCCAATCTTCAGCTGTACCCTGATTCAAAGATATAAGAGGCATCGATAATACCGAGCTAAAGAAGTTATTCTAAGACTGGAATAGATTGGTTGCCACTTAGTTGAAAAATATTCACCTTGCCAGGGTTCTGTCGATCGATGTCTCGCCGAGATCAAAGGCTGAAGATGGCTGTAATTGCCGACGAGTTCTTCGATGTAAAAATCGGAAGAATGGGAGGCTTTGGCTGGGCCTGTAAACAATTGGCCCGGCTTTTTACTGAACATCCCGAATTAGGGGTCGACATTGTCTTCTTGAGCAGCGAACTGCGTGGTGATTCGCAACACAAAGAAGCAATTGTGCATAACACCAAGTTGCTCTTAAAACAGGACAGCCGCCTGACTAACTTTCTCAACATCCGCCGGGAAAAATTCGATCTGATGTTGTGTGTTGATTACAATCCCCACAACCGCTTTTTTCTTAGAGCGCTGCCGCGAACACCTGTTATTGTATGGTCTAGAGATCCCCGCACAAAGGCAGACTACGAGCGATTGAGGAGTCTGCGCTCTCCCGGCGAACCCGATAAAGAGCCAGATGGAGTTGCCGGTCTGGTCATTGATTGCACCAGCTACGGTGGCGTCATCAGCTTGTCCAAAATTGTTTCACGTCCGTGTCTGGTGGCTACTACCTGTCAATTTCTCGTCCCCAAGGCACGGGAAGTGTTAGGGCTGCCGCCACAGTATCCGGTGCATCAGCTGCCTAATATAATCGATGTGGCGCCTTCGCCAATTACCAAGAGCATTCGCCCCCGCTTTGGCTTCCTTGGGCGGCTGGACCCGGTCAAGCGTCCCTGGCTTTTCTTTCAGTTGGCGCAAAAATTCCCTCAAGCTGAGTTCGTAGCCATGGGTCAGCCTCATTTTCAGCAAGCGCAAGATTGGACGCCGAAGGATTTGCCACCAAATTTGAAACTAACCGGACACATTGATGGAAGCGAGAAAAGCGAGATGCTGTCTTCGTGTTGGGCATTGATCAACACTTCAATTCATGAAGGATTGGCTGTCAGTTTGCTGGAAGCGCTTCATTGCGAGACGCCGCTTATAGGTTCCGTAGATCCTGAAGGAATTGTTTCGCGCTTCGGCAAATTTGTCGGTTCCTTCGGTGGTAGCGGATCGGACAGCCTGCCAGCTTTTGAAGCAGCTGTAGCGGATGTGCTGGAAAACCGCCAGACGTATGTTGACCGCGCCAGGGCAGGGCGGGATTGGGTGGCGGTCACACACAGTAAACTAACATTCCTCAAAGCCTTCGACGACCTTTGCCAGATGGCCGGCGTCAGGCGTCAAGAATGTTAATCCTGACAGCGCAAGCGTCTCGCCTGCTTCTAAACCCGGAAGCGCAGGCGTCCCGCCTGCTTCTAAACCCGGGAGCGCAGGCGTCCCGCCTGCTTCTAGTATGTGCGTTCTGGTTCCTGGTCGTAATGGTATTCCCGTGCTGTTTTGCCGCGCCGCCTGATTCGCTGCCAACCGAGTCTAAGGAAACAGATTCGGCTCATACACATTCGCTGCAAACCGATTCGGTTCAAGCCGATTCGGTTCATATTGAGGCACCAGCGCCAGCGTCCAAGGTTTCGAATATCTCGAATATTCCTGCCCAGCGAGATCTTTATATTGTCGTTGAGGGATCAAAACTGCATTACGTCGAGGCAGGCTCTGGCCAGGCTGTTGTCCTTTTGCACGGCAACGATGGGACGCTGCAAGATTTGATCAAATAGCGACCAAGTATAAACCCATCGCCTTCGATCGTCCCGGTCACGGAGAAAGTGAGAGCCCAAAAGGCGCTGTGGCTACCCCTTCTGAACAGGCGCGCATTCTGCATGAGGCGCTAGAAAAACTGAAAATTGGTCATCCTTTGCTCGTCGCTCACTCCTGGAGTGGTGCGCTGGCTTTGAGTTATGCATTGCAGTTTCCCAACGATTTGTGCGGCATCGTCATGATCTCAGGGATGGCCTATGAGACCAAATCCGGTGCCGCTAAGCCGGCTTATTATGCTGTTAAGGTGCCACTTGTCGGCACAGCGGCGGCCCACGTTTATAAGCTTGCCGGCCGGGCGGACGCGCAGAAACAGCTTAAGCAAGCATTCTCACCTGACCCAGCGCCCCAACCGTATGTAGATCGATTTCTTCTTTCGATGTTCAGAATCTCTCAGCTGAAGGCGGCAGCACGCGACGAAATAACTCTCAATCGGGCGCTGAAGAAAATGAGCCCCAGCTACGGGAAAATTTCTGTTCCTGTCATTATTCTGTGCGGTGAGCTGGATAAGACCGTTGCGCCTGCGAAGCATTCATATCCGTTGCACGAAGCGATTCCTCATTCGCACCTGATCGTTGTGAAGAACGCGGGTCACGAACTGCAATTCACGCGCCCTCAAGAAGTGATGAAAGCAATTGATCTGGCAGTGGAAACCTCGCAGTCATGGCAAAGGGCTACACCAGCACGCTCCGCGCCAGTGCCCGTGCCAGCGCCATCCGCGCCAGTACTATCGGTGCCACCATCCTGAACAAACGGCACTGCCTCTGACTGATCGAAATCAGAACGTTCCACAACCACATCCCACAACCACAACCACATCCACATCCTCCAACCATCTTCCAGTCACTCTTGAACCTCCAGGAAAATTGTGGCCGGTGTGTATTGATCTGGACACTATGTCGGGTTATCGTTTTCCATACATTGTAAGATTAAACGCAAAATGAGATCGGATCGCTGAAATCGACTTCCAGTAAAGGGGTTCAGCCTCCACCTGAGATTCTCGAGTGGCTTGTCATGGTATCGAAAAACATAACTCAGCGTAGGCCACGCCAAGAACCTCCCACTTTCGTTTAAATCGAGTAAGGTGAAAATCCGCAGCCCGCTATAATGGAAAATTGGAAACACTTAACACAATCACAAGGAACAGTTCACCTACAGCCTGGTAGCTAACGGCGAGCCAATGCCAATAGAACCGCTTGCAAGCTAATAAACAGGATCGTTTTTACCCACTTCGGAAATCTCATCGCGAGTGTAGTTGAAGGTATAGAGCAAGTCGAGATAATCTGATGAATACTCGGCAGGCAGCGCCTTGAACGGCGCTGCGGCAACAATTGCATGCATGGCCGATTGGTCTGATGAAAACGTTCCGCATGAATCAACCAATTTGAGTGAAGCCAACCGTCCGTTCTTTTTCACCCGGAACAAAATTCTGGCACTGCGTGTTTCGCCTTGCGGGGGGCTCCAGGCTCGTTTTATGCGCTTGTGAATGTCATTCAGATAAGCAACCAGAAGGGGCTGGGAGCCTGCGCCGTCTTGCGAATGTCCACCTGTTTGGGAAATCTCGCCACTGGGTTCGTCTGACTTATCAGGCACCTCCATGAGCTGGGCTGGGGAAACTTCTTCCAGGCTTATCTCGTTGAGCTTATTGCGCATGGCCACTACAGGTTTGGCTCGCGGCACCGCTTTCGGTGGCGCCACAGTGCCCGGCGATGGCGCATCGGGCTGCTGCCTGATCACGAAAGCCTGCTCACCTGCAGTCCTCGCTTTCACAGGCACAGTCACTTGCGGCGGGCTGGCTGCTATCTTGTGCTCAGGGGCGATGGTGGCAGCCGTGTGCTTAATGGGAACCGCTCGCGCCACCACTTTCGGGGGCGAAGGAGCGGCCGCCTTAGCCGGCAAATTCTTCTCGGCCGTGACAAGTTGCTCCTTTTGAGTGCTGGGAGCAATGTCGTGGCGGTCGCGATAATCGTGTGGCGAGACCAACTCGATGTCGATGACCTGGCGATTGACTAACATCGAGCGATCTGGTGCCCAATAGTGCACAAAGGCAAAGAAGGCAAAGAGAAAGCTGATCACAGAAGCGCTGATAGCCAGGCTGCCGGGGAAAGTGGACCAGCGGTTGTCGCCTATTCTAAAAAGAGCAAGCGAATTCATCCATTTGGTGCCAAAGGTGACGGCGATGGAGGCGCCGGCGCAGATCAAAAATGTAATCGCCCAGGGAAATGTCTCAGGCAGCGACTCAGCCAGAGTAAAAGCGCCAATCCAGCCGACGTTGAGAGCCAGAAAGACAATCGTCGAGGGGCTTATCTTTGGTTGCCCTAATTCCTGCGCCGATTTCAACTGGCGGGTCAAGGTGCCACTGTATATGGTGCGCAAATCGTTCACCGGGTCAACGATTTGTTCGCTCACTTCTGTCATACACCTGTGCCGCTGCCGCGCCTAATTGCAAGAGGACCCCATGGTAACACGGGGTCCTGAGCAGACGTTAATAAAGCACAACTAATTTGCCCTTGATTATTTGCCCATAGCCGCGAAATACACGGCACAGGCGTGGTCTATGTACTCTCTTGAGAGGCGAGGGTCGGTCTGCAAGAATGCACAAAGGTTAATCACCTGGTCGACAACGTCACGGGGATGGCAACAACGCATATTGCGCCTGCCTGAGCGATATTGAGATTCGATCAAATAATTAACGGCTTCCTCATTATAAGGAACGCCAGTGCGCTGGCAGTATTGCAGGAAAATCCACTTAAATTCGTCTTCAGTTGGATTGGTGATGTTGATCTTGTAGGGAATACGTCTTAAGAACGCTTCGTCAACCAGGTCAGACGGGTTCAGGTTGGTGGAGAAAACAAGGAGCTGCTCAAACGGCACTTCCAATTTCTTACCAGTGTGTAATGTCAGGTAGTCGACCCGTTTTTCCAGGGGCACGATCCATCTGTTGAGCAGTGACTTGTGGTCGATTCTCTGTCTGCCAAAGTCATCAATCAGCAACAAGCCGCAGTTTGACTTGAGCTGAATCGGCGCTTCATAAAGCTTGGTGCCGTAGTCGAACTGCAACTCAAGCATGTCGATGGTCAATTCACCGCCGACGACCACGCAGGGGCGCTGAATCCGGATCCAGCGGTGGTCGTAGTCACGTGGATAGTTGGCGGCTGAGACCTGTTCGTGGTTGTGTGAGTCAAATACCCGCACAATCTGCCCGTCAATTTCAACCGAGTAGGGAATGAAAATGTGTCCTTTGAAACTGCGCACAATGCGCTCTGCAATGGAGGTCTTGCCATTGCCCGCTTCTCCAAAGAGGAACATCCCTCTGCCCGAGTTAATCGCCGGTCCGACCGAGTTGATGGTGCGCCTGTTGACCATGATGTCTGAGAAAGCAACTTCCAGATCGCGCGGTGTCACCGATTCTCGGCGGATAGTCTGATATTTCAAAGAGTCTACATAGCGGTTCCATGGCACCGGGCAGGCACCTACGTAAGCGTTGTGGTCGAAGTAAGCGCGGGCGCGGTCACGACCTTTTTCTGTCGGGCAATATTCATAGTCGGCAAGACCGCCTGAGCTACGAACTTCCACCAACAGTTGCTTCTTCAAAACTTCCAAAATCTCTTCAATAATTTTGAAGGGAAGCATTGTTCTAGCCGCTATTTCCCGGCCAAGTGCAAAGTTGACCAGATAAATGTCTTTCAGAACCAACTCTTCCAGGAAGCCTTCTTTCAAGCCGGTATCCTGAATCGTCGCTGGGTAAGGCGGAACGAATTCCTGCTGTTGTTGCGTGCCTGTTTTAACCTGTTGAACCATATAAGTTTCTCTCTTGTTGCGATTCCGACTGCCAACGAATCCATCATTGCCGCTTATCAATTGGACGCAGCTGTACTCGCGGCTCCTAACAATATTGCCATAATGACGTGTCTGCTTCAACCCTAAGCAATCAAGGATGAAGGCGTATTATCACAACTGTAGCGCGAACACCGCAATTGTGCTAGCTCTGACCTAATTTTTGCTGGGATTGGCCCGAATCAATTCGTGAATCTGCTGGCTGACAGATTTCAGCTGTTCTTGCCTTACCTCGCTCGCATCGTCGCAGCCGAAACGATCGGCACAATAGAGCTCCATGAAACGCTTGCACAAAGGCGTCAGGTCCGGATGAAAAGTTGCGCTCGGTTGAGTCGCTTCGCTAAAGCGGGCCAAAAGCTCCTCTGGTGTGTCGCTGGGCAGGCGGTTGATTTTCAACTTCTTTAGATCGTCGGTCACTTTCAAGAACAAGATCGTCGACATTTTTGGCTTCTCGACGTGTTTTCTAACCCGATTGCGAGCTTGCCTTACCGCTGCCTGCATGGCCTGGAAGAGGAGCATCAAGGCAGGCACGATGATAGGAATCAAAACCAGGGTATGCCAATCCAAAGTTTGGGTAGGAGCCGGTATGGTCTTACCCGTCTCCTGTGAGCCGCCTTTGGATTTGTTGCCAGCTGTGCCTGAGCCCTGGGAACCATTTGTTGGCCAGGTGCTCTTGTTTTGTTGGTCTGATTTGTCGCTTGTGGCTGCCGTTGCCAGTTTGCTGCGATCTGGGCTTACTTCTTTTATTCGCGGTGGCTCAGGTGGTGGCGGAGAAAACTTGACCTGAATAGCCTCCAGATTTTTCTTGATCGCCCCTAAAATGGAATGATCTTCTTCCATCGGCTTGGGCAACATTCCGTTGGGAGTGGCATCGAAGGGCACCCAGTCATAGCCAGGCACATACACCTCGGCCCAGGCATGGCCGTGTTTGTTTCGGATCGCCCGTGAGCCCGTATTTTGATCGAAGTCTCCGGGAGCAAAGCCGCCCACGCAACGAGTGGGAATGCCGGTGGCGCGGCACATAACAATGAATGAGGTGGCAAACGGCCCACAAGCGCCCTGCTTTTTCTGGAAGAGAAAGTCATAGCAGATTTCCTGGTCGCTTTGCGGTTCGTCGTCGAGTGAATATTTATAATTGCTGCGCAAGAAGTTGCAAATCCTCTCGGCCCGGGCAAACCAGTTGCCGTCGTTGCCTGCCTTATCCTTTGCCAGTGATACCACTGCCGGTGACAGCTCTTTGGGCAGTTGCAAGTCTTGCCCATAATCGGCAGCCGCCTTCTTTTGCAAAGCCTGATCGGCCGGCGCTTTCCGCATAGCTGCCACGTCATAGTCGATAAGCTTGCTGGTGATGCGATAGATAGTTCCCTTTATCAATGCTTTTGTGGAATGCAATGTGCCGAACTGATCCACCGTGATTGGATCAAAGGGAAAGCTCATGCGCTGGGGAATGGAAGTGACAGGAATTGAGTGGCCGATGTCTGTTTCCACCGTGATCTCTTGCGATATTTCAGCCGCCGGCAGCTGTGGCGAGACAAACAGCGAAGGCACTCCGGCCAGCTCCTGGTAGGAAGTGCCGCTACCTTTGGCGCATTTGGAAATTTTGCCGGGGCTTGTTGTCGTCCACTTATGTCCATCATAATTGTCAAAACACATGCGGCGCAGATAAGTATCTTGACTGGTGGTGACGCGCAAAATCACGTCTTCATCGTGGGCGGCTGAATCTTTGTTGTGGAAGATCATCTGTTTGTCTTCCTCGTCCAGATTTCTTGGCGGCAAAGGCGGCGGCGGTTTGGCGGCAAGCGGTGTTGGCGGCACCTCCTTTCCTTTGCTGGCGCCGGCTTTTGCACCTTTTCCTGAGGCCCCTTTCTTTGCCCCCGTTGGCCCGAAGCCACCGGGCTTCTGGTTTGTCCCTGTCGCGCTGCCACCAGGGGCAGCGCCTTGATTTAAATTGATGCCTTTGCCACCGCCTTTATCTGAGGGCACCAGGCTGTAGCCTTTGGCTGTCGATTTGCCGTCGGAGGGATCGACAGCGGCATTTTGAGAGGCAGACAAGAGCCCCAAACCATTTGGCTCTTTGACGAATTTAAAGGTCAATTGCTCGCCCGCTTGAGCCCGCCTGGCGTTCTCAATCAGCATGTCAAACAAAGATTCGACTCGGGGCAGGGCAAAGAAGATAATCACCGAGAGCACTGGCACCAGAGACAGTGGCAAGAAAACGCTGCCTGTAGCCTGGCCTTGCTGGGCGGGCGCTTGCGGTACGGGCAGATCGGGATCTTCGGAAGCCTTGCCCAGATTGCCTGCTTTCAGTGTGCGCGAGACCGATTCGTAATAAAGAAGAGCGGCGCCCAGGCTGATATAAGCCAGTGTAATGTAGGCGAAATTCAAATCTTTTCCCAGCACGGCGGTGCAAGCGAAGAGGCCAATGCCGATCAGAGCCGATATGTTGATGTCTGATTTGGCACGCAAGTCAAAGGTGTG
>Ga0182024_10001531_pt1 | contig 59374 bp, 51 predicted proteins | sample P32metaG_FD_120480 | JGI IMG/M metagenome (GOLD analysis project Ga0182024, IMG submission 120480) | Permafrost microbial communities from Stordalen Mire, Sweden - P3-2 metaG (Illumina Assembly) | ecosystem: Environmental > Terrestrial > Soil > Wetlands > Permafrost | place: Sweden: Stordalen...
ATGCCGGTGGCGCGTGCCGCAGCGATCGCCTGCATGACTTCGTGTGCGTCGGCCGTGCGCGCGGCACGCTCTTTCGCAAGCAGGCGCGTGATGAGCGCCTCGTGGTGCGCAAGACTCTCCGGCAGTCGCGGCAGTGGCGCGTTGACGTGCTGTTCCAGCACCTCCATGGCAGATTGGCCCGCGTAGGGCCTCTTCCCGGTCAGCAGTTCGTAATAAATTACGCCGAGACTGTACAAATCAGAGCGGGCGTCGAGTTCCTCGCCCATCGCCTGCTCGGGGCTCATATAGTAGGGCGAGCCGCGCAGCACACCGGTGCGCGTGTTCTTCAGGTTGCCATCCAATTGGCGGGCGAGACCGAAGTCGATGAGCACGATGGCGTCGTTCTCGCGCAGCATGACGTTCGCGGGTTTCAAATCGCGATGTACGATGCCCGCATCGTGCACGACGCGCAGCGCTGCGGCGATTTCCCCGACATAGCGCAGCGTGTCCTCTTCCGAGACCCCTTGCCGCAGACGTGCCTTCAGGTCGCCGCGCGAAAAGTAGTCCATCGCCAAATACTCGTGCCCGGCGCGCGAGCCATAGTCATGGATCTCAACGATCGCCGGATGTCGTATGGCTGCGAGAGCCTCGCGTTCGCGCGCCAACACCTGCGGCTCACTCGCGCCATCACCGACCGTCGTACTCACTTTCAGAGCCACATCGCGCTTCAGTTCGAGGCTCGTCGCAAGATAGACCACGGCCTTCTCGGACTCACCGATGGTCTTTAAGATTCGATAGCGCGGGATCAGATCGCGCATCGCCGCGCCACTGCGCGGCAGCGATTCATCAGCAGAATGCGCACTGGCGCGCGAGCGGTTGGAATGAGCCAGGCGCGCGAGGCTGCGCGCGACGCGCCGCTCGATGCGCCTTAGCGTGGTGCGGACGGCGGCATTCAGGCGTTGCGGCGTGAGCAGTCGCTTCGGCAGGTAGTCGAGCGCTCCCAAGCGCAGTGCGCGCACAGCCGTGAGCTCATCCCCACCTTCGGCGATCACGATGGCGGCCGGAAAATCGGTCCGGCGGCGCATTTGACGCAGCAGATCGAATCCTTCGGCCGGCTGCGGGTCGTCCGATGCGCCAAAGGCAGCGGACAGGATCAGAAGGTCAAACTCTCGGTGCGTAAGCGAGTCGAATCGCAGCAAGAGCTCGCTCATGTCGAGCAAGCTCACGGTGGCGTCTGGGCAAAGGACGTACAAATGATGGCGCATCCACTCCCCGTAGCGCAGATCGCGTTCGACGATTAAGAGGCGTGCTCGCATGTGCAATGCAATTATTGGAGAGTGAAGCGGATGCGCAACTGCGCGCGCTGCTCGATGGGATGACCGTCGCGTTCGGCCGGCCGATAGCGCCAGCGGCGCACTGCGGAAACCGCAGCCGCATCGAAGACGTCCTTCGGTTCGGCGGCCAGAACGGCAACGTGGGTGACGGAGCCATCGGGCTCGACGTCGAATGCGAGATGCACCCACCCAGTAGTCCCGCTCGCGCGCGCCCGCGCGGGATACTCGGGCGCGGTGTAACGCAGCCGCTCGAGCGCGTCGGCGCTGATGATGTCGTTGGCGTGCGTCTCCGGCACTGCAGCGGAGAGCGGTTTCGGCGGCGCCGCAGTCTCGGAATTGGAGACCGCCGCCGCTTCAGCGGCAGGTGGCGGGGGTGGCGATGCCTCAGGAGCGGGCGCAGGAGTCGCCTTGGCGGGCGCTTGCTTCATGCGTGCAATGAGCTGTGCGCCTTGCAGGTCACGCGTCAGCCTATCGATGGCGTCGTGGTCGACGCCCGCGTCGGCTGCAACACCGATCGAGCGCGCAGCCTCATCGAGGTTGCCCGCGGTCAGGGCTGCGCGCGCAGCCGCGACCAGTTGATCTTGCCGCTCAACCTCAGCGGCCTGTTGCTGCTGCTGTTGCTGCTGTTGCAGGTGCGTCTGTGCGCGCATCGCGCGGTCTTTTTCGCGCGCAATCTGGGTCGCGAGGAAGGAAACCCGAACGGAGTTCGGCGCGATGGCGCGGGCGGCTGCGGTCAGATGGTCGGCCTCGTCGAGATGCTGTGCGAGCAGATCCTGCTCGGCGGCGGAGAGCACCTGATCAACGACTTTATCGAGACCGGCGAGCGCTTGAGCATCGCCGGGATGGCGATCGAGCGCCTGGTGATAGAGGTCTGAGGCACTGTTGCCTGGTGGTAATAACCAGTCGCCGCGCGCGAGCGCTGCGTCTGCGCGTTCGAGGAGTTGGCTGAGAGCGGCATCCGGAGGTTTTTGGGGCGGCGTCTTCGCTTGCGGCGTTGTGCCGGCGGAGGCCGGCGCCGAAATCCGTTCCTGTGTGTGCTGACCCATCAACCAGCCGACGATACCGGCTGTAGCTGCGACCACGAGTACCGCCATGGCAAGTAAGCCGATCGGCAGTCGCCGCGACTTCGCGGGCTTGGTGAGCTGCGGCAACGTAGCCGTCGCGGCCCCTGCCTCTCCCGCGCCGCGCCGACGCCATGCGGCATCAATGAATAGCCGCATGCGTTGCTCGGATGCCGGCTTGTGCAGAAATCGATACACATCGCCGCTCGTGACCTGCGCACTGAGCGCGGACTGCTCGGCGGCTCCTCCGGCAACGACGAGCACGAGATCCGGGAATTGCGCTTTCAAGCCCTGGGACAACTGGGAAATCGGACTCACGGTCGCCGCCGTATCCAGCACGACAACACCCGCGGCGTCGGACATGAGGTGACTTGCGAGGTCGGTTTCCGCGCCGACGAAGACGAGGTCATGTTCCGGCGCTGCAACGGCGCGCACGGCCGCAGCGAATGCCGGATCGCGCGTGAGCACTACCAGGGTTTCGCGCAATAGCGCGCCGAGCCCGCGCGCAGGAGCGCTGGCAGCAGGCACATTGGCCGAGTCGAGCCCTATGGCGCTGTTCAGTGGAATTTGCAGCTCCTCGAGGAAGGTCCTGCCCGCCGGACGGTGGACACAGCAGGTACAGCCTCCCTGACGATGCGGCAAATTGCCTGCTCTTGTCGCCACCGGTGGGCCGATTCTGTGAAACTCGTCATCTTGCGGCGCCGGCATTTTTTAGCTCGGGCTTAACGGGGACATATTCGAGCTCATCGGCGCGTTATGTCCGCACCAGCCGCGTGCGCGTAAGTGAGGGATTTACGTGGTAATTGGGCTTTTATTGACGGTCGTTGCCTTGGTTGCAACGCTGGGTGGCGCAGCCGCCCGGCCTTTCTGGATCGCGGATCTGACCGTGCACTTTCGTCTGCAGTGGGCGGCACTCGCGATCGCGGGCTGTTTGATACTTGCGGCTACCGGCCATGCGCGTTGGGCGGCCCTTGCCTTTCTCATCGCGGCAATTCAGGCGCTGATCTGCGCACCGATCCTGAACTCGCCCGCTCCGGCGCAGGCACCCACAGAACTTGCGCCTTCTGTGTCGCTGCGCCTGGCGGCGATCAATGTTTGGTACCGCAATCATCAGTTTCAGCGCGTCATCGACTTCATCGCGCGCGAGCGGCCTGATTTCGTCTTGCTGGCCGAAGTCACCGCTGCGTGGGAGCAGGCTCTTGCACGATTAAACGCATCCTATGCTCATCGCTACACGACGCGCGGCCTGCGCGGCACGGGACTCCTGCTGCTGTCGCGCTGGCCAATGCAGGCCGAGGTGTTGCCCGGCTATTCGGATATCGAGCCGGCGGTGTCGGCGACGATCCTTGTCAACGGGCGCAGTTTGCAGCTTTTGAGCGTGCATACCAGCTGGCCACTCGGGCCCGCCAACTCCGCCCTGCGTGATCGGCAGCTCGCGCTCATCGGCGAGTTCGCGCGCTCTCACACGGGGCTACTCGTCGTTCTAGGTGATTTGAACGTGTCGCCCTTTTCGCCGCATTTTCAGGCGCTACTCAGCGACAGCAATCTCAAATCTGCGGCACAGGGCTTCGGCTGGCAGCCGACGTGGCCGACATTTCTGCCGCCCGCCGGCATCCAGATCGATCATGCGCTCACAGGCGCGGGAGTGTTCGTCACAAGCTTCCGGCGCGGATCGCCAGTGGGCTCGGATCATCTGCCCATCATCATCGACTGCGTTTTGTAGCGGCAGGCTTCGCGATGGACCCGGCACCAGTATTCATCAGCTATGCGTCGCCCGATGCGGCCATTGCCGCCGAAATCTGCGGTGCGCTCGAACGCAATGGTCAGAGTTGCTGGATTGCTCCGCGCGACGTCATGCCGGGGATGTTTTATGCCGATGCGATCGTGGGCGCCATTGATGCCGCATCGGTGGTGCTGCTGGTGATGTCGCAACATGCGGCCGCTTCGCCGCATGTGGTCAGGGAGATAGAGCGCGCTACATCGAAACGACTGGCTGTCCTGTCGTTGCGGATCGACCTTGTGCAGATGCCGCCTGCGCTCGAATACTTTCTCAATGCCTGTCATTGGCTCGACGCGAGTGTGTCCGGCGTGACGGCCATTTTGCCGAAGGTGGTCGACGCGGTGGAACACTTGGTCGATCCGACCTCCGGCCGAGTCGGGGGGCGGGGCGGACACCGTGAGAGTTCTCTGGGTCCTGCAAAGGCAGCTGCCGGTTCGGTGCTTGGAGCAAAGTCCATCGCCGTGCTGCCATTTGTCAACATGAGCGCGGACCCAGATCAGGAATACTTCTCAGATGGGCTGGCAGAAGAGATCATCAACTTATTAGCTCATATTTCCGGCCTGAAGGTGATTGCGCGCACATCAGCCTTCTCCTTTCGGGGCAAGGAACAGGATATTCGTGGGATCGCGGATGCGCTCGGAGTGACTCATCTGCTCGAAGGCAGTGTGCGCCGCGGCGGCAATCGCCTGCGTATCACCGTGCAGTTGATCCATGCCGCTGATGGTGCGCACATGTGGTCGGAGCGATACGACCGGGAGCTGAGCGACATTTTTGCGATACAGGACGAGATATCAGCCGCGATCGTAGGGGCCTTGCGCGTCAAGCTCTCCGATGGGATCGGTACAAATCGATACACGCCGAACCTCGCCGCCTATGAGGTTTACCTCAAGGCCGGACATCTTGCTTCCAAGGTGACGCCAGAATCGCTGGAGTTGGCGCGGCAATGTTACGAACAGGCGATTGAGTTGGACGACGCTTTCGCCCTCCCCCACATGGGACTCGGATACGTTTGGATATCCGTCATGATTTTCGGACGATGTCCGGCGCACCAGGCGGTACCGGCCGCGCGCACGGCAGCCCATAAGGCACTGCAAATCGATCCCGCGCTTCCGGAAGCCCATGCGCTACTGGGTCTGCTGGCTGCGATGTATGACTTTGATTGGATCGCGGCGGAGCGCCACTTCGACTTTCCGATGGCGAAACAGGCCGGATTTGCGACCTTGCGACCAATGTACAGCTGGTTCCAGTTTTTGTGCGGCAATGTGGATCAGGCAATCTCACTGGCGCGGCGCGGGATTGAAGAGAGCCCTCTCGATGTCTGGCCCCGAATGAACCTGCAGGCCTATTTGCAGTCGGCGGGCCGATCGTCCGAAGCCCTCGAGCAACTACAGAAAGTGCTCGAAATTGAAGAACACCAGGTGGTCGCCATGGTGGCGATGGCGATGATCTGCGCCGACAGGGGCGATCTCGCGCAGGCACTGACGATAGCGCGGCGAGCCAATGCGGTCGCTCCATGGTATTTGGATACGGTTGCGGTGCTCGCGGCACTCCTACGGCGCAGTGGAGACGGCGAGGCAGCTCTGCCGCTTGAGCAGCTGCTTGGTGCGGCACAGGGGATCGGTGATGCCCCGGCGCACGCGCTTTTTCATCTTCTATGCGGCGATGTGGATCAAGGAGCCGACTGGGCAGAAAAGGCCATCGAAGAGCGTGACCTGTCGATTTCGATCTATCTCCGCTTTGTAGTGAGCAACGCTCTCAGGGCGAGTCCGCGCTGGCCGAGGATCGCGAGGAAGCTGAATTTACCGGGTTAGTGCTCTGGCCGCTGCACAACCAGGTTGCAATTGCCGGAAAGCCGGGTCAAACCCGTGGCTACTCCTTGCGCAATCGATCAACCTTATGTGCAACTCGTCATGCGACCTTCGCATGCACGGCAACCATTCGATTACGCCCCATATGCTTCGCCTGAAAAAGACTTAGATCAGCGTCTTTGATGAGTTGCTGCGCACTGGCTTCTCTTGTACGGGACAGCACGGCAACACCACCACTGATGCTCACGTATGGAGCCGTGAGGGACGTCATGTGCGCGATTTCCAGTTCCGCGACCGCTGCTCTGGCGGCTTCCGCGATTATCACGGCAGCTCCCAACTCGGTGTCAGGAAGGATCAAAGCGAATTCCTCGCCGCCGTAGCGGGCCGCCATATCGCCGGTTCGGCGGCAGCAGGAATTGAGCGCGAAAGCCACCCGCTTCAGACACTCATCGCCCGCCAGATGCCCGTAGTGGTCGTTATACGCTTTGAAGGAGTCAACGTCGCACAGCACGAGTGCCAGAGTACGCTTGTGCCGGCGCGCGATGCGGATTTGATCCGCAAGGTGAGTGTCGAAGAAACGGCGGTTGGCAAGACCTGTCAATCCATCCTGCCGGGATAGCTCCTCAAGAGAGCGATTCAGGATGCCCAATTGAGCGGACACCTGAGAAAATTCCCGGGTGCGTTCTTGTACACGCAGATCAAGGCCGACGTTGAGACTCAGTATCTCTGCTTCTGCGCGCTGACGCGTAAGATCGGTCATGTGAAGCGTTTTGGCGGTGGTTGCGACCGCGACTATGCAGACGATGATGCTGACGAGCACCATCAATGCCAGACCGAACCGGGTGTCGTAAAAGCCGTGAATCTGGCCTTGCAATTGTACCCAGCCGAGCACGAAGAATATGCCCGGGATCGTAGGAAGCAGGCGGCGCGAGACGAGTCCTCCAGCCGTGTCGCTGGTGGCGATACTTGGGAAGCCGTGCGCCGAATCAACCGCCAGGAGGCATAGGCTAAGAACGAGCAATGCTACAGCCGTGGGGGCGGCGAGCGTGGTGTGCGACTTCACCTGGTATAGGGCGCTGACGCCGTACGCATGGCCAATGACGGCAAGTGTTGCGACCAGCAGAGCGGGCACGACAAGCCAATGAGGAATGGCGGCGAGCCTTGAGTGCCGCGCTTTAAGGCCCAGTAACGCAAGTCCAATGATTGCCAGATCGAACGCGGCGCCCGGTGACATCCGGCCAACATGCGAGGTATGCAGTTGCGGCGCCGTGTCAGGCAGGATGAGCTGATCAATACCAATGTCCATTTTAAATAGATACTCAGCCAAGGTAAGGAGGCCAATCGCGGCGACGATCACCGCAAGACCTCGTGCCACGTGAATCCACATTGATTCGGGCGCACACGCGTGCACGAGCCACAGCGCCATCGCGGCCGTAATCAGGCCGCAGGCAGTATTGACCTTCATGGACATGGGACTCTCCGTCCATACCGCGAGGAGAGGGATATCAAAGAAGTAGCCCAACACCGCGGCAGCCCCGAGACAGGCGACGAAAGCGATTCCCAACCGCACTAACTGATTTAGTGTCGCTTGGTAGGATTGCCCTGGGGTCACTGGTGGCTCAGTCGGTTACGCGCGCTGCGCCGACCCGGGTCGGTCGACGAAATCGCAATGGTTACCCTCATCGTCGCAGCATTCGCTTCTTTAGCGTTGTGGAGTGTGCGGTGAGTCGCAGGATGAAAGACCGGACGCAGGGATCCTCATTACCTCAACCGCCACCGCTGCGTACCGCGCGAATGGTCAGACGGCGTAGGTCGAGGGATGTTTTAACTAGAGCGGGTGCTTAAGCGGCGCGTGCCGAGCGTCGGTTTCAGCTCTTCAATGCCGCCGAACGGCGTCTTTTGCTGTGTTCCTTAAGAGCGGCAATTCGACTAGCGTCATTCGTGCTCAAGAATGAATTTTGCGCCCTGATATGAGACCACCACGCCCTCGGGAGTAATGCTCTCGACACGCACACCCTCCGGAAGCGACTCACCTTCATGCAACCTGTGCATATTGATGAGCACGAAGCGCTCCTCGGGCTTCACGGCATAGACGTGCAGATCGACCCGCAGCGCCGGCAGATGTGAGTCCGGGCTCGTAGCAGCGTCGGTATAGCTCTTCAGGCCACTCTCCGTTCCGCTGCGCACGTGCGATCCCGCCTGATCCTGATTTTGTTTGTCAGAGGCGACTGCAGGCGCGTAATCGTCGGGATTCTGGGACGCATCTTTGGTCTCGGAGTTTGACAGCACCGGTTCAGGTCGACCCGTTGATGGAGTCGCTGGCACCGGCGCCGTGATCACGGTTGGCGCCGCAGCCGGTGCGGATTGACTGGCAGCGACTGCGGCCTGCGGCGGCGCGCTCTGCAGGCCAGTGCTTGCGGACGACACGGCAGCCTGGTTCGGTGCTTCTGCCGGCGGCGGGCGGTGCAGAAACACCCAGGCGCCCACCGCAATATTGATGACGAGTAACACCGCCAAGGCCAATGCCCAGTAAGGAAAACGCGGCCGTGGCGGCGTCACCTTGACTTCAAACAAAGCAGGGCCTGACTGCCGCTGGCGGTCGCTTTCGGATTTCTTCAGGGCGTCGAGGATGAATGACATGAATCAACTGCCGTGCGTCGCGGTCGCGCTCAAGAGGGGTGAATCCGGTGCTGCGACAGCGCTTGCGAGCACGATTTGAGTCTGGATGCCGGCGATGCCGTCGACCGCGAGCCGGTGCTCGCGTTGAAAGTCCATCACGAGATGCGAAAGCTCCGTGTCGAACACGTCGCTTACGGATTGTCCTGCGGTGACGCCCTGCAGACGCTCCAGACTCTCTCTCAGCCAGCGAACCTCATCGCCGCGCATACCCACCGACAAGGGCTTCACTTTCTGCGTGCCCGGCCGCCATAACATCACAAAATCTCCAAACCAATAACGGGACAGCTCGCCGATGCCGACTTCATGCCTCTGGCCTGCAAGATCGATGCGTGCATGCTCATCATCCAGACCCGCGAGCACGACCTGGTGCTTGCTGCCGCCGTCATCGTTCAGCATGAGAATGGCGGGCCGGTTATAGACACGCAGCTGCCCGAAGGAACCCCGCTGCACGAGGCACTCGAGGCCCTGCTGCGCCGCCTGCGAGCACGGATCGGTATTGCCGGCGACGTAGTGTGCGCCCCAGAGGCCAAAGAGTCGCAGAAAAGCGTCGTCCGTGCCCGTCGTGTCGTTGTGTTGCGTGAGAAGCGCCTGCAGAGAAGGTGCGCTCGGCGGCGGCGGCATGGTCGCAACGGCGACGCTGGGCGGTGCAGCCGCGTGCGGCGCTTGAGATTTGACGGCCTCGCGATGCGGCGCGCTGTCTTTGACGACCGCTGCGCTCGTCACGGCCTGCCGATCCAGGCGCCAGGCGGTGAGCGGCCACATCCCCCAAACCGTCGCCGCGAGTACCAGGGCTGCAGCCACGGCGCCGAGCCAGGGCAGCCAGCGCGGCGCGAACCGCCGGCCAAATACTTCAGCCGCCGCGTGACGGACGAGTCCACTCGTGACGCGATGCCGATCCTGAGTGTAGGCGCCCAGGAGCGCGCGATCCGCCACCACGTTGATGACGCGCGGTACTCCTCCGGAGAGGTGGAACAGCTCGGCGAGCGCCATGTTGGAGAAAATATCGGAAGTGGCGCCAGAGACGCGCAGCCGGTGGCGCACGTACGCGCCGGTTTCCGCAGCCGACAGCGGATGCAGATGGTAGCGGCCGGTGACGCGCTGCGCCAACTGCCGCAGCTCGTTGCGCGCGAGGAGATCCCGCAACTCCGGCTGGCCGATGAGGATAATCTGCAGGAGCTTCTGTGTATTGGTCTCAAGGTTAGTGAGGAGCCGCACCTGCTCGAGTACGTCCGGGATGAGGTTCTGCGCCTCATCGACCACGAGCACGATACGCCGGCCGTCGGCGTGCGCCCGCAAGAGGTAGTGATTGAGGATATCAACCAAGTCCTTCCTGCTGTCCGTCGCGGCGTCCGGGACGCCGATGCCCAACTCCTCGCAGATGGTCAGCAGGAACTCGGGCGCGGTCATGCGCGGATTGAGAATCAACGCGATCTCGGCGTTTTTTGGTGTTTGCGCCAATAGCGAACGGATGATGGTCGTCTTGCCGGTACCGACTTCGCCGGTCAGCTGCACGAATCCGCCGGCCTCATTGATGCCGTAGAGCAGGTGCGCGAGCGCCTCGGCATGACGCGCGCTCAGGTACAAATAGCGCGGATCGGGCGTGATCGCGAAGGGCTTTTCGAGCAGGCCGAAGAAGGACAGGTACATGTAACGATGCTACTTAATCGTATTGCCGCGACGCAGTGCACGCTCGCCAAAGCGCGCCTGTGCGGCATCGAGCGCCGCATCGAGACGCGTGGTGTGCGCCGGCGTGGCCTCGAACAGCGGCAGCTGCGACGCCGGGCTCAGATCAGTCAAGACCACCCCCAGCAGCCGAAGTTTCGCACCGGCATGCTCGGCCAACCAGCGGGCCATGAGCTCATTTGCCACGCTGGCGATGGTACGCCCATCGTGTGTCGGCGGCGCAACCGCCCGCTGACGGGTCGAGGTGGTGAAGTCATGGCGCCGTATTTTGACCCCGATGCAGCCGGTCATGAGTCGCTTTCTGCGCAGACGTTCGCAGGCGAGGTCCGTGATTCGAGCCAATTGCGTTCTGAGCACCTGCGGGTCGGCAATATCGATGTCGAAAGTGTCCTCGGCGCTGAGGGATTTCTCCTCGAGGTCGACCAATACGGGCCGGTCATCGATGCCCGCCGCGCGCTGCCGCACGCGCTCCGTGTAGCGGCCGAACAATGGCCACAGAATCGCATCCGGCGCCACGCGCAATTGGGCAAAAATGCGAATGCCCGCCTGTTCAACTTTCTCGCCGGTCTTATGTCCCAGGCCCGGCAGCCGCCGCACCGAGAGCGGATCGAGCACCTCGCGGATCCGCTCCTGCGGCACGACGGTCAGCCCGTCGGGCTTCGCAAGATCGGAGGAAATCTTCGCGACCAGCTTGTTGGGAGCAACCCCGACGGAGGCCGTAAGTCCCATGCGCTCACGGATGCGCTCCTTGATTCGGCGCGCAATGCACACAGGGTCGCCAAAGAGCTCCTGACTTGCGGTGACGTCCAGAAATGCCTCGTCCAAAGACAGGCCCTGAACGAGCGGTGTCAGCTCACGAAAAATCTCAAAGATTTGACCCGAGACTTCCTGATAACGCTGCATTCGCGGCCGGATGCACACCGCCTGCGGGCACAGGCGCAATGCCGTGCTCATGGGCATCGCCGAATGCACGCCAAACTTACGCACCGCGTAGCTTGCCGCCGCTACGACGCCACGACCGCTCGTGCCGCCGACGATGACCGGCGCGCCAGCGAGATTCGGATTGTCACGTACCTCGACGGATGCGTAGAACGCATCCATGTCGACATGCAATATGGCGCGCGGCTTCAAAACTCAGGCGGCGTCTAGTCCGTGACGGTGATCGTAATCTTCTTTGAGACGAGCGGCGGATTGAAGGCCATATGATTGAGGTCCGCGAAGACCAGCTGCAACGTGTGCTTGCCGGGCGCGAGAGTAAGCGAGGTTTGCGTCTGTCCTTTGCCGAAATGCAGCAGCTTATCTGTCGCCGGCATGGGTACGCTCAGGTCCGACGGCACGTCCATGTCGACCAGCAGGTGATGATGACCGGTGTTGTCGAACTTGACGCCTGCCGGGGCGATCCCCATCCCTTTGAGTCCGAAAAGCACCACGACCGGGCCTTTGATTTTGGCACCGTCCTTGGGACTGATGATGTAGACCTCGGCACCGCTCGCGGGCGCACTGCGCTCCTGCGCCCCGGCTATCGTGACTGCCAAGATCAGCGCGGCGATTGCAAATATACGCATGACACTACTCTCCCTGGTTGTAGGTTGGGTTCGCTCATCTGCCCTCGCAAGCTTAGTCACGCCGGGCTCAACGAGACAATAAACTTCAGGCGACGTGCATGCTTGGCGTGGCGGGACTCTCCCGCGCCGGCTGCGCCTGCGCGGCAAGCTCGTGCGGTGCGAAGTCATCGACGTTGATGATGTCCATGACTTTCGCGTCATAGTCCTGCAAGGCGGCCGCCTCGGTCGCCGAGATGATACCCGCGGCGAGGGCCTGCTGGATCTGGCCGGGAGCATCGAGTGCGGTAACGCGGCCCGTCTTGACACCCTCGACCCGGATGCGTTTCTCGATCGATTCGCACACCGGTGCCAGGCGCAGCGCCTCCTGCAGCAGGCCGAGGGGATTATTGGGCTCCACGGTCTTGTAGATGAAGCGGCACAGCTCCTCGCGCGCTTCGGTCGGGTTCATGACAATGGCGGCAAGGGAACTACCGAGCCGATCGCTCGGCGCCGAATAGGTGAGTCCGCGCGGAAACACCAGCATGTGCATGACGCCTGCAAAGAAGCGGCTCGGAAAGTTGCGCAGGAAGGCGTGCAGCTGCTCCTGCGCCCGATACAGCAGATGGCGGCAAGCCCACTCGACGATCGGCAGCTCGGCCGTGCGGCGGCCGCGATTCTCATAGTGCTTGAGCACCATCGAGGCGAGATACATGCAGGAGAGCACATCGCCCAGGCGCGCGGACAGGTTCTCTTTCTTCTTCAAATAGCCGCCGAGCGTGAGCATCGCGACGTCCACCGCGAACGCGAACGAGGCGCTGAAGCGCACGATGTGCTGATAGTAGCGCGCCGTTGGGCCTTTGACCGGTGCCGTGGTGAAGCGCGCCAGCGTCAGGCCCATGACGAGCGAGCACGCTGCGTTCGACAGCGTGAAGCCAATGTGCCCGAAGAGCGCCTGATCGAAGTCGTCGACTCCGCGGGCGCGATCGGGGTTCCGGGCCGCATTCATCTCCTTCAGCACGAACGGGTGGCAGCGCACGGCACCCTGGCCAAAAATGATGAGACTGCGGGTCAAAAGGTTTGCACCCTCGACGGTGATCGCGATCGGTACGACCTGGTAGCCGCGCCCCAGATAGTTCTTAGGCCCGAGACAAATGCCCTTGCCGCCCTGCACGTCCATGGCGTCGTTCGCCACCTGCCGGCCCATTTCGGTCACGTGATACTTGAGCATCGCAGAGGGCACCGAGGGCTTCTCCCCGCCATCGATGGCGCCGGCGGTCACCGAGCGCGCCGCATCCATGGTGTAGGTAAGTCCCACCATGCGTGCGATGACGCTCTCGACGCCCTCGAAGTAGCCGATGGGCATGTTGAACTGCCGGCGAATGCGGGCGTAGGCGCCGGTCGCCCAGATGGCCGCCTGCGCAGCGCCGGTCGCGTTCGAAGGCAGCGAGATGCAGCGTCCCACCGAGAGCTGCTCGACGAGCATGCGCCAGCCCTGGCCCGCCATCTTCGTGCCGCCAATGAGGACGTCGAGCGGCACGAACACATCCTTTCCCTGGATAGGCCCGTTCTGGAATGGAATATTGAGCGGAAAATGCCGCCGCCCGATGACGAGGCCCGGGGTTGCGCGCGGAATGAGCGCGCAGGTGATGCCGAGATCGACTTTCCCGCCGAGCAGGCTTTCCGGATCGAACATGCGAAACGCAAGGCCGATGACGGTCGCGATCGGCGCCAGCGTGATGTAGCGCTTCGAAAAGTTGAGTTTGACGCCGATGATCTCCCGGCCGTTCCAAATGCCGCGGCAGACGCTGCCCGTATCGGGGATGGCGGCGGCGTCGGAGCCGGCGCGCGGTCCGGTGAGCGCAAAGCACGGCACCTCCTCGCCGCGTGCGAGCCGGGGCAGGTAGTGGTTCTTCTGCTCTTCGGTGCCGTAGTGATGCAGCAGTTCACCGGGCCCGAGGGAATTGGGCACGGCGACGGTGGAGGAGACCGTTGCGCTGCGGCTTGCGATCTTCGCAAGCACGCAGGAATGCGCGTAGGCGGAGAACGCAAGACCGCCATACTGCTTGGGGATGATCATCGCAAAGAAGCCGCGTGATTTTAAGAACTCCCACACGTGCGGCGGCAGGTCGGCGCGCCGGTGCGTGATGTCCCAGTCGTCAATCAAGCGGCACAGTTCTTCGCAGGGGCCATCGAGGAAGGCCTGCTCTGCGTCCGAGAGGTGCGGCGCCTGTGCGGCCAAGAGCTTCTCCCAGCGCGGCGCGCCGGTGAAGAGCTCGCCATCCCACCACACGGTACCCGCTTCGAGGGCCTCTTTTTCCGTCTGCGACATCGCGGGCAGAAGTTTGAGATAGGTCTTCATGAAAGGCCGCGTGATGACTCGCTTGCGTAGCGGCACCAAATTGATGAGCCACAAGAGACCCAGGAGCAGCCACAGAAAGCCCTTCCAGATGGAGGTGGGCGTGCTCACGGTGCCGAACGCCGTGTAGATGCCGAGGAGGACGGTGAAGGTGAGCGTGAACGCCAGGAGCGACAAGCGCCGGTAGGCGAGCAGCAGCACCGCGGCGATGAACGCAAGCGCGATGACTCCGCCGACCTGCGTCACCGCGTAGACGGCTGCTGCGACGAGCATGACGGTGACGATGACGGCTGTCATGTGGGTGCGCGCTCGCGGACGACGACTCTGGTACGCATCAGTCGGCGCATCCTGCACCCCGCTGCAGGCTGATCAGGGTAAAAGATCGCGCACACCGTCGCGCTCCTCGATGAGCTCGGCATGACTGGCATCGATCCGTGTGCGGCTGAATGCGTCAATCGTCAATCCCTGGACGATCTGATAGTCGCCGTTTTTGCAGGTGACTGGATACGAATAGGTGACGCCTTCGGCGATGCCATAGCTGCCGTCCGAAGGCACTGCCATGCTGACCCAGTCGCCGCTCGCCCTGCCCAGCACCCAGTCGCGCACATGATCGATGGCGGCCGATGCGGCCGATGCGGCCGACGAGGCGCCGCGCGCTTTGATGATCGCTGCCCCGCGCTGCTGCACGGCGGGGATGAAACTGCCCTCGACCCAGGCACGCTCGACCAGCGGTGCGGCCGCCTCGCCATTGACGAGGCAGTGGCTGATATCCGGATATTGGGTTGAGGAGTGATTGCCCCAGATCGTCATGCGGCGCACGGCCGTGACTGGCGCGCCCGTCTTATCGGCAAGCTGCGCGACGGCGCGATTGTGATCAAGCCGCGTCATCGCGGTGAAATTGCGGGGATTCAGGCTTCTGCCGTTCGCTCTGGCAATGAGGGCGTTGGTATTGGCCGGGTTGCCGACGACCAGAACCTTCACATTCCGATTGGCGGTCTCATCGAGCGCGCGGCCCTGGGCGCTGAAAATCTGCGCATTGGCCAGGAGCAGATCCTTGCGCTCCATGCCCGGTCCACGCGGGCGCGCGCCGACCAGGAGAGCAACCTCGCAATCCCGAAAAGCCGCTTTCGGATCATCGGTGGCCAAGACTCCGTGAAGAGTAGGAAACGCGCAATCCGTAAGCTCCATGAGGACGCCCTGAAGCGCCGCCAGGGCCGGGGTGACTTCAAGCAGATGCAGCCTGATCGGCGTATCCGCGCCGAGCATCTGCCCTGACGCCACGCGAAAGGCCAGGGCATAGCCAATCTGCCCGGCCGCCCCCGTGATCGCGACGTTGACCGCTTGCTTCATGAAGAGCTCCGCGCAGGAAAGGGGATTGGAGAGGGGCGGATTCTACGTCCGCACGGCGCGAAACGAGCATGCCGCCACGGCCTGGAAAGAATTTAGCGGGAGGGGTTGACACAGAGCTAGTGTAGTAGTTAGATACAACACCATATAGGTGCTACATGGTGTAGCCCCCAGAAACCAGGAGAGACAGTCATGAAAACATCCAAAGTATCCAACTCATTCGGCATCAAGGTTTTGGCCTGTGCCGCCGCCTCCATCGTCCTGACCGTGGGCTTCAGCTGGTCCTTTGTCGAATCCACCGCCGTCGTGTATGGACTGGGCGACGAGGGTGCTCGCCACACATTGAGCGTCGAAGGTGCACACGGCGGCGCGCCGCTGGCTCCGTTCGGGGCGGCTGTGACAGAGCGCTCTGCTACATTAGTGAGCTAGATAAGCGCTACGCGGCCCAGGGCAACTCAAATGGATCCGCAATGGGATGACAGCCTGCCGATCTATCGGCAACTGCGCGATCGCATCGTTGCGATGATCCTCGAGGAGGCGCTGCGTGAAGGTGATCCCCTGCCTTCCGTGCGCAGCGTCGCCGCGGAGTTCCGCCTGAATCCGCTGACTGTGCTCAAGGGCTATCAGAAGCTCGTCGACGAAAAGCTCGTCGAGAAGCGCCGCGGACTTGGGATGTTCGTGAGCGCCGGCGCCCGCCAGGCACTAATGACCGACGAGCGACAACGCTTCCTCGCCGAAGTTTGGCCGAAGGTATACGCCACTATGCAGCGGCTCGGGCTGTCACCGGCCGAGCTGCTGCAAAGCGGCGTCGTAGCACCGAGCGCGCCTTGGCCATCGACACCAGGACAGAACGATGACTCAAATAATTAAGGCGCGCGGGCTTAGCAAGAGCTACCGCGGTGTGCGCGCACTCGATGCCGTGAACTTTGACGTCGAGGCTGGCCGGATCGTGGGTCTCATCGGGCCCAATGGCGCGGGCAAGACGACCGCGCTGAAGGCGATCCTGGGACTTACGCCTTTTGATGGCGAGCTCGAGGTCATGGGCAAGAACCCGTACTTGGAGCGTGACTCGCTGATGCGCGAGGTCTGCTTCATCGCCGATGTGGCCGTCATGCCCAGATGGCTGCGCGTGTACCAGGCTCTCGACTTCGTTGCCGGCGTGCAGCCGCGCTTCGACCGGGCGCGCGCCGAAGGCTTCCTCAGCAAAACCGACATCAAACGCGGCAGCCGCGTGCGCGAGCTCTCCAAGGGCATGGTCACGCAGCTGCACCTGGCGCTGATACTCGCCATCGATGCGCGCCTGCTGGTGCTCGATGAGCCGACGCTGGGGCTCGATCTGCTCTTCAGGCGCCAGTTCTACGACACGCTCGTCAACGATTATGTTGACAAGGAGCGCACGATTCTCGTCACCACGCATCAGGTGGAGGAGATTGAGAACCTGCTGACGGATGTGATTTTCATTCAGCGCGGGCGCATCGCGCTGTCAACCTCGGTGGAGGACCTGGGCGCGCGTTATGTGCAGCTGACGGCCTCTGCCGAGCAGGCGCGCCGCGCGCGGCAGCTGCAGCCCTTCCACGAGCGCGAGGTGTTCGGCCGCGTCGTGCTTCTGTTCGAAGGCCGCTCGCCGCAGGAACTGCAAGAGTTCGGAGATATCCGCACCCCGAGCATCGCCGACCTGTTTGTTGCGAAGATGCAGGGAGACGCCGCATGAACATCATGCCGATTCTGGTCCGCCGCGAGCTGTGGGAACACCGCGCGCTCTGGATTGTACCGCTGGTGATTGCCGGGCTGATCGTGGTCGCCGCCATGTTCCCGCACGCATCGATGCAGATAGACAGCGCCGATGTGGCCACGCCGCAAAAATACCGGGATCTCTTTGCCCTCTTTCATGCCGTTTTGACAGTTCCGCAACTGCTGTTGCTGTCGGTTCTGCTGCCCTACTATTTGCTCGACTGTCTGTACGCCGAGCGCAAGGACCGCAGCATCCTGTTTTGGAAGGCGTTGCCGGTGTCTGATGCGCAGACGGTGCTGTCTAAGCTCCTGGTGGCGCTCGTTGTCGTGCCGCTGGGTGTGTTCGTGCTGACCCTCTTCACCGACATTGCCGCATCCGGAATTCTCGATGTGCGCTTTCACAACTCGCCGATGGTGCGCGCGCTGCTGCATTGGGACACGGGGATCTGGCTGCACACACAGGGACTCATCCTGGCCGCAGTCGCCGTGGCCGTGTTGTGGTACGCGCCGATAGCCGCCTACTTGATGCTGATTTCCGCGTGGGCGAAGCGCAACGCGTTTCTCTGGGCGGCGCTGCCGCCGCTTGTGGCCATGCTCATCGAAAGGATCGCCTTCGGTACGCATGAAATCGCCAAGCTTCTCGGCTATCGGCTGCACATGTCCTCGGGCGTGCTCGGCATCAGTCCGGCAGCCGCCGGCGGCCACGCTGCGGGGATGTTCGACACAATGAGGCCCTGGGTGGCACTCGTTAACATCGATTTTTGGATGGGACTTGCGGTGGCGGCGGTGCTCGTGTGGCTGACGATCCGCATTCGCCGGCACCAGGAAGACGGCTGAGGTCTACCGATCGATCGGGACTATCGGCTCCATGTAATCCAGCGATTGGTGTCGCAGCGTTGTTTGACGCAGAATCCGCTGCCACGTAGAGAAGATTCCGGAACCTCCATGCATGACACCCGCAACGATTTGCCGGCTCGTACCCGCGCCAAGGTCATTGAATCTTTGAATGCGCGCCTCGCTGACGCCATCGATCTGGGCGCGCAGGCCAAACACGCGCATTGGAACGTCAAGGGGCCAAACTTCATCGCGTTGCACGAACTCTTCGACAAGATCGCCGAGAGCGTCGAGGAGCATATCGATGAGCTCGCCGAGCGCATCACGGCGCTCGGCGGCACCGCCTACGGCACGATCGCGGCGGCGGCGCGCTCCTCCTCGCTTGCGCCATATCCGGAGAATATTGTCAACGGCCTGCAACATGTGGATGCCCTGGCGGCGGCACTGGCGCAGTTTGGCAAGAAGATCCGCAAGGGCATCGATGAGGCCGGCAAACAAGGAGATGCCGACACCGCGGATCTGTATACGGGGATTTCGCGCGAGGCCGACAAGAATCTTTGGTTCCTCGAGGCGCATCTGCAGAGCGGGCGTTAGATGCGCACAACTTAGAAAGGCCCACTGAATTTCAGGGGAGCATTGACGGACTACCTTGCCGCGCGCCGCAGCGCCGACAGCCTTGAGCTTGCTCTTAAGGGTGAGTGGCGTGCCCTGCGCCTGCAAGAAATCGGTGCAGAGCTCGGCGCGCTCGAATTAAGCGGCGTGCACGAAATCACGATCTCCACAGAGGATCTCGTGCTCCTCGATCTGTCGAGCGCCTGGCGGCTGCGCGAGTTCATCGTCGCAGCCGAGCACGCCGGCATCACCGTGAGCTTTCGCGGCGCGCGTCCCGAGCAGCTGCAGGTTCTGGACGATGCGCTGGCGCGGGATGCCTTTCAGCCGCCCGGGGCGCAGGTCCACGAATCCATCATCGAGCCCGTCACCGACCTCGGGCGTTACGTGGTGCGCGCCGCGCACGACGCGCGCGCGGGGCTTGCCTTCCTCGGGCGGGTGGCGCTCGCGATGTTCCGAGCGGCGGGGAGTCTGAAACGGCTGCGACCGACCTCGATCGCCCGGCACGTCTACGATACGGGTGTCCAGGCGATCCCAATCGTCGCGCTCATCGCGTTCCTCATCAGCGTCATCATCGCGTTCCTGAGCGCGCAGCAGCTGCAAAGATTCGGCGCGGAGATATTCGTGGTCGATCTCGTGACCATCGGTGTGCTGCGGGAGCTGGGGGTGCTGCTCACCGCCGTCATTGTCGCGGGCCGCTCGGGAAGCGCCTTTGCGGCCGAAATCGGAACCATGTGCCTGAATGAGGAAGTCGATGCGCTTTACGCCATGGGCGCCGATCCTTATGAGCTCCTGGTGGTGCCGCGGCTCCTCGGGCTCATGATCGCGCTGCCGCTGCTCACCGTCATCGCCGACGCGATCGGCCTGGCTGGCGGCGCGATCCTGTGCCGGTTTCTCCTCGATATCCCGCTCACGCAGTATCTGAACCGCGTCAGCGAGGCGATCGGCGCCTGGAATTTTTGGGTGGGCGTCATGAAGGCGCCGGTATTTGCGGTGCTCATTGCGCTCGCGGGCACCTACCGCGGCCTGCAGGTGAGCGGGTCCTCGCGCGAGCTCGGGCGGCTGACCACGGTCGCGGTCGTGCAATCCATCTTTGTCGTCATTCTGGCGGATGCGCTCTTTGCCGTCCTCTTCATGGAGATCAACATCTGATGCCCGAGGAAGCTCGCGTCATTCTTGAAGTGCGCGGCATCGTCAACCGCTTCGGCGCGCAGGTGGTACACAATGGCCTCAACATGCAGGTGTTCGCAGAAGACGTGTTTGGCATCGTCGGCGGCTCGGGTGCCGGAAAATCCGTGCTGCTGCGGACCATCCTCGGCCTACAGCAGCCGCAATCTGGCACGGTGCTGATCGGCGGCCGCGATCTTGGGCAACTCACGGACGCCGAGCTGCGGGCGGTCAAGGCCGACTATGGTGTGACCTTTCAGTCGGGCGCGCTCTATACCTCTTTGACCGTTCTGCAAAACGTGCAATTTCCGATGATCGAGCATCTGCAGCTGCCGGCGCAGGCACTTGATGAGCTTGCCATGCTCAAGATCCGGCTTGTCGGCCTGCCTGCCGATGCGGCGGGCAAGTACCCGGCGCAGCTCTCCGGAGGCATGGTGAAACGCGCAGCGCTCGCTCGAGCGCTCGCGCTCGACCCGCAGCTGTTGTTCCTCGATGAGCCCACCTCGGGCCTTGATCCCATCGGCGCCGCCGCCTTCGATGAATTGCTGCAGCATCTGCATCGCGAGCTGCGGCTCACCGTCATCATGATCACACACGATCTGGACTCGATCTTCCGCAACTGCAATCGTGTCGGCGTGATCGTCGACACTCGCATGGAAGTGGATACACTCGCGCGCATCGTCGATCACCCAAATCCGTGGATCCAGGCCTACTTCCACGGCGAGCGCGCACAGGCGCGGGAGGCTAGTTATGGAGCGTGAAGCTCGTTACGCGGCCGTCGGTGCCTTCGTGCTGCTGGTGCTTGCGATGGCGGTGTTGTTCGTATACTGGTACGCGGAAGGCCATGAGAAGCGCGACTACACGCGCTACGAGGTTTATTTCGACGGCACCGTGAGCGGACTTGCCCGCGGCGCTCCGGTGCGCTATCTCGGCGTCGACGTCGGCCGCGTCGTGCGCATGAGCATCGACCCGCGCAACTCGAGCCGCGTGCAAGTGATCGTCGACATCGACTCGAGCGCGCCAGTGTCCGCATCCACCGTGGCGGAGCTTTCTCTGCAGGGCGTGACCGGTCTTCTGTACATCGATCTCATCGTCAGCCCCGCGGGCCGGAAGCTCTCCGAAGTGGCCCCAAGCCTTGAGTATCCGGTGATCCGTTCGGCACGCTCGAATTTTGACGTGTTCCTCGCGAGCCTCCCCGGCCTCGTGACCACGGTGGGTGAGGTTTCCGAGCGCTTCGCACGCATTTTCTCCGACCAGAACATCTCCGCCATCGGTGAGGCGCTGGGGAACATCAATCAGGCAAGCGCGCAGCTGCCGAATACGCTGCACGACATTAGAACCCTGACGGCGGATCTGCGCGGCGCCTCGGCCGAAATCAGCGCCGCCGCCCGCGGCGTTCACGACCTCACCGACCGCGCCGGCCCGGAGTTATTGACTGCCCTGCAGCGCGTGCGCGCGGTCGCCGACAACCTCGCCAGCACCAGCGCCAAGCTTGACGCGCTCGTGCAGGACAATCGCCAGGATGTTCGGGTCTTTGCGCGCGACGGGCTGCCGGCGCTCGAACAGCTGCTGCGTGATGGTCGCGGCGCCGCGCTCGAATTGCGCGAGCTCTCGCGCTCGCTGCACGAGAATCCGTCGCGGCTGCTCTACCAAACGAACTCTCAGGCCCTGGAGATTCCTCCATGAGGGGCTACGTTGTAATCGTGATACTGCTGCTCGCAGCGGCTTGCTCCTTGCGCAGCAATACTCCTGCGTCGCAGACCTATATCCTGCGCGCGCATGCCCCACAGACGCCGGCCGCCGCGCGCCCGGCAACCGCAAGTTTGCAGGTCGCGCTGCCAATCCCCGCTCCGGGCCTGTACTCCGAGCGGATTGTCCTCGTGCAACCGGACCACCGCATGAGCTACTTCGCGGCCAGTCAATGGGCTGCCGAGCTGCCGCATCTCGTCGAGGCGTTGGCTATCGAGCGGCTGCGCGCGACGGGCGACTGGGCGGCGGTGACTGATTCTGAAAGCGCCTTCGCAAGCGATTATTTTTTACAGATCTCGATTCGCCGCTTCGAGGCTGAATACACGAGCGCCGCTGCGCCGCCTACCGCGCAGGTCGGCTTCGACTGTGCCATCGGGCGGCGCGCTGACCGCGCGCTCGTGGCAAGTTTCACCGCACACGGCGCAGCGACCGCAAGCGCGAATAGGGTGGCCGCCGTCGTCGCAGCTTTCGAGGAGGCTGCCAATACGGCCTTGAGCGAACTGGCGGCAGACAGCGCGGCAGCGGTCAAAAATTCGCAATCCCCGTCCAGTCCATGAGGCGGTAGAGCCAGTAATGCGCCTGCGATGAATCGGCATACACGCCAAAGTCGGTGCTGTACTCGACTCCCTGCGGCGCACGGTTGCTCCACAATGTCTCGAAGTAGTCGCGCATCTGCAGCGCAAGCGACGTGCCGGATGCGGTGTCGATCGCAACGTTGGCATTCAAATCGTAGTTGGCAAGATTGCGCCGCGTGAGATCGGCCGAGCCCAGTGTCGCCCACAGATGCGTGGCGCCGTAGATCATCACGAGCTTGGTGTGAAACTCTTCCCCATGAGTGCGATACCAGCGCACGTGGATGGCGCCGTCGCTTGCGGTCACAAGTTCGCTTGCGACGGGACCGTTGGGGATGCTCGATACTCCAAGTGAATCCTTGTCCGGGTCCAAAATGAGCCGTACGTGTACGCCGCGCGTGTTTGCCGCGAGCAGCGACTCGATGACATCGCGGTCGGCGATGTGAAACATCGCGATGTCGATGGCGTCGCCGCGTACGGCGCCATTGATGCGCTCGAGCAGCTTCGTCTGAATCGCGCCTTCAGTCGCGATGCTGATTTTCGCGGCGCGCTCGTCAGGAATCGGGACCGCACTGGGAGGCGGGCTGGGTGAGGGTCCCATGGCACCCCGCCAGCCGGAAAAACGCGCGATGGCAAGCTCGCTCGCCAACAGCGGCGCAAGCACCGGGCCGCTCAATTTCGCGGCGACATTCGAATAAGGGCTGCTGGCATCGCGCGGATCCGCGGAGCCTACGATGCCGACCAACCCGCCGTGGCCGTCGTCGGCGATGAGCGTGCGCCGGTGATTGGCACTTTCCAGTCGCCCGTGCCCCCGCCATCGGCCGATGGTCAAGCGCCAAAGATGGGCGCAAAGAAAACTCGCATCGCGCAGGCGTCCGCGGTCGGTCACCACCATGTCCACCCCCGCGGCGCGCAACATCGCGAAGTCATTCGAGGGCACGCCGCCGTCGGCTGTATTGATGGGGTCGGTCACAAAGAGGATGCGCAGTGAGGGATGACTGCGGCGCTGCTCGAGGAGCGCGTCGCGCAGCTCCTTCGAAAGCGCGCGGATTGGCGCGGCGGCATCCGGCGCCGTGGGGAGCTGGTCGTTGAAGAGAAAATAGTCAAGAACGATGAACTCGCGTGCGCCATGCACGACCGCGAGCATCTGGTCGAAGATGGCCTGCGATGCGAGCGGTCGCCCGTAGGCGTCGGCCACAGTGGAGTCGGCGATGAATCCGACCTGCGCCGCGGGTACCGAGTACCAGGCGGTTGCGATGCGCGCGCCCGGTGGCATCGGCTTCATCGCCTGCCACAGCGCCGTGCCGGCCCACGCGGCGGCAACCGCGATCAGCGAAAGCCTCCACAGCATGCGGCGCGGCCTGGGTGCGATGGCGATGGGTCGCCTGCCGGCTGCGGCCTAAGCGCTGCGGCTTGAGAGCCCTTCCGCCTGCGGCAGCAGATGGGCGAAAGGCAGTGTGCCGGCAGCCTGGCGCTTCAAGAGAGCGAGCAGGTCTTCGGCCGTGCACGGCTCCCCGAATATCTTGCCCTGTCCGTAATGGCAATTGTGTTTGCGCAGGAAGTCGAGGTGGCGGATGGATTCGACTCCCTCGGCGACGACTTCCATGCCAAGGCTGCGGCCCATGTCGATGATGGTGCGAACGATGGTCGCATCGCCCGCATCGTCGCTGACGTCGCGCACGAAGGACTGGTCGATCTTGAGAGTGCCGATCGGAAACTGCTGCAAGGCGGACAAAGACGAGTAGCCGGTGCCGAAGTCGTCGATCGACAAATGCAGGCCCATCGCATAGAGCTCATCGAGAAGGCGCACGGTACGTGCGGCGTCCGCCATCAAAGTCGTCTCGGTGATCTCGAGCTCGAAAGACGTGGGCGAGACGCCGTGGCGGCGAAACACCGAGCGGCAGCGCAGGATGAAGCTCGCTTGGCGCAACTGCTTCAGCGACAGATTGAGCGAGATGCGACCCGGGTCGGCCACCTCGCCTTGCATCTGGCGGTAGTCCCGGCAAACCCGGTTCAGCACCCATTCGCCGACGTCGAGGATGAGGCTCGTCTCTTCGGCGAGCGGAATGAACTGTGACGGCGGGATGTCGCCGTGCCCCGGCAGGCGCCAGCGCAGGAGCGCCTCGGCGCCGATGATCCGGCCATTACGCAGATCGACTTTCGGCTGGTAGCGAATCACGAGCTCGTCGCGCTCGAGGGCGCGCCGCAGCTTGCTCTTCAGCATGAGCCTCTCGACCGCCGCGGCATTCATCTCCGGTGAATAGAAAGCAAACGTATTGCCGCCATTCTGTTTGGAGTAGTACATGGCCGCGTCCGCATTGCGGATCAGGTCGATGACGTTCTCGGCGTCGCGCGGGCAGAAAGCGACCCCAATGCTCGCCGTCAGGAAGACCTCGTGCTCGTTCAATTGGAACGCACGGCTCACCTCGGTCAATATAGAGCGCGCGAGATGCGCGATCGGGCCGCGGTTGTCGACATCCGCGGGCAGGCCATCGACGAAGAGTGCGAACTCATCGCCCGCCAGGCGCCCAAGAGTCGTGTCCTTCGGCAGCACCCGCGGCATGCGTTCGGAAAGAATCTCGAGCAGGCGGTCGCCGCAGCCGTGGCCAAACGTGTCGTTGACCTCTTTGAAGCGGTCCATGTCGAGATACAGGAGCGCCACCACGTGGCCGCTGCGCAGGCTGCGTGCGATGGCCTGCTGCAAGAGGTGATGAAACTGCATGCGGTTCGGCAATTTCGTCAGCGCGTCATAGCGGGCGAGATAGCGGATACGGCGCTCGGCGCGCTTGCGATCGGTGATGTTGCGCGCGACGAAGATGCATCCCTGGAACTGCGGGTCATCGCTTGCAATCTGCGAACCTGTGAAGGCGACCGGAATCGTCTGGCCGTTTCTGGTGCGCATGACGGTTTCGCAGGTCTGCTGCGCCGCCTGGTGCAGGTCAAATCCCTGGCGCTCGCGCTCATCCAGCATGGCGCTGATCGACCGTCCGATCAGTTCCTCCTCGCCAAAGCCGAGCAGCCGCCTCGATGCGGAGTTTGCCATCTTGATGACGCCGTCGGGCGAGGTGACAAACACAGCGTCCGTCATGCTGTTCAAGACGCTATACAAATAGTCCTTGTTGATCGTCGTCTGGCGCAGTTTGCCGCGCATGCGTTCGAGCGCCTGCTGCAAGTCGCCGAGCTCATCACGGCGCAGCACATCAAGCGGCCGTGTGTAGTCGCCCTGCGCAATTCGGTCGGCACTTCTGATGAGCGCTCCAAGCGGCCGCTCGATCCGGCGTCCCGCACGCCAGCCGAATACCGCCGCCACCCATCCGCCCAACGCCGCCAGCGCCGCGGCAAGATACAGGGTCCTTAGGAACTGGGCGCTGTGCGCATCGGAGAGCAGGTCCGTCAGAGCACCGCTGCGCTCGGGCGCGGCTTGGAAGAGCTGCACACGCACTTCGCCTAGCGTCTTTGGAGTTGCAGCCCCAGGGATGCTCTCGACCATCGTGCGTACGGGCTCGACCGCCTGGCGCTGCAACGTCGGCTTGGTGGAAAGCGGCGCATGCCAATCGAAGAGCGTCGCACCGGAGGTGTCGCGCACGGTAATGGCGGCCACGGTGCGGTCATCGAGGAAGGGTTGCAACCGGTGTCCGAGGCTTGACGGATCGGAGCTTGCGAGCGCAGCGGCGGCGGCGTCCGCGACATAACGCGCCGAGGCCTGCGCCCGTGCCTGAAGCTCGCGAGCGACTGCCTGGCGCGCGTAAGTGCTCGCAACATCGCCCTGCTGCTGGTTGTCGGCGCGGTGCTGCCACGCAAGCAGCGCGACGACAAATACCGCCCCCAGCACCACTGCCAGAAAGGCGGCGCTTGCGTATTTGAGCTTTAAGCTGACGACACTCACGATCTTGTGCCGGCGTGCCTCAAGCGCGCGCGCCAGCGAACCCCTATGTTTCGCTATGATATTACCCGCGGGGGGGTCCCTCGGCTACTTGGCTTGAGCATAACCAGCCCCCTGTGCGGCGTTCCTCTAGAATCAGTCAGGAAATGTTCAATCCCCTCGAGCTGACTGGCCGCTCCAGCACGCATGTGCGGGCAGTTCCCGAGCTCGGCTGTATTTTGCACAGCGAGGCGGCGTCCCAGGCGCTCGCAATGCGCGCGGCTGCGCGCGCGGTCGGGATCGAGCTTGCAGTCGTTTCGAGCTTCCGCGACTTTGATCGCCAGGTTGCGATCTGGAATGCGAAGTACTTGGGCGAGCGTCAGCTCCTCGACCGCGACGGTCGCGCGCTGACCCACGCGCACTTGAACGAGGGCGCTCTCATCGACGCCATTCTCATCTGGTCCGCTCTTCCCGGCGCGAGCCGCCATCATTGGGGTACGGATCTGGACGTCGTCGATCGCGCGGCCGTTGCACCCGACTACCGTCCGCGCTTGGTGCCTGCCGAGTTCGCGAGCAATGGTCCATTCGCGCGCCTCGAAGCTTGGCTTGCCGACAACATGGCGAAGTTCGGCTTCTTCAGGCCCTATAGCACTGATCGGGGCGGTGTGCAGCCGGAGCCTTGGCATTTGAGCTTCGCGCCGATAGCAGAGCCTGCGCTCGCAGCGCTGACGCCGCAGGTACTCGGTGCGGCGCTCGAGGCAAGCACGATGCAGGGCCGCGACGCGGCCATCGCGCGGCTGCCGGAAATCTACGCTCGCTATGTGACCGCCATCGATCCGCCACGCGTCAATTTGTCGCCCAGGCCTTTTTGATATAGCCAAGGAGCAGCGAGCGCGTAGTTGACATCGGATCGTCGAAGGCCGCGAAGATCGGCGGATTACGGCGCAGCAGAATCCAGTTTTCGCTGCGCAGGATCTGCCGCAGATAGGCGACGTTGCGGTCGATCGATTCCATGTAGGGATTGCGACCGTCAAATAAAATTTCAAGATACCGGTAGGCTGAGTGGAATTCGCCGTCGAGACGCTTGCTGCGCACCTCGGAGATGAATTCGGGCGTTTGGCGTAGAAGATCAACGCCCGAGGCGTATTTGACCTGCAGGCCGCCGTTGGCGGCGATCGGCAGCGCCACGCCGCCGAGCACGAACTCGGCATACAGGCGGTCGCGGCATTTCTCCAGGTAACAGCGATCGGCCATCTGCGCGACCATGTCGGCGGTGCCGAGCATGTGTCCGAGCGCGATGTCGCGCGGATCGGTGACGCTGATCTGCGAGAACGGCACTTCGTAGCCGGTGTAATGCACGATCTGAGTTGCGATCGGCACCCAGGCCTCGAGCCCGACGATCGGCAGGTAGCCTTCGAGGAAGCGTGCGCCGCGCGACACGTGCGTACGCGTGAACTCGGCGCCATTCCTCGATTCACCCTCGTTCGTGCGCCGCAGATAGCCGACATCGTGGAAGAGACCGGTGATGATGCCGACCACCGCGCGCTCGCCGCCCAGGCGTTGCGCCGGCTGCTGCTGGCGTTCATAGCCTACGATCAGCCGTGCGAGGGCGAGGGTGATGTCGAGCGTGTGCTGCCGGTCGTGATAGACCGTGTCGACGCCGAAGTAGCCCGGAACCAAGCCCGCGAAAAGTTCTTCGAAGTGATCAAAGGCGTGGTGCAGAGGTTGTAGAGAAGTCTCCGGCCACGTCTCTTTATAGAGCTCCTCGACGGCGGAGAGCACTGCGCCAGGCGAGCTCACCTGGATGGTATTCGTGACATCAAAATCGCTGCGTCGCGCGCCCGTCATTTTATTACGCTCATCCGGCGCTGCAGGCAGCCCTTGCCTCTTCATCATTCGCGAGTCTAGGCAGAGCGTGCCCATAAGGCCAGGGACGTGCCCCACAATTTTCATTTTCTCCTGCGTGGGCCCAATTTATCGCGTATCCCATATGTCAAAACCGGTTCTCATGCCGCCGTTCTCGCTGATTCTATCCCTACCTCGCGAACGCGATAGGCGTCGCCCGGCGGAATCAGCGAGTAGGGCGACTCATTCCCGCGAACGGAGGTCCGACACCTGGACCCGATCAGGTGATTCCGAGCCGAATTAACGTCTCGGTCATGCAACTTTCCACAGTTGCGACATTCCCATGATCTACAATCAGCCCGTTGACTTCTCGCGGACCACTCAGGGCTCCGCAATTCGAACAGGTGACGGTGGAGTATCTCTCGTCCCTGACTTCAAAGCTTCTGGCCGCGTGCTCGCACTTGTATTCCAGAAACCTCTTGAGCGTCCCCCAGCCAGAGTCCAACACGGATTTAGCCATCCGCGTTTTGACGAGCTTTAGAGAGCTCACGTCACCGACGACGATTTTCTGATAACGATCGACCATCTTCCGAGAAAAATAATGCAAGGCATCCGCCCGGCAGCGCGCGATCTTGCGATGGATGCGCTTGGCCTGGCGCTTATGGCCCCGGCGCTGCGCTGAGGCGAGCTTCTCGGCGTAGCGGTGCGTCCAGCGACCCGCTTCCAGGCGATCGCCGTCGCTCGTGACCGCAATGGTTTTAAGCCCCAGATCAATGCCGACCTCCTCCTGAGGTGCGATGCTGCAGTCGGCCTGCACCTTCACCGGCAGACACAACCACCAGTCCCCGACGGCATCCTGCGCGAACTCACCGCCCTGCCACTTCACCCCCTCCAGACGCTCCCGTTCGAACACCCGAATGCACTTGCCGGCAAAACGCACACCCCGGCCTTTGCGCTTGAGACTCGCCGCCTTGAAGGGGATCCATCCGAGAGAACGCTGGGCGCCACGACTCACGCGCCACTTCAGCTTCAGCTTCTTGGCAGCCTTGCGCTTCTGGGCGTAGTGAATGCACACCGACTGAATCGTATCGGCGCCAATCTTATCGAAGTACTCCGTCGCGCCGGCCGTGAGGGCGCATAGGTCAAAACCTGTGAGCCATTTGCGCTTCAAATCCGTGCGAGTGGCGGCCTTTAAGCTCGTCTCATTGCAGTAGTTGAAGACCGCATTCACTTCTATTGCCGCAGCATTGAGCCACGGATAGGCTTCCGAGCGAACCTTCAGGCGAAGAGTGCGCATGAGCGAGGGCGGCATGAGAGTATTATCACTCTTCACTGGTGTTCTTGCTCCACTCTCGTTGCGCAATTTACTGCTGGGTCGAACCATCCCAGTTTCTTCGTTGCCCTTGGGGTTCGTGCGCCTGCGCTGGCGCGGCCCCTGATCGATACCACTCGCGGCTGAGCTCACAGCGGGTTGGCGTCGGCCTGCTTGCAGGAAAGTGCAACCATTTGGCGCGCCCCCGATAGGCGTCATTTTGGGCTCAATGTTGAGATGGCGGCGCAACGGCTGTTCGCAATCACTCGGGGTGGTTGCGGCCATGCATCAATAGATGCGCAGGCCGCCGTACTTGCGGCGAATCCGCCGGTCGAGCATGCGCCAGCCGAGCGCAAAGCCGCCGATGAGGCCAGCGAGAGAGCAGCCGAGCGCCCACTGCCAAATCGGCCGCCACAATGGCGCGCTCGGATCGACGGACGGCGCGGGTGGATCGCTGGCCCGCTCGCGCATCACCGGGACGGCAGCGCGCGCTGCAGTGGCCTCGCCCTCAAGCCGGGCAACTTGCGCATGCAGCTGCTCGAGCTCCGCAACCTGAGCCGTCAGCTGCCGCTGCAGCGGCAGCGCCGCGGAAAGATACGATGTCTTAACCCACCCTTGAGTTCCAGACGACAGCCGCACGTGCGCGTAGGCATTGTGCCGGTCGAGCACCTCGACGCTGTCGCCGCTGTGGATTGATGCGACGCGCTCGCCGCTTTCATCAGCCGTGGAGCTCACGCTGACGATGAGCTCGTCGATGACATAGAGCGTTTCGGCCCGCACGGCCGCGACAACGAGTGCGCCGGCGATCCCGGCGAGCACGCATGCGCGGTTTTTCATGCGGCGATGTCGCCGGGAGCTTCGATGCCGTTTTGTCGCAGCAGCGCCTGGATATTCGGACGGCGCCCGCGAAATTCGATGAACGCATCGAGCGGGTCGCGGCTGCCACCGCGCGCGAGAATCGCATCGAGGAAGCGCTGCGCCGTCGCACGGTCGAATACGCCGTGCTCCTCGAAGGCCCCGAAGGCATCTGCAGCGAGCACCTCCGCCCACTTGTAGCTGTAGTAGCCCGCGGCGTAGCCCCCGGCAAACACATGCCCGAAACTGTGCGCGAAGCGATTCCATTCCGGCACCGGCGTTACCGCTACCGCGGCGCGCACCTCGGCGAGCACCTCGGCGATGCGACCGCCTAATTTCGGGTCGTAGCCGGCATGCAGCTTGAAGTCGAACAACGAGAATTCGAGCTGCCGCACCATCTGTAGCCCGGCGTGAAAGCTGCGCGTCTGGATCAATCGTTCCTGCAGTTGCGCAGGCAGCGAGGCGCCGGTTGTGACGTGACCGGAAATGCGCTCAAGCACATCCGGCTGCCACGCATAGTTCTCGAAGAATTGGCTCGGCAGCTCGACCGCATCCCAGGCGACGCCATTGATGCCGGCAAGGCTTGGGTAGTCGACGCGAGTCAGAAGATGATGCAGGCCGTGCCCGAACTCGTGGAACAGGGTCAACACGTCGTCGTGAGTGAGCAATGCGGGCTGCGCGCCGCTCGGCGGGAGAAAATTGCACACCAGATAGGCGACCGGCAGAGTCGAACCGGCCGCCAAATGTTTGCGCCCAATGCATTCATCCATCCACGCGCCGCTCCTTTTGTTCACCCGCGCATACGCGTCCAGGTAGAAGCTGCCGATCGCGTGGCCGCTCGCGTCCTCGATCTCGAAGAAGCGCACGTCGGGATGCCACAGCGCGACGCCGTCGCGCGCGCGAATACGAATATCAAATAGGCGCTCCGCCACGTCGAAGAGTCCGGTCAGCACCCGCGGCATGCAGAAATATGGCCGCAATTCCTCCTGGGAAACTGCATAACGGCTGCGCTGCAGGCGCTCGGCATAGAAACCAACGTCCCACGCTTCCAGGCGCCGCCCGGCGAAGGCTGCAAGTTCCGCGAATTCACGCTCGGCGGTGGCGCGCGCCGTGTGCGCAAGTTCCTCGAGGAACTTCATGACTTCCTCGACGCTGCGCGCCATGCGCGTGGCGAGTGCATATTCGGCGTAGCTTTTGAAGCCGAGAAGCTGCGCCGCCTCGTGCCGGCGGCTCAAGATATCCTCCATGACCTGAGTATTGTCCCAGCGCCCGGCGCTCGGACCCTGATCCGAGGCACGCGTGCTCCACGCCTCATAGAAGGCGCGCCGCAGGTTCTGCGATTCGGCGTCCGTCACTACTGCGACGTAGGTCGGTTGGTCGAGCGTGAGAACCCACCCCTCACGACGCTCGGCGTGCGCGCGGTTACGTCCCTGTTCCACGATCGACTCGTTCAAACCTGCAAGCTCAGCTGCATCCGTGACGTGATGACTCCAGGCATTGGTGGCATCAAGCACGTTCTCTTCGAACTTCGACTGCAGCTGGGTGAGTTCCAGCAAGACGTTCTTGAAGCGCTGCTTGCGTTCGGTGTCGAGCCCGACGCCGGCGAGACGAAAATCGCGCAGGGTGTGCTCCAGCACGCGGCGCTCGACAGGGCCGAGGACGTGTTCTTCGCGCTCACGGATGGCGCGGTAGGCCTTGTAGAGAGCCTCGTTCTGGGCAAGATCCGTGTGATAAGCGGATAGGAGCGGCAGGCAGGCGTTGTAGCTGGTGCGCAGGGGCTCGCAGTTGAGTACGGCATTCAAATGGCTGACGGGCGACCAGGTGCGCGAGACGCGGTGGTCGAGCTCCTCGAGCGGCTCCACGAGCGTGGCAAAACTCGGATCGGAAAGTCCCGCGAGTTCCTCGATACGGGCGCGATTAGCGCTCAACAGCTCTCGAATGGCCGGCTCGACATGTTCGGGTCGTATGCTCGTGAAGGCAGGCAGAGTCTGGTCGGCGAGCAGTGGATTTTGCATTGATTGAGAAACCCCTGGATGGGCGCATTCTAAGGCCTCCTCGAATCCTGCGCATGCGCCGGGGCACGCCGTGGCTGAGGCAGCGCCGAAGGCATGTAACATGATCGCCTAATTCGACTCCCCGGGCAGCTTACATGGACTCATTCGATCTACTGGTCGTCGGCGGCGGCAGCGGCGGGCTTGCCTGCGCCCAGCGCGCCGCGGATTTCGGAGCGCGCGTGGCGCTCATCGAATCCGGCCGCCTGGGCGGCACCTGCGTGAACGTAGGCTGCGTTCCCAAAAAGATCATGTGGAACGCCTCGGAAATCCATGAAGCCATGGAAGACGCGGTCGATTACGGTTTTCGGGCGACGCCCGCCGGGCACGATTGGTCGTCTCTGAAGGCGAAGCGCGACGCCTACGTGCACCGCCTGAACGGCCTGTACGCGCGCAACCTCGCCAGCCGCAAGATTGAGCACATCGAGGGGCGTGCAAGCTTCATCGGCCCGCAGCTGATCACGGCGGCAGGGCGCACGCTCAGCGCCCCGCACATCGTCATCGCCACCGGCGGCAGGCCGCTCGTGCCGAGCATCCCGGGGGCGCCACTCGGGATCACCTCGGACGGCTTTTTCGAGCTTGAAGAACGACCTGAACGAGTCGCCGTAGCCGGCAGCGGCTATATCGCCGTGGAGCTTGCCGCCATTCTGGCTGGCCTGGGATCGAAGGTCGCACTGATCATTCGCGGCCAGGAAGTACTCAAACAATTCGATGCGCTCTTAGGGCAGACGGCACTGCTGATGCTCCGTGAGATGGGCGTCGATATTGAGAAGAGCTGCCGCGGAGCGCATCTCGTGCGTTTGCCGCAGGGCGGCTTGGAGATCGAACTGCACGACGGCCGGCGCCTGGGACCGCTCGATAGTGTCATCTGGGCGGTGGGACGTGTGCCCAATGTCGAGGAGCTCGCCCTGTCTCGTGCGGGCGTACACCTGAACCCGGAGGGATTCATCGCGACCGACGCTTTCCAGGCGACGAACGTGGCCGGGATTTACGCGGTCGGAGATGTCACCGGTCGCATTCCACTCACGCCGGTGGCCATCGCGGCCGGCAGACGCCTGGCCGATCGCCTCTTTGGCGGCCAACCGCAGCGGCGGCTGGATTACGACATCGTACCGACCGTCATCTTTGGCCATCCGCCTATCGGCGCCATCGGCCTCTCTGAGGCAAAGGCGCGCGAGCAGCACGGGCCGGCCGTGCGCGTCTACACGTCAACTTTCGTTCCGCTGTACCACGCCATGACCGTGCGCAAGCCGCACACCCACATGAAGCTCGTCACAGTAGGGGATGAGGAGCGGATCGTCGGGGCGCACGTGATCGGGCCCGGGGCGGATGAGATGCTGCAGGGATTTGCGGTTGCCTTGCGCATGGGAGCGCGCAAACGCGATTTCGACGATACCGTGGCGATTCACCCCACGAGCGCCGAAGAATTCGTCACGATGCGATGAGTGCCTGTAGAACCGGCGCGGTTTGCGGACGGATGCCACGCCATACGCTGAAGGACTCGGCCGCCTGCTCCACGAGCATTCCCCATCCTTGCAACGCACGTGCGCAGCCATGGCTTTCGGCCCAGCGCACGAATGGCGTCTTCTCCTTGCTGTAGGCCATGTCGTAGCAAGTAGTGCGCCCGCTCACCACAGTTGGAGCGATGATTGGAGTGTCACCGTCCGTGCTCGCCGAGGTCGCGTTGATGACGAGGTCAAATTCAGTGAGCAGCGCGGAATCAAAGCCACAGCCGATCAGATTCCCCAAGGTCGCGAACTCGCGAGCCAAGGTACTGGCACGGGCCGCCGTACGGTTGGCGATCACGACTTCGCTCGGCCGCAGCTCAAGCAGCGGCGCCAGCGCGCCGCGCGCGGCTCCGCCGGCGCCGAGAATCAGGATGCGGGCTCCGGAAATCGTGACACCACAGTTGTCCTGCAGATCGCGCACGAGGCCTTCGCCGTCGGTATTGTCGCCGAGGATCTCGTTCTCGCCCTGCATCATGAGCGTATTGACGGCGCCGGCGCGCTCGGCCCGCGGCGTCAGCTCGTTGGCTAGTCCGGCCGCCGCCAGTTTATGCGGCAAGGTGACGTTCAAGCCTCGCCCGCCGTGCAAAAAGAAGTGCATCACGTGCCTGCGAAACTTCGCCGGCGGCACATCGAAGCGCCTATAGACCATCGCCTGCTCGGTCTGGCGTGCGAACAGGCCGTGAATGAACGGCGACCAGCTATGCGTGATCGGATGCCCGATGACTCCGTATTGATCCGGAGCCGCGTTCATCGAGCGCGCGACCGATTCACTGTGGAGAATGGACGCAAGCCTCGCCTAAAGTGCCGTTCCACACGCATGATTTGCAATCGAGTGGGCGTCAATGCGTCCTTATACAGGAGTCAGACACGTTCCGACCAGTGGCGGAGTGCAACATTGTGACGCTCGTCCGACGCGCACCTCAGCCGAGCGTCTGCAGTGTGCGGATGCTCATGCCGCCGGCGCCTGCGCTGTTGAACTGTGCATGCATTTCGGCCAGCCAAAGATGCATGCGCGCGGCAAATTGGTACGGCGGATTCAGGATCACGAGCCCCGAGCCGTTCAGCGACACGCGCGAATCGCGCGGATAAAGCCACCATTCGGATACCACGCTTTCGCAATCGATGACGCCCGCTAATCGTGCAAGCCATGCCTCCGTGGTGCGCATGTCCTTGATCGGATACCACGCTGCGATCACGGCGGAGCGCAGGCGACGCAGCGCCTCTTGGCAACCGGCCGCGACCGACTCGAAGTCACGGCGCTCCTCGTATGGCGGATCGATCAACACGAGGGCGCGGCGCTCCGGCGGCGGCAAATAGGCGCGCAGCCGCTCGAATCCATCGGCCTCTTCGACGCGCGCCTGCCCATAGCCGCGCAACGCGCGCACCAGCGCCCGAGCTTCGCTCGGTACGATCTCGAAGAGTACTTCACGGTCCTGCGCTCGCAGCTGCGATGCTGCGAGGAGCGGCGAACCGGCATAGGCGTTCGCGTTGTTGAGGTGCGCCCGCAGCAATTGCAGTTGCTCCAAATATTGGCGCAGCTCCGCCGCGTCGGGGGCGGCAGATGCGAGGCGCGCAAGACCTGCCTGCGCCGCGCGCGTAGCCTCGGTACTCGGGCGCGTCAGGTCGTAGGAGCCTCGGCCGGCGTGGGTTTCGAGGTAAAGAAAGCCGCTGTCCTTGCGCTGCAGGGCCGCCAGGAGCGCAAGCAGTGTGACGTGTTTGTGCACGTCCGCGAAGCTACCGGCGTGAAAGCTATGGCGGTACTGCATCGCGTTGCTGTGACGCGCCTTGCGCAGCGCCGCGCTGCGATGCGTCTATTTGACGCGGGCGCGCTTCGCGGCCGCTTTCAAAACGCGCGCGGGGCTTTTCGTCTTCAAAGAAGGAGGCCGGGCTCTTGCCTGCGCGGCGCCGGGCCGCGCCGCCGCCGCGCGTGCGGCTTGCGGTCGTGCGGCCGCCGGACGTGCAGCGGCAGGCCGTGCCGTGGGGCGCGCTGTTGCCGGGCGCGTTGCCGCCTGCACGCGTGCTCCGCGCTTGGGGCGCGCTTTGGCTGCGGGTGCTGCGCTTGCCTCCGCTGCTGCTGCCGGCGGAGCGCTCGGCGCTGCCGCCTTGGGCGTAGCGGCACGCTTGCCGCGGCCGAAGCGAGTGCCGCGCTCAGGAGCCTCCTCGAGCAATTTGCGGCATTCTTCGACAGTGAGCGACTTAGGCTCGCGCTCCTTGGGCACTTTGGCGTTTTTCTTGCCGTCAGTGATGTACGGGCCGTAGCGGCCATTCAGCACTTGGATGCCTGCGTCGGTGAAGTCGACGATGATGCGATTCGCGTCGGCTTCCTGCTTCAGACGAATGAGTTCGAGCGCCCGTTCCAGGGTGACTGTATAGGGATCGTCTTCCTTCATTGACACGTACTTTGGGCCGTATTTGATGTACGGACCAAAGCGCCCCACATTGGCGAGGATCGGCGCGCCATCCGCGCTCGTCCCGAGCGTGCGCGGCAGAGTGAACAATACCAGCGCCTCGGCGAGCGTAATGAGGTCCATTTTCTGACCCGGACGCAACCCTGCGAAGCGCGGCTTGTCGGCGTCGTCCTTGGTGCCGATCTGCACGAACGGACCGAAGCGGCCCATGCGCACGGTGATGGGTTTACCCGTCTGCGCGTCTTTGCCGAGTTCACGCGCCTGCGCAACCTGTTCGCGCGACACGTTCTTGTCGGTGCTCTCGACCTGCTCGATGAACGGCTTCCAGAACTTCTGCAGCGGAATCTTCCAGTCTTCCTCGCCGCGCGATACGGCGTCCAACTCATCTTCCATCTCGGCGGTGAAGCTGTACTCGACGTAGCGATGAAAATACTGTGTGAGGAAGCGGTTGACGATCTTGCCGATGTCGGTCGGTATGAAGCGCCGGCTGTCCATCTCTACATATTCACGGTCCTGCAGCGTGGAGATGATCGTCGCGTAGGTCGACGGCCGGCCGATGCCGTGTTCCTCGAGCGCCTTGACGAGCGAGGCCTCGGAGAAGCGCGGCGGCGGTTCGGTGAAATGCTGCTCGGCCTGCAGTGCGGTCAGCGCCACCGCATCGCCTTCATTCATCGGCGGCAGTACGTGATCGTCGTCATCCGACTTCAAATCGTCCGTGCCCTCCTGGTACACCGCGATGTAGCCGGGCGTCACGAGGGTCGAGCCGTTGGCGCGCAGTACATGGCGCTTGGGCCCGTCCGCTCCCGCCAGGAGATCCACGGCGACGGTGTCAAAGACAGCGTGACTCATTTGACATGCGACCGCGCGTTTCCAGATGAGGGCGTACAGACGATAGAGGTCGGCGTCAATCTTGCCCTCAACGTCCGCAGGCGTGATCGAGGCTGAGGCGGGCCGGATCGATTCGTGTGCCTCCTGCGCGTTCTTCGACTTGGTCTTGTAGACACGCACTTCTTCGGCGACGCTTTCGGGACCAAAGAGCTTGGCAGCGACCGCGCGCAACTCACTGACTGCCTCCGCGGCAAGCGATACGGAGTCGGTGCGCATGTAGGTGATGAGTCCGACGCTGCCGTCGGCGCCGATGTCGACGCCCTCGTAGAGCTGCTGCGCGAGGCGCATGGTGCGACGCGCGTTGAAGCCGAGTTTGCGCGCAGCTTCCTGCTGCAGCGTGGAGGTCGTGAAAGGCGGCGCTGGATTGCGGCGGCGCTGTTTGCGATCGATCGACAGCACGCGCAGCTCTCCGCGCGTCGCGCCGCTCGCGCCCGCCGCGGTTTTTATGGTGCGCTCGACTTCGCGCGCCTGCTCTTCGCTGACGAAGCTGAACTGCTCGACCTTCGTGCCGACATATTCGATGAGCTTTACCGGAAAGCGCTGCTGCGTATGCTCGCCTTCGCCATCGAGTGTCCAATATTCCTGCGCATTAAACGCGGCAATCTCCGCCTCGCGTTCGCAGATCATCCTGAGCGCGGGACTCTGCACGCGCCCGGCCGACAGCCCGCGGCGCACCTTCTTCCACAGGAGCGGCGACAGATTGAAGCCGACGAGGTAGTCGAGCGCGCGGCGCGCCTGCTGGGCGTTGACGAGCTCGAGCGACAGATCGCGCGGCTCTGCAACCGCCTGACGCACGGCGTTCTTCGTGATCTCGTAGAACACCACGCGATGCACCTTCTTGCCGACGAGTTGCTCGCGTGCCTTCAGGATCTCGTGCAGATGCCAGGCGATCGCTTCGCCTTCGCGGTCCGGATCGGTTGCAAGATAGAGGGCTTTGGCCTTGCGCAAAGCGCGCGAGATGGCATCGACGTGCCGCGCGCTCTTCTCGAGCTCCTGGTATTGCATGGCAAAGTCGTGGTCGGGATCGACCGCGCCTTCCTTCGGGACGAGGTCGCGCACGTGGCCGTAGGAGGCGAGGACTTCGAAGTCCTTGCCCAGGTACTTCTTGATCGTCCGTGCCTTCGCAGGCGACTCCACGATGACGAGATTCTCGCTCATACGCGCCGCGGCAGACCGTGCCTCAATGCGGCCCGCTCGCATTTGTGTTTGACACCCAATCTTCGAGCCGCTGGAAGGCGAGATCCTGGCCCGGCTGGCTGGAGAGCACCATGAGGACGACCCATTTGAGTTGCTCGGTGTCGAGCTCGTCGGCATCGAGCGCGATCATGCGGTCGATGACGATTTCACGCTGCAGGGGCTGCAGCACGCCCAAGCGCTCGAGCGTGAGCAGAAAGCCGCGGCATTCGGTCGAAAGCCGCGCGAGCTCCGCCTCGGAGAATATGCGCACTGCACGGCCGCTCTTTTCGATGGCGGGGTCGAGCAGCGAGCGCTCGCGCACGCAGGCAAGATCGGCGAGCCAATCAAGCGCGCGTTCGACGTTCTCGTGCGCAAATCCGACGCACGTAAGATCGCGCGCTAAGTCTTCTCGCTCGGGCACCTCAGGCGCCTCGTCGAGCATGTAGCGGTCAAATACGTAGATCAGGATGTCAAGAACGCTGCCGGTCATCATCATGTGGTACGCGAACCGCGGTGGCCGCCCAGGAGAGGCGCGATGCGCCTTTCGAGCTTTAGAATCAACGACTTCGACACTGCAAAGTGCCAATGACGGTGACTTCTAAAGCGAGCGCATCTAACAGTATTTCCCACGCCGTGTCCAATACCCTGCGCAGGAAGGGTGTCCGCGCGGCGCTTGGCGCGCCGCGCGGACGTTCAGTTTCAGGGGTTGCGGACGATGTCCGCCACGCGCACGAAAGTCGACTCTGCGACCACGAGTCCATAGCTCATGTGATCGTAGGATTTGAACACCAGCAACGTGCCGGCGCGTTCGTCGGGCAGGTGGATGATGCGGCCGCGGCCAAAGCCGTACGCCTTGTCCTGGCCGTTGCCGACGTCATGCGCTTCATCGCCCACTCGGTCGATCGCCAATACGTCACCGGCGCCTATGCCGTCCGTCGTGCCGCGATTGATGAGGACGACGTCGTACTGACCGATGAGTTGCACGCCTTCGATGACGGACATAATGCGCCCGTGCACTTCGGTGCGCGGCGCGCGCAGAGTGAGGGAAGCCGGCGTGTCGTTCGCGGCGGCCAACACCAGATCGCCACGCAGCGTCTCGCGCGCGGAGTCCGTGAGGAGGCCTTTGGCGGGATTTCCGGGGCGCGTGATGACGGCGGTCGCGGTATAGATGCCCTGATAGCCCATCATGTGACCGTTGTCGTGATCGCGCACCGGCTCGCCGACATGCATGACCGTGAAGCGCGCGTTTGGCGCGGCGTTCAAATCACTGACATAGAATTCCTGTCCCGTGCCGCCCGCCTGATGTTCTTCCCTGAAAACCACGACGTGCGGCGAATGCCGGACCTGCTCAAGCGACAATACGGCAGGTCGCGACAGGAACGCCGCAATCGCTCCATAGGGAATGGTCGGAATGGCGCCGTCGAGCGGCGAGCTGCGCAAGCGCGGGTCCAGGCGCGCAGGTCCGCCCTGCACGAGCTGCACCTGCGGTCGGCCGTCTGCGCCATAGGCAAGCGCCAGCACGTCGCCGGGATAGATCAAATGCGGGTTCTCAATGCGCGGGTTGACGTACCAAATTTCCGGCCACAACCACGGATCGCGCAGGAACATCGTGGAGATGCCCCAGAGGGTATCGCCACGCTTGACGGTGTAGCTCTTCGGCGCGCTCGGATTCAAGACCAGAGCGGGCGGTGCACCGCTGCCTGAGTCGGAGCTTGGCGCCTGCGCGCCGCCGCCGGCGACCGCAGCCTCGGTTGCTGTCATGTCTGGCGGAGCCGTGGACTCAGCGCCCGCCCCAGAGGACGTCGGCGCATGCGCTACGGGCGCGCTGTCCGTGTCACGAGCGCGATGCGATGAGCATCCGACAAACGTGATGAGCAGTGCAGCCAGACCCGCGCCAGCGCGAGCCTTAAGTAATTGATTTGGAAACATCCTCCACTCCTTACATCCGGGAGGGGCCGGCAACCCCGCTGTTATAATCGGGTCAGGTCCGCCGCACACGGTTTAATGTTCACTTTGTGCACTGGATCACGGCGGCCGTCGCGGTGCGAAATCCCCCGACGCCTGGCCGATTTTCTCTTCACGCTTCAGAACATTAGCAGCATTTTCGAGTCAAATACACGAGCATTACGAGTCACCATCATGGCCTTGCGCACTATCCTCGAATATCCCGACCCGCGACTGCGCACCAAGGCACAGCCGGTGACCGATTTCGGCCCTGAACTCGGCCGCCTCGTCGACGATCTGCTCGACACCATGTACGCGGACCCGGGCATCGGGCTTGCGGCGACCCAGGTCGATGTCCACCAGAGGGTCATTGTCGCCGACGTTTCTGCAGAACGCGACCAGCCGCTCGTTCTCGTGAACCCGCAAATCCTGAGCCGCGAGGGCGTGAATAGTGTCGAGGAGGGCTGCCTTTCCGTGCCTGACATTTTCGAAGAGGTGGAACGTGCCCTGCGCGTGCGCGTGCGCGCGCAGGATCGCGCGGGCAACGTATTTGAGCGCGACTTCGACGAGATTCTGGGGGTTTGCGTGCAGCACGAGCTCGATCACCTCGAGGGCAAGCTGTTCGTGGATTATCTGTCCGACCTGCGCCGCGAGCGGATTCGCAAGAAGCTTGAGAAGGAGCGCAAAGAGCGCAGCGCGCGCGCGCGCCACAGCTCGGCCGTACGGGCTTATTGATCACGCCTTGCGCCGGTTTGCGCCGTGACCGCGCTGCGAGTTGCGTTTGCAGGAACGCCCGAGTTCGCGCGCGCCGCATTACAGGCCCTGCTCGGTTCGCGACACGGCCTGGTGGGGGTGTTCACGCGGCCCGATCGGCCGCGGGGCCGCGGGCAGCGCATGAGCCCAAGTCCTGTGAAGGAGGCCGCGCTTGCTGCACGGTTGCCGGTGTCGCAGCCGGCGACGGCGCAGGACGGTGCGGCGCTTGATGAGCTTAAGAGCTGGCGCGCGGACGTTCTGGTCGTGGTGGCCTATGGCCTTATTCTGCCGCAGCCGTTTCTCGACGCCCCGCGCCTGGGCAGCGTAAACATTCACGCCTCGCTGTTGCCGCGCTGGCGCGGCGCGGCGCCTATTCAACGGGCGATCCTCGCCGGGGACACGAAGACCGGAATCACGCTTATGCGGATGGAGGCCGCTCTTGATACTGGGCCGATTCTGCTGCAGCGATCCATTCCCATCCGCGCGACCGACACCAGCGCTCGCCTGCACGACACACTGGCAGCGCTCGGCGCGCAGACTTTGCTCGAAGGATTGGATGCGCTCGCGCAAGGTGGATTGCCGCCGACCCCGCAGCCGCAAGTGGGCGTGAGCTACGCCGCTAAGATCGGCAAGTCCGAAGCGGCCATCGACTGGCACAAGAGCGCCACCGAGATTGACCGCCAAGTGCGGGCCTTCAATCCCTGGCCCGTTGCCGAGACCCGCTTTGAGGACACTCAGCTGCGCATACTGACCGCGCGCATCTACGAGGAGCCGGCGCCGGCAGTCGACGGCACCACTGCCGGAACTGTGGCCCGGGTGCTTGAAGACGCGATCGTGGTGCAGTGCGGCGAAGGCTGTCTTGCGGTCACACAGGTGCAGCGTGCCGGCCGCCGGCCTGTAACGGCGCGCGAGTTCGCAGGCGGCCGCGTGCTCGTGGGCCAGCGCTTGGCCTAGCGGTGAGCATGTCATCGGATGCACGCGCAGCAGTGCGACCCGGGCCTCCGCCCGGCGCGGCGACCCTCGCTGAAGTGGCGCGGGCCCTTGCGGCTGTCGCGTCAGTGGGACAATCATCGGACAAGGCACTCGCAGCGTCTCAGAATTCATCCAATCGGGCGGCGGTGCGCGCCATTACTCTGGGTAGCCTGCGCTGGTATCTGCGCCTTTCGCCCGCGGTGGAAGCGCTCCTCGACCGGCCGGCGAAGCTCACCCCCGACATCCGCGCGCTTCTCCTGGCAAGCGCCCATCAGATCGAGTATTCCCGCAACGCCCCCGAGCTCACGGTGCATCTCGCCGTCGAGGCTGCAAGGCTATTGGGTCGGCACGCGGCCACGGGCCTGGTGAATGCCGTATTGCGGCGCTTCGTCACCGAACGCAAGGCTCTTCTTCAGTCCATCGATATCGATCTTGCGGGGCGCACGGCGCATCCTGGCTGGCTCGTCACTGAGCTCCTGCGCGCTTGGCCGGACGGGGCGCAGATGATTCTCGATGGGGGCAACCAGCATCCGCCCCTCGTCCTGCGGCTCGACCTCACGCGCACGAGTGTTGCGCAGTACTTGGCCGAGCTCACGCGACTTAATTTTGCCGCCCGCTCGATCGCCTGGGCGCCCGCTGCCGTCGAGCTCGAAGAGGGCGTCGCTATTGCGGAACTTCCCGGATTTGCAGAGGGCGTGGTCTCGGTTCAGGACGCCGGCGCGCAGCTCGCGGCACCCCTCCTCGATACCCGCCCCGGCATGCGTGTCCTTGATGCCTGCGCGGCTCCCGGCGGCAAGACCGGCCACATTCTCGAGAACACGCCCGCTCTGGGCGAGCTCGTTGCCCTCGATATCGACGCCGCCCGCAGCGTGCGGATTTCCGACAATCTCAAGCGCCTGTCGCGGCAGGCGACGCTCGTCGTGGCCGATATCCGGAACCCCCAAGGCTTTTGGGACGGCCGGCCTTTTGATCGCATCCTCGCGGATGTGCCGTGTTCCGCAACCGGCGTCATCCGCCGCCACCCGGACATCAAGCTCCTGCGCAGGCCCAACGACATCGCGGGCTTCGCGCGTACGCAGCTTGAGATTCTGCACGCCGCTTTCGGCATGCTCGCATTCGGAGGGCGCCTTCTCTACTCGACCTGCTCCGTGCTGCCCGCCGAGAATGAGGAGATCATCGAGCGCTTTCTAACGCGCGAGCCTAAGGCGCGCCTGGCGCCGATGCCTCCCGGCGACCTCCTGCCTCCGGGGGCCCAAAGGCGCGTTGCAGGCGTACAACTTTTGCCGGGCGCGCAGGCAGGCACGGATGGGTTCTATTATGCTTGCCTCGAAAAGACAGCTGTCGGAACCTAGAGGCGCTCTGCGCAGTCAATCGTTGCATCCATGCTACGAATCGACCCACTCAATCTGCGATCGATCCTCATCGCCATCGCCCTTGCCGCCTGCACCGCGGAGGTGCATGCCGATGCGCTCGACGGCGTCCTCGAGGTTCACTCCGCCTACGTCAGCATGGAAGGAGGCGTCTTCCTGCTCCATGCGCGGATCGAATACCCCGTGAGCCCGGCCATCCGGGATGCTTTGCATGACGGCGTGACGCTCACGGTTGATCTGGATACGCGCATCGAGCGCGAGCGGCGCTTCTGGTTCAACGCGGACGTCCAGGAGCTGACGCTGCGGCGTGAGCTTGACTACCACGCGGTGTCGGATCGCTACCTCGTCCGCGACGTGCGCAGCGGCACCCAGAAAAGCTTCGCCACACTCGAGGAGGCGCTGGCCGACCTGGGTGCAGTGGATGGCTGGCCCGTGCTCATCGAGCCGCAGCTGGCGCCGGGCAACTATCGCATCAGCGTGCGCGCCGGCGTGCGCCGCGGCCGCCTGCCCGCGTCGCTGCATGCGCTCATGTTCTGGACCGACGACTGGCACCGCGTGAGTGAGTGGTACACATGGTCGCTCCCGGACTAACCGGCCCCGCGCCGGGGAAGCCGCGCTGGCGCGGCGTGGCGCTCGTGCTCTTATGGGCAGGGGTTGGCGTGGGCGCGCTCTTGCTCCTGGCGAAGAGCGTGCAGAACTCCGGCGAGTTCAGCCGCCTGCAGCCGTGGATCCTGCTCCTCAATGTGATCGGCGTCGTTGCTCTTACGGCGCTGCTCGCGCGCAAGCTGACGCAGCTCGTGCGCGACTATCGGGCGCATGTGCCGGGCTCGCGGTTAACGGCACGCACGGTCGCGATTTTCGGCGCCCTCGTCGTGGCGCCGCTGCTGATCGTGTATCTGTTCTCACTGCAGTTCCTGAACCGCGGCATCGACAGCTGGTTTCACGTTGAGGTCAAGCAGGGCTTGAACGACGCGCTCGTGCTGTCGCGCGCGGCTCTCGACCTGCGCGTGCGCGAGTACTCGCGGCACACGGAGAATCTTGCTCACTCGCTCGTCAACGCAACGGCCGAGGACGTCGCCCAGCGAGTCTATGAGGAGCGTCGCGCCACGGCGGCGCTTGAAATGGCCGTTTACGGCGCTCACGAACGGATCATCGCGGCGAGCCTGGAAAATCCGCTCGAATCCATCCCCACGCGCCCGCCGTCGGATCTCGTGCGCCAGGTGGGCGAGCGGCGCGCGTATGTGAGTCTTGAGCCACAAGCCGGCGGCGAGTACCTCATTCGCACCGCCGCGCCGTTCACCGAATCGCTCACGCGGGGGGATGATCGCTATCTCGTCGCGATCTATGAAGTACCGACGCAGCTTGCCGCACTCTCCGAAGCCGTGCAGCACGCTTATTCGCAGTACGGCGAGCTTGCGGCGCTGCGCGAGCCCTTGAAGAGCAGCTTCCGGCTGACGCTCACCCTGGTGTTGCTGCTCGCGATGCTCGCGGCAATCTACGGTGCGATCTTCTCCGCGCAGCGCCTGGTACGTCCCGTTCAGGATCTGATCGAAGGCACGCGCGCCGTCGGCAAGGGCGACTTCGGCACGCGCTTGCCGCTGCCATCGCGCGACGAGATGGGCTTTCTCGTGCACTCCTTCAACGATATGACGAAGCGCCTGCGGCGCGCGCGCGAAGAGGCGACCCGCAGCCAGCGGGTGGTCGAGCGCGAGCGCGAGCGCCTCGCGATCATTCTCGCGCGCCTGTCGACCGGAGTCGTGGTCGTGGATCGGGAGCTCACGGTGAGCATCGCGAATCAGGCGGCCGGCGCGATTCTCGGCACCGATCTGTCGGCCGCTATCGGACGAGCCTTGCCGGAATTGACCGCCGGCAATGAACGGCTCGGTCAGTTCGTCGCGGCGCTCGTCGTGCGCTTCGGAGCTGGCCGCGAGGAGTGGCGCGAGCAGCTCGATCTTGATGGCGCGTCGGGGCGCCGCACGCTGATGTGCGCCTGCACGCCGCAGCCGGGCGCCGACCGCGATTTGGGCTACGTCATCGTCTTCGACGACATCACGATGCTGCTGCAGGCGCAGCGCGACGCCGCCTGGGGCGAGGTCGCGCGCCGCCTGGCGCATGAGATCAAGAATCCGCTGACGCCGATTCAACTCTCCGCAGAACTCATGCGCCGGCGCTTTCTTGGCAGCATGTCGCCGCAGGACGCCGAAGTACTGGAGCGCGGCACGCGCACGATCGTGCAGCAGGTGGAAACCATGCAGCAGATGGTGAATGCCTTCAGCGAATATGCGCGCGCACCGGAGATGCGCATCACGCGCTTCAACTTGAACCAGCTCGCAAGCGAGGTCGCAGACCTGTACCGCTCGCACGATCCGCGCGTGGAGATCCGCCTAGAGCTCGACGAGCGCATCGATGGCATCGAAGCCGACCGCGGCCGCGTGCGCCAGATTCTCAATAATCTCGTGATCAATGCACTCGAGGCCCTCGACGGCGTCGCCACGCCGCGCCTGGAGCTTGCAACGCGCTTCGAACAGGCGGCGGCCGATGCGAGATACGCCATCGTCACGGTATGTGACAATGGGCCGGGATTTCAGCGCGAGCTTTTGGGCCGAGTGTTCGACCCCTACGTGACGAGCAAGCCCAAAGGCACCGGCCTTGGCCTTGCGATCGTGAAGAAGATCGTCGAGGAGCACGGCGGCCGCATCGATGCCGACAATCGGCCCGAGGGTGGTGCGCGCATACGCGTAGTTCTGCCGATGACGGATAGCACACGTTCCGCCTCAGGCATTCGCGAACGCCGCGGAGAGTTGCGGAGGGAAATTGTATGAGCGCGGCACACATTCTGGTGGTCGACGACGAGGCGGATATCCGCAGTCTCCTGAAGGAGATTCTCTCCGAGGAGGGCTATGAGGTGGAGGTGGCCGCGAACGCCGAGCAGGCGCGTGCGTCGCGGGCGCGGCAGACGCCGGATCTCGTCCTGCTCGACATCTGGATGCCCGACGTCGACGGCATCACTCTTTTGCGCGAATGGTCATCCGCCAACGCGGACGGTTGTCCGGTGGTGATGATGTCGGGGCACGGCACCGTCGAGACCGCGGTTGAGGCCACACGCCTGGGGGCCTTCGATTTTGTCGAAAAGCCGCTGTCGCTCGCGAAGCTCCTGCGCACGGTGGAGCGTGCGCTCGATGCGGGCAAACGCCGTAGGCAGTCCGGCAAGCTCCTCGTCCCGCCCATCATGGTGCCGGTCGGCAAGAGCCGGCTCATGCAGCAACTGCGCACCCAGCTGCAGCAGATTGCGACCCATTCCTCCTCGGTGTTGCTCGTGGGCGAACCGGGCTCGGGCCGTGAGGCCTGCGCGCGCTACCTGCACGAGCAGAGCGGCCGCAGCGTGCGGCCGTTCGTACCGCTCATTGCGAGCACTCTGCGCGAGACGGACGCGCAGCTGCGGCTCTTCGGGCGCGAAGAGGGCGGGCACGGCGCACCCGCGGGACTCCTCGAAGAAGTCGGCAACGGCACCCTCTTCATCAGCGAAATTGAAGACCTGCCGATGAGCGTGCAGCGGCTTCTGATCGGCGTGCTCGAGTCCGGCCGCTTTACTCGCCTGAATGGCACCCAGCCACTGACTTTGAGCGCGCGTGTCCTGTCATCCGCGCAGCCGGATATTGAGCATCGCGGCGCTGAGGGTTTTCGCCGCGATCTTCTCGCGCAGCTGAATTCGCTCATCGTACGCGTGCCGCCGCTGCGCGAATACGCGGAGGATGTGCCCGAGCTCCTGCGGCACTATGTCGATCGCGCGGTCGACACCGAAGGTCTGCCGTTCAGACGCTTCAGCGTCGCCGCGCAGAACCGGCTGCGCAATTATCCCTGGCCGGACAATGTCCGCGAGCTGAGAAATCTCGTGCAACGCCTTCTGATCCAGGGAGGGCCGGAGGAGATTCGCCTGGAGGAGATCGAGCAGGAACTCGCGGTGCAACAGCCCTCCGCCGAGCCGCTCGTCAAACAGGACCTCCTGGCCCTGCCGCTGCGCGAGGCGCGCGAGCAGTTCGAGCGCGCCTATCTGCAGCAGCAGCTCTTGCTGTGCAACGGCAAGGTGGGACAGCTCGCCAAACGGGTCGGCATGGAGCGCACACACCTGTATCGCAAGCTGCGTTCGCTCGGTGTCGACTTTCGCAACGTGAGCGAGGACTAGCTCAGCTAGTCCCCGATCCGGATCACGAGTGCGTCGAGTTCGGCGGCCTGCAGCTGCTTGCGCACCCGGTTGAGCTCGTTCATGTCGTTGATTGGACCCACGCGTACGCGATGCCAGACATCGTTGTCGACGGCGACGCGCTGCACCTTCGCTTCCACCCCTTGCTTGGCCAGCTGCGCCTGTACGCGCTCGGCGTCCGAAAGGCTGCGGTACGAGCCTGCCTGCAGCACGTAGACGCCCGGCCGTTCAATGCGCGCCGTCGGCAGGTCGTGGCGCACGTCGCGCTCCTTCTCGGGCACGACGACTTCGAAATGGGGCAGCATTTCGTAGAAGTCATAGCGCTCGTCGCTTGAGTGCGCACCGATCGGCTCGGCATCGGCGGGCGCCGTGTGGCGCGGCTGAGGGCGCACTTCCTCGGCAGGCGCGCGCCGCGCTTCGCCCATATACAAGAAGAGCGCGCTCGTCACCACGGCCCCGATCAGCGCGCCGGCGCCGAATTCGCGCATGCGCGTGAGATCAAACGCACGGCGCGAAGTCTTCTTGTAATCGCGAGCCGTCAGTTTTGCCATGGGTCCGCCTACATGCTCGCAGGCGCCGTGACGCCGAGAAGTGCCAGGCCGTTGCGCACCACCTGTTGCACGGCAATCACGAGCGCAAGCCGGGCGTTGCGCAGCTTCGCATCCGCAACGATGAACTGTTCGGCGTTGTAATAGGTATGAAAGGCGTTGGCAAGCTCGCGCAGATAGTGAACGAGTCCGTGCGGCGCGCGCGCGACGGCGCAGCTCTCGAGCACTTCGGGGTAACGCGCGACTTGCTGCAGCACGAGCTGCTCAGGAGCGCCGTTCAAAAGCTCGATGTGGGCAAGTCCCTGAGCAGGGTCGAAGTGCATGCCGCGCGCCGCCAGCTGCGCAAGAACACTCGCGACGCGCGCGTGCGCATACTGAATGTAGTACACGGGATTTTCATTGCTGCGCGATTTGGCAAGCTCGAGATCGAAGTCGAGGTGCTGCTCGTGACTGCGCATCAAATAGAAAAGACGGCAGGCGTCGTTGCCGACTTCGGCGCGCAGCTGGCGCAGTGTCACGAACTGTCCCTCGCGCTTGCCCATGGGAACTTTCTCGGTGCCGCGGTAGAGACTCACGAACTGCACGAGGTTGACCTCGAGACTCTCGCCGGGCTCGCCCATGGCGGTAAGACCGGCGCGCACGCGCGCCACGTAGCCGTGATGATCGGCGCCCAGGGCGTCAATCAGGAGCTGAAAGCCGCGCTCGCGCTTTTGCAGATGGTAGGCGATGTCCGACGCAAAATAGGTTTTCTTGCCGTTTTCGCGCACCACCACGCGATTCTTCTCGTCCCCGAATCGTTCCGCGCGAAACCACAGCGCGCCGTCCTCGCGATATAGATTGCCTTCGCGCTCAAGGCGCGCGAGCGCCCGCTCGATGGCGCCGCTTTCCTCGAGCGCGCGTTCCGAAGCCCAGTGATCGAACTCGACGCCGAACTCCGCAAGGTCGCTCCTGATGTCGTGCAGCATGGCAGCGAGCGATAGTTTGAGTACTTCGCGAAATCCATCCGTGCCGAGGAGTTCACGCGCGCGAGTGATGAGCGCATCGATATGCTTCTCCTTATCTCCCTCGGGCGCATCGGGCGGCAGGTGCGAGCCGATCTCGGTAGCGGCCCGTTTGAAACGCGTGCCTTCCTGCGCGAGCAGCAGTTGTGCGATCGGCTGCACATAGTCGCCGCGGTAACCGTTGGTCGGAAACGCGAGCTTCTCGGAACACAACTCGAGATAGCGCACCCACACGCTCACCGCGAAGATGTCCATCTGCCGGCCGGCGTCGTTGACGTAATACTCACGCTCGACGCTGAAGCCGACCGCATCCAATAATCCCGCAAGCGTCGCGCCGTAGGCTGCCTGGCGGCCGTGACCGACGTGCAGCGGTCCGGTCGGATTTGCGGAGACGAACTCCAGCAATACGCGCACGCCCTCACCGCGTGTGCTGCGCCCGTAGCGCGCGCCTTCGGCATGGATGCGCGCGATCTCGTCCGCGTAGGCCTGTTTGGCGAGAAAAAAGTTGATGAAGCCCGCACCGGCAACTTCGGTGCGCGCCACGAGCGGGTTTGGCGGCAGCGCCGCGACGATCGCCTGTGCGAGCTCGCGCGGGTTGCGGCGCGCCGCTTTCGCAAGCCGCAGGGCAATGTTGGTCGCAAAGTCGCCGTGCTGCGCATCGCGCGTGCGCTCGACGATGATCGAGTCACGTTGCGGCGTCGCGAACGACGCATCGCCCATGCGGGTCAGAGCGCTGAGCAGAAGCTCCTCGAGTTGCTGCTTCACGGGCAAAAGTCCGGCGGTGCAAAGCGACGCAGTCTACCAGCGCCGGCCCGCTAGAATAGCTCGAGCGGATCCACGTCAAGCGCCCAGCGCACGCGCCGGCTGCTTGGCAACTGCTCAATCTCGCTCACCCAGCTGTCAAGAAAGCGATGCAGCGCGCTCCTGTCGGCGCTTTCGATCAGAAGTTGCGCGTGGTAGCGGCCGGCGCGCTTCGCCATGGCGGCCGGTACGGGTCCGAACAAGCGCACTCGCGGGGGCAGGCGCGCCAACTGCCGCGCGTCGGTGAGAAACGCCAGCGCGGCGGTGGCGCTCTTGGCCGAATCACGTACCGCAGCGAGACGGCTGTAGGGCGGCCAACGCGCCTGCTCGCGCTCGATGAGCGCGGTGCGCGCAAAGCCGTCATAACCCTCGGATAAAAGGCTGCGCAACAGCGGATGGTCGGGAAACTCCGTCTGAATCAATACTTCGCCCGGCCTGTCGCCGCGTCCCGCGCGTCCGGCAACCTGCACGATGGTCTGCGCGAGCCGTTCGGGAGCGCGGAAGTCAGTGCTGAAGAGTCCATGATCGGCATTCATGACGACCACCAGCGTCACGTTGGGGAAGTCATGTCCCTTGGTGACCATTTGCGTGCCGACCAGGATGCGCGCCTCCCCGGAAACCATGCGCTGCATCGCCGCCTCGACGTCACCTCTCTTGCGCACGGCATCCCGGTCGAGGCGCACCTGCGGCACGTCGGGGAAAAGCTCTGTCAGCTTCTCTTCGATGCGCTGCGTGCCCTGTCCCACCGGCCGCAGGGCAAATCCGCACTGCGGACAGCTTTGCGGCAGTGGCGCATCGGCGCCGCAATGATGGCAGCGCAGGCGTCCTGCGGCCTGGTGCACGGTCAAGCGTGCATCACATTCGCTGCAGGCCGCCGTCCACCCGCAGGCAGTGCACAAGAGAGTGGGCGCATACCCGCGGCGATTGAGAAACACCAGCACCTGGCCTTGCGCACTCAAATGGCGCCGGATGGCTTCGATGGCGGGAGTTGAAATGCCCGCCTGCACGGCGTTGACGCGCAGATCGATGAGTCCCAGGCGCGGGGCCTGCGCCTGGGCCGTGCGTCGCGGCAACGACAGCCGTTGATAGCGCCCGGCGAGCGCGTTGTACAGAGTCTCAAATGCGGGCGTCGCCGAACCCAGCACCACCGGCACGCCGGCGCGTTGCGCGCGCACTACGGCAAGATCGCGCGCCGAGTAGCGAAATCCGCCCTCGTGCTGTTTGAATGAGGCGTCGTGTTCCTCGTCGACGACAATGAGGCCGAGCGCATGTACCGGCGCGAACACCGCCGAGCGCGTGCCGAGAACGATGCGCGCATGGCCGGTGAAAGTCTCGCGCCAGGCCGTGAGCCGCTCCTGATCCGTAAGACCCGAGTGTAGGACTGCAAGAGGCGCGCTGAAGCGCTCGCGAAAGCGGCCGACGAGCTGCGGCGTAAGCCCGATCTCCGGAACCAGTATCAAGGCTGCACGTCCCTGCGCGAGCACGCGCGCCACCAGGTGCAGATAGACCTCCGTCTTGCCGCTGCCGGTGATGCCGTGCAGAAGAAAGGCGCCAAAACTCTTGAGCGTGGCGCTGATGGTGCAAACCGCGGCCTCCTGCTCTGAGTTGAGTGCGAATCCCTGCGCTTCGGTGTCAGCCGGCCGGGCAGCTGCGCTCGCGGGCTCATCGATGGCGCTGACCCAGCCGCGAGACTCAAGCGACTTAAGATGCGCGCGCACGTTCCCCCCGAGGACGGCGAGCTCCTCCGCGCTGCACCCCTGCTTCTCGATCACGTGTAGCAGCAGGGCGCGCTGCCGGGGTGCGCGGCGCGGCTCGCCGTTCAACTGCGCCGTGCGCCCGCTCGCGCTGACCACCCAGCGTTTGCGTGTGGCACTCGCTGGCGCGCCCAGTCGCAGCGCCTTCGGCAACGCTGCCGCGAGCACCTCGCCGATGGGATGGTGGTAATACTCCGCCGCCCATTTGAGAAGGGCGAGCATTGCGGGGTCGAGCACGGGCTCGGCGTCGAGTACTTCAAGGATCGGCTTCAATCGCTCCGGTGCAATGTCGGAAAATGCGGCCTCCTCGGTCACGACACCGATCAGCCGCTGTCGGCCAAAGGGCACGCGCACGCGTATTCCGGGTCGGATAGGCTTGCCGGCATCCTCCTGGGGGGGTAGGTAGTCGAACGGCCGCCGCAGTGGCATGTCGAGCACCACGCGCAAGACCGTGACTCTGCTCATGTTCCTGGAACGTTTAGTTAATCAGTGACTTACGTGGGTTCTGGGAGCGGGTCAACCCCAACGCTTGCACGCGCGTTATACGAACCATGAGTGCCTTTGCTACGCTCGCGTCTGTTTATAACACGCCTGTCCAGACGCACGGCGACGTGGATTTTACGGACTCGAACACCACCACCGACTCGCGCGCGCTCAACCAATTTTTGGCCAGCGTCGAACTTAAGGCATTCAAGATCGCTCAGTCGGCGCTGCGTCATGAGCATGACGCTCTCGACGCGGTGCAGGACGCCATGCTGCAGCTGACGCGCGCGTACGCGAATCGTCCTGCCGAAGAATGGCGGCCGCTCTTTTACCGCATCCTCGAAAACCGCATTCGCGACATGCAGCGCCGCCGCACGGTGCGCGCGCGCATCATGGCGTGGCTTCCCACGCACCGCGACGAGGAAGACGATGACGCGTTTGATCCCATCACGCAGGCTGCGAGCGAGGAGATCACGCCGCCGCGGCGCCTCGAGCTCGACGAAGCGATGAAGGCGCTTGAAAAAGCATTGCATGATCTGCCCAGTCGGCAGCGCCAGGCGTTTCTGCTGCGTAATCTTGAGGGAATGGATGTCGCCCAGGTTGCAAGTGCCATGGGCTGTTCCGAAGGCAGCGTCAAGACACACCATTTTCGCGCCTTGAAGGCGCTACGCGCACGGCTCGGGGAGTTCTCGACATGACGACGTCCGCCGAGAAGGAGCTCGAAGAGTTCGAGAAGCGCACGCGGGTGCTGCTCGAGGAGAGCGTCTCGCGCATCGACGGCCGCATTCGCTCACGCTTGAATCAGGCGCGGCACGCCGCACTGGCCGCGGCGGAGCAGCCGCGTCGTACGCCTCTGTGGCGCAGCTTCGGGCTCGCGCCCGCCGCGGGTGTTGTGGCGGCGGTGCTGCTTGCGGTCGTGCTATGGGCGCCGCGTCCGGGCCAGATGCTGCCGGTTGCTGAAGGCGCTTCGAATGCGGTGGAAGATTTGGATCTGGTCGCCGATGGCGAGACATTCGATCTCATTCAACAAGGGGACGGCGGCTTCTATGAATGGGCGGTTGCGCAGGCTGACGCCGAACCGGAAGCGACCAGCTGATGTTTGATCGGCGCGCGAGGTGCATCGCGTGGGTTTTGGGGGTGTCTGTGCTCGCGTCCGCAGGCGCATCGGCCGACGATGCGGACAGCTCCAAGGTGGCAAAGAGCACGCCGGAGGCGCCGGCGGATGCCGAGCTTCTTGAGTATTTGGGCAGTGTGGATGCAGAAGGGCAGGAGTGGATGGATTATCTGGCTCGAACGGACATTGCGCAGGTGGTGAAGGCGAAGAAGTCGCCCGACACCTCCGAGGTCGAAGACCCATGAACGGGCTGCGTTCCATCGTGGCCGTCGTTCTGCTTGCGCTCACCGCTCCTGCATTCGCCCAGAGCGCTCCCGCGCCTGCCCCTGCTCAGGCGGTGGGCTGGTCCAGTCTGTCACCCGCGCAGCAGCAGCTGCTGCGTCCGTACGCCGGCCAATGGCAGGGTCTTGCGTCCGAGCGTCAGGCGGCGCTCGCGCGCGGCAGCCAGCGCTGGCTTGCGATGCCGCCGGAGCAGCGCACCCTTGCGCGCCAACGCTTCGAGCAATGGCGCGCGCTGCCGCCGCAGCGGCGTACCATGCTGCGCGAGCGTCTGGAGAATTTCCGCGCGCTGCCGCCCGATGAACAGAACATCGTGCGCGACAACTTTCACCGCTTTCAGAGTCTGCCGCCGCAGCGGCGTGCCATGTTGCGCGAGCGCTGGCAAAATGCCACGCCCGCGGAACGGCAGAAAATGATCGCGCGCGTGCGCGCGCGCCGTGCGCATCCATTGCCCGCGGAGCGCCGCAAGGAATGACGCGCTTTTAGAGGTGCGGACGCACCACGAGCGGCACGTTGCAGACGTCGATACGTCCCGCCGGCACTTTGTACCACTCCTCACGACGATTGCGCCGCGACTCGACGAGGTCGGCAAAGGTGTGCGTGTCGGTGCGCATGATCTCAAGATGTGAGCGTTCCGCCTCCGGCACATCCGCGGCGAGCCTCACCGAATGAATGGCGGTGCGCTCCTCGGGCTTCTCATAGTAGCCAAGCGCTGCGGTGCCGCGCCTCAAGGTTGCGAGCTGCTCCATGCCTGCGACGACGCGTCCGACCAGGGCGACGTTGCGGTCGAGCTGACGCGGCGCCTGGCCGATGACGACGTACAGCTCGGAGCCATTGCCGCTGTCGACATCGTTGTCGCGGCCGACGCCGACCATCGAGTAACAGTGCACGAGCCACGCGAGATGCGTGCGCGCCTCGCGCGCCGCGGGAAAGCTGTCCACAAATCCAACTTCGGCAGCGTAGGTGTCCGGCTCCGGCAAGAGCGTGAATGCGAGCTCGTTCGCCGTGCGCGAGAATTCCGCGTCCAATCTCTTCTGCGCACTTCCGAGGGGGCGTGTGTTGCTCGGATCGCTCCATTGCACGACGAAGTTATCCTGCGCGCGCACGATGGCGAGGCCATCGAAGTAGTGCTCGTGCACCAGCGCCTTGATGTTCGCGACATGCTTAGGAGCGAACGTGGGATTAAGTTCGATGACGACACGCCCCGTGGGCAGCTCCAAATACAGAGTGTTCTGCGGATCCAGGCTGCGCCAATCGGCGCTCTTTGATGCCGCGATCACATCCGCCATGGTGCGCGGTTTGACGGTGAGCGCATCGGCACCGACCGCGCCGTTCGCGACGAGCGGCAGAATCGCGGCGGCGAGCGAGATGCTCCTCATCAGCCGACCGCCTTGATGGCTGCAATGAGCTCGGCCGCTGCTTTCTGCGCATCGCCGTAGAGCATGCGGGTGTTGTCGAGATAAAAGAGGCCGTTCTCGATTCCCGAGAAGCCCGTTCCCTTCCCGCGCTTGATGACGATCACGTTTTTTGCCTTGTCGGCGTTCAGGATCGGCATGCCGTAGATCGGGCTCGACTTGTCCGTGCGCGCCACCGGGTTCACGACGTCGTTGGCACCGATGATGAGAGCAACGTCCGCTGTGTCGAATTCCGAGTTGATCTCATCCAGATCAGCGATGAGGTCGTAGGGCACGCCGGCCTCGGCGAGCAGCACGTTCATGTGGCCGGGCATGCGGCCGGCAACCGGATGGATCGCAAATTTGACCATGACGCCGCGGTCGATGAGCAGCTGGCACAGCTCCCAGATCTTGTGTTGGGCCTGGGCGACCGCCATGCCATAGCCCGGGACAATGATGACTTTTTGCGCGAAGGCCATCATCACGCCGACGTCCGCCGCATCGATCGGCTTCAGGCTTCCCGACGGCCCCTCGCCCGTGGCTGCGGCCGCGGTATCGCCGAACCCGGAGAACAGCACGTTGCCCAGCGAACGGTTCATCGCCTTCGCCATCAACTGCGTCAAGAGCGTGCCTGCTGAACCCACCACGGTGCCGGCGATGATCATCGCGGCATTGTTGAGCACGAAACCCTCGAAGGCGACGGCGAGCCCAGTCAATGCGTTGTACAAGGAAATGACGACGGGCATATCGGCGCCGCCGATGGGCAGCGTCATGCTGACGCCGAGCACGAGCGCCAGTACAAAGATGCCGGTGACCACGGCGGGTGATGTGTTGAGCTGCGCTGCGACCAGAGCGCCGAGCGCGAGCGCACCGACCAAGACGATGAGCGTCAGGAACTTCTGCCCTCCGAAGCGCAGGCTGCCATGGATGAGGCCCTGCAGCTTGCCGAAGGCAATGGCGCTGCCGCTGAAGGAGACGGCGCCAATAATGCCGCCGACCACGGCGAGAGTGGTGATGGCGACACCCGCGGTTCCGCCCCGATACAGCTCCACCGCGGCGATCGCCGCCGCCGCACCGCCGCCCATGCCGTTATAGAGCGCGATCATCTGCGGGATATCGGTCATGGCGACGCGCTTGCCGCTCCACCATGCGAGTGAAGTGCCGACGACGATGGCCGGGATGATGAGCTCGTAATTCGACATCCCCGGATACAGGAATGTGACGAGGGTTGCGACCAGCATCCCAGCGCCCGCCCACAGGATGCCGCTGCGTGCGGTGACGGGCGAGCTCATGCGCTTCAGCCCCATGATGAAGAGCACTGCGGTGACGAAATAGCTCACCTGGATGAGCACGTCCGCGCTGGCGATCGCGCTCATCACGGCGCCCCCTTCGCGTCCTTCTTCGCGCGTGCGCCGCTTGCCTTGAACATCTCCAGCATGCGCTCCGTCACGACGTAGCCGCCGACCGCATTGCCGGAAGCGAGCAGCACGCCGACGAAGCCGATGATTTTTTCAAGCGGCGTGTGCGCCTCGCCGAGAGCCACCATCGCGCCGACCAGCACAATGCCGTGCACGAAGTTTGAGCCCGACATGAGCGGCGTGTGCAGGATGACCGGCACGCGCGCGATGACCTCGTAGCCGGTGAAGGCGGCGAGCATGAATATGTAGAGCGCAATGATTCCGGTCATGCAGGCACCTTCTTGTCGAGCGCGAGCCGGGTCGCCTCGTGCTTGATGACGCCGTCGTGAGTGAGGCACGACTGCGCAAAGACCTCATCGTTCCAGTCGATCTTCAATTCACCCTTGTCGATGGCCGGCTTCAGGAAGTTCAAAAGGTTGCGGGCGTACATCTCGCTTGCGTTGTAGGCGAGTGTTGCCGCAAGGTTTACCGGCCCCACGATTGTGACACCGCCGTGATCGACGACCTCGCCGGCGCGCGTGAGCTCACAGTTGCCGCCCTGTTCGGCCGCGATGTCGACGATGACCGCGCCTGCGCGCATGCGCTCGACCACGGCGCGCGAGATGATTTTCGGAGCCGCCCGGCCCGGGACTGAGGCGGTCGAGACGACCACGTCGGCAGCCGCGATGCGCGCATCGAGTACCTCCTGCTGGCGCTTTTTTTCCTCGTCCGTGAGCTCGCGCGCGTAGCCTCCCTGTCCGTCGGCGCTGACGCCGGTGTCGACGAATTTCGCACCCAGGGATTTCACCTGCTCGCGGGTGGCGCTCCTGACGTCATAGGCTTCGACGACGGCTCCCAGGCGTCGTGCAGTGGCGATGGCCTGCAAGCCGGCAACGCCGGCGCCGATCACCAGCACCTGCGACGGCCGGATGGTGCCCGCGGCGGTGGTGAGCATCGGCAGGAACTTCTGCAGGTGATTGGCGGCGATGAGCACCGCCTTGTAGCCTGCGATCGATGCCTGCGAGGACAGCGCATCCATCGACTGCGCGCGCGAGATGCGCGGCACGAGCTCCATCGCGAAGCTCGTAATGCGCCGCTCGCGCAGCAATGCAATCTCCGCCTGGCGCGCATGCGGCTGCATGAAGCCGATGACGATCGCGCCCGCCTTCACCCTGCCGATCTGCTCGACGGTGAGCGGCTGCACGGTGAGCACCACGTCCGCGCGCTCGAGGACCGCCATGCCTGAATCGAGCCACTCGACATTTTTATAGGCCGAATCCAAGAAGCGCGCGCGCTCACCGGCGCCGCGCTCCATCAGGACATGGGCGCCGCTTGCGGCAAATTTCTCCGCAACCTCCGGGACAAGACTGACGCGAGTCTCGTGCGGCGCTGCCTCGCGCAGCGCACCGATGTTTACAGGCATGCGTATCTCTTATCGCGGATTTTTGGGCGCTCGGGCCACGCCGCTTCAAACTTCAGTAAAATTAAGACCTTGCAGCGTTGAATTCTTGCACAATTCTGCCGTATCTTACAGCGGCTATGTTAGGAGGCATCGATCTGGACCGGGCCGACAGCGGCTATATCGAGGATCTGCGCATCGTCGCGACTCCGGCGGCGCGCGGGCTGGCGCAGCTCGTGCTGCGCACCGATATCTCGGGAATGCCGCTGGAGTGGATCGATTACCGCGAGTCGGCGCGACTCTATCATCAGGAACAGGTCGCATACACCTGCGGATCGCTGCTCTACAAGCTCTACGGCGGCATGAATGCCCGCACCGGGCGGCGCACCGTACTCGAGGTGAATTCCATCGTGGCGACCGTCGGGCATACGGGCAATCCCGGCAATACGCGCCACGACTATGTGCCGCCTCTGAATAACCAGACGCTGTTCCGCAGGGATGCATACATCTGCATGTACTGCGGGATGCGTTTCCCCGCGCGCGAGCTGTCGCGTGACCATATCCGTCCCTTCAGCCAGAAGGGGACGGACATCTGGACAAACGTCGTCGCGGCCTGCCGCCGCTGCAACAATCAGAAGGCCTCGCGCACTCCGGAGCAGGCAAAGATGCAGCTCATCGCCGTGCCCTTCACGCCGACCTATGCGGAATACATCTTCTTGAAGGGGCGGCGCGTGCTGGCGGATCAAATGGAGTATCTGCTCGCGCACTTTCCGCGGTCGAGCCCGCTGCACGCGCGCATCCAGCACTGGCTGTCTTGATGCGCCGGCGTTCGGCTTGAGCGCACTTGAGCCACGCTGCAAACGCGCGCCGCCAGCCGCGCGGTGCTCGGCACACGCGGAGCAACACATTTGATCTATCTTGTCGACGCGTCGGTCTACATCTTTCGCGCTTATTATTCCGAGCTGCCTTCGATGATCGACCGCGACGGCAATGCGGCGCATGCGGTTTTCGGCTTTGCACGGTTTCTCTCAGATCTCATGGAGCGCGTGCGCCCGACGCATATTGCGGTGGCGTTCGATCAGCGCCTCGCAAGCTCGTTTCGCAACCGCATCTATCCTGCCTACAAAGCCAATCGCGACCCGCCGCCGCCGGGTCTGGAACTGCAGTTCCAGCGTTGCCGCGAGTTCTGCCAGCACCTGGGGGTCGCCGCCTTCATCAGCCCCGAATACGAAGGCGACGACATCATCGGCACGCTGGTTGCCATCATGCGTCGGGCGGGCATCTCTTCGGTCGTCATCACGCGCGATAAGGACTTGGCGCAGCTCATTCGCGATGGCGACCACTACTGGGACTACGGGCACCGCGAGCGGTTTGGCTATGACGAGATCGAAAAGCGCTTCGGCGTCATCCCGGAGCGATTTGCCGACTATCTCGCGCTCACCGGTGACAGTGTCGACAATATCCGCGGCGTCCCGGGGATCGGCCCCAAAACCGCCGCGGCACTCATGAAGGAATTCGCGTGCCTGGAGGATCTGTATGCGGATCTTGAGCGTGTGGCGCGCCTGAAGCTGCGCGGCGCGCTCGGTCTACCCGAACGACTGCTGCTGCACAGGGAAGCTGCGTTTCTCGCGCGGCGGCTCACGATGATTGCCTGCGACATGCCTCTCGAGGTTGACGTCGGCGGACTGCGCCGCCGGCCGCCGGATGCAAGCGCGCTTGCGAACTTCTACGATCACCATGGATTCGGTCCGCTGCTGCGACGCCAGAGCGAACGGCTGGCACAGATTCCCTGCGCCTAGAGGTCTGGCGGCGTTCGCTAGGGTGCG
>Ga0182024_10001532_pt1 | contig 59351 bp, 47 predicted proteins | sample P32metaG_FD_120480 | JGI IMG/M metagenome (GOLD analysis project Ga0182024, IMG submission 120480) | Permafrost microbial communities from Stordalen Mire, Sweden - P3-2 metaG (Illumina Assembly) | ecosystem: Environmental > Terrestrial > Soil > Wetlands > Permafrost | place: Sweden: Stordalen...
CTGCAAAGCCGTGACGGCGCCCTACAAGTATCCGCGCGCAATCGAGTTCGTCGCCGACCTCCCCAAGACGCGCTCGGGAAAGATTCGCCGGGTCGAGCTGCGCCAGGCCGAACTGCGCAAGAAAGGCGCCACCGCCGCCAGCGGCTACGTTTGAGGCGCAGCGAAACACGCTCGGGTCGGCGGCGGTAGGTTCGGGGGAGCATGAGCACGGCACATCCCGCAGACGACCAACCGACGACCGCCATGCCGCGTGTCGACGTGACCCCGTCGGCGGCGCGGGTACCCTACACTCCGCCGCCGGTCGAGGAAGCGATCGTCGTCGGGCCGGCTGCGCCGTCGCGGCCGGTGCGAAACGTCACGCCCGTGCCGGCGCGGCTCGAGGTTGGAAACCCGCTCGTCTACGCGCTGGCGCGCTTCGTCGCGGCCGCGATCGACATCGGCTTGGTCGCCGGCGTGCTCACGATCCTGGCTTACGCGCTGATCGCGATCAACCCGCTGACCGGCTTGCCCACGAACACCCAGCGCGGCTTCGACGCGACGCTGGCGATGGGCGTCGTGCTGGCGTTGATTTACGGCATCACGTTCGAAGCGCTGTTCGGAACGACGATCGGCAAGCTCGCGATGGGCCTGCACGTGCTTGCCGTGCACGACCGGCGGCTCGGGTTCGGACGCGCGTTCGTACGCAGCTTGCTGCGTCCGATCGATGTGCTCGCCGTCGGCGGAGTTTTGGCGCTGCTGCCGGGACATCGGCGGCTCGGTGATCTCGCCGCCGGCACGGTCGTGGTGCGCGGCGGACCGTTGCGCGGCTATGCGCCCTTCGTGGGCTGGTTCGCGATTTTGATCGTCGCCGGCTTGCCGCTCGTGCTCGTGGGCGTGGCGCGCACCCTGGCGGGCTTGGTCGCGTTCGTCGAGTTCGCACCCGGCATCGGGGCCCGGCTGGTCCTGTTGGGCCAGCACGCCGTCGCACTCTTTCCGCATTAAGGGCTCGACCCGCAAAACGCCGAAGTCGACGTTCCATGATCGTATCCGGTGATGCGCTGACGGCCAAGCATCAGAAGTACGTCTTGTCGCCGTGGCTCGTGCAGGGCGCGCCGGCGCCGCCGCTGATCGTGCGCGGCGAGGGGATCTACCTGTACGACGATGCCGGCAACCGGTACGCCGATCTCACCTCGGGCTTGGTGGCCGTCAACTTGGGACACGGCCATCCCGCCGTACTGCGCGCGATGCACGCGCAGGTCGACCGGCTGTGCTTCAGCCCGCCGAATTGGTTCAACGATGCGCGGGTGGAGCTCGGCGAAGCACTGCTGGGTCTCGCACCGTGGGGCGATGAGGGCGGCCGTGTCTTCTTTTCGACCAGCGGCTCGGCGGCCAACGAGGATGCGATCAAGTTCGCCCGCGTGCTCACCGGGCGCGCTAAAGTGCTCAGCGGCTACCGCTCGTTCCACGGCTCCGGCTCGGGCGCCGCGACGCTGACCGGTGAGAACCGGCGCTGGTTGAACGAACCGAACAGCGTCATGGGCGGCGTCGTGCATTTCTGGACGCCGTTCCCGTATCGCAGCCCGTTCTTCACGACCGACCCGGCCGAAGAGACGCAGCGCGCGCTGCAGCACGTCGCCGACGTCATCGCCGCGGAGAACCCCGCGGCCGTGGCGGCGATCATCGTCGAAACGGTGGTCGGCTCGAACGGCGTCATCGTGTATCCGCCCGGATACTTAGCCGGACTGCGGGCGCTCTGCGACGCGCACGGCATCCTGCTGATCTTCGACGAGGTGATGACCGGCTTCGGACGCACCGGCGCGGCGTTCGCGGGTGAACGCTTCGGCGTGCTGCCCGACGCGATCACGTTCGCCAAGGGCGTCACCTCGGCATACGTTCCGCTCGGTGGCGTGATGCTGCGCGAGCGGTTGGCCCGCACGTTCGACGATCGACCGCTGCCCGCGGGCCACACGTATTCCGGCCATCCGCTGGCGATGGCGACCGGGCTTGCGGTGATCGCGGCGTACCGCGAGGGCGGCGTGTTCGACGACGTCCGCACGCGGATAGAACCGCGCCTGCGGGCCGGACTCGAACGAGTGCGCGATGCGCACTCGATCGTCGGCGAAGTGCGCGGTCTGGGCGCATTCTTTGCGCTCGAATTCGTCGCCGACCGCGCGGCGCGCACGCCGCTGGTCCCGTGGCAAGGTGCGTCGCTGGGGCCGATGCCGGCGCTGTTCGCGTCGCTGCGCAAACGCGGCGCGTATGCCTTTGGACGCTACAACGTGCTTCACGTCGCGCCGCCGCTCGTCATCGACGACGCGCAGATCGACGAAGCGGTCGCGACGATCGATGCGGCCGTCGGCGACCTCGAAGCGGCCCACGCGGCCGCTTAGGCGGGCGACGCCTCCGGAGCGACCGCGGCGGCCACCGCCGGCGGTGCGACGATATCGGTGATCTCCGCGTATTCTGCCGCGGACAGACGCGAGCGGTCTTTGCGCATGAACCACGCGTAGGCGAGCCCGGCGAAGATGATGCTGAAGAACCAGCCGCCGCCCCACAGGAACGACAGCTGCAAGAAGACCAGTCCGAGCAGCGGCGGAATCCAGCCGACGACCAGCGCGGACACGGCGCGCACGTTCCAGCCGCCGGCATAATCGTAGCGCCCCGAAGGCTGATACAGCTCGGCCAGGCTCAGCCGCTTCGCGCGTACCAGCCAATAATCGGCGATCGCGATCCCGTCGAAGGGGCCGAGCAGCGTTCCGTACGTTCCCAGCCAGGTGAAGACGTAATTGTGGAAGGTCGCCAGCACGAACCACGGCTGCATCGCTAGCGAGAGCACTCCGGTCGCGACCGCACCCAAGGCGAAGTTGATGCGGCGCGGCCACAGGTTCTCGAAGGCGCGCGCGGGCGCCATCACGTTTGCGCCGACGTTGATCGTGATCGACGACAAGATCACGATCAGGCCGCCCAGGATGACGATCGGCAGCGGAAAGGTGACCAGCAGATCGACCGGATTCCAGAGCGGTTTGCCGCCGACGAGTTCGGTCGCCGACGTCACCGCGATGCCGATGAAGGCGAAGATCGCCATCACGAACGGCATCACCAACTGCCCGCGAATCTGGGCGCGTTGCGACGACGCGTAGCGCGAGTAGTCGGGGATATTCAGCGCCAGCGTCGCCCAGAACGCGACCACGCCGATAACCGAAGGGAAGAAAGCGCTCCAAAACGCGCCGCCGTGCAGGCTCGCCGGCGTGGCCAGCATCCGCGGCACGCTGCCCGCAGCCTGCGCGCCCCATACGAAGAGTGCGACCGCGGCGATGCCGAGGGTCGGCGCGGCGAACGCGGCGAGGCGGCCGATGGCCTGCGGGCCGCGCATCGCGATCCCGACATTGAGCAGCCAGAAGGCGGCGAAGGCGATGCCCGTGTGTGCGCCGAGCGCGTTCCACGCCGGCGCCACGTGACCCAGGATCGCGTCGACCGCCAAGCCGCCGAACCAGGCGTTGATGCCGAACCAGCCGGCACCGATGACCGCGCGCGCGAGCGCCGGTGCGTGCGCGCCGCGCGTCCCGAACCACAGCCGTGCGAAGACCGGATACGGAAAGCCGTAGCGCGTCCCCGCATGCGCCACCAGCAAAATCGGGACCAGCACGCAGATGCTGCCGGTCAGGATCGTCAGCACCGCTTCGTACCAGTTCATCCCCAGCGCGATCATGCCGCTGGCGAGCGAGTACGTCGGGATGCACAGACACATCCCGGTCCACAGGCTTGCGAAGCGCGACGCGCCCCAGTTGTGCTCGGGCAGCGTGCACGGCCGCAGGTCATCGTTCCAGAGCGACTCGTGGCGCGCGGCGTCCGCGGCGGCGGCGTCGGTGAGGGTGACGATCCCGCTGCGTTCGATTTGGGTCTTCACGCCAGTTTTCAGACCTCGCTCATGGCGCCGTACGTCTCCGGCCGGCGGTCGCGGTAGAACTGCCAGGTGTTGCGCACCTCTTCGATCAGCGCGCGATCCATCGTGCCGATCACGACCTCGTCGCGGTCGCGGCTGCCGGTCGCAACGAACGAGCCGCGCGGGTCGACGAGGTACGACTGGCCGTAGAATTCGCCCATGTTCCAGGGCGTCTCATAGCCCACGCGGTTGATCGCACCGACGTAATAGCCGTTGGCGACCGCGTGCGCGGGCTGTTCGAGTTTCCACAGATACTCGGAGAGGCCGGCCACCGTCGCCGAGGGGTTGAACACGATCTCGGCACCGTTGAGGCCGAGCACCCGCGCACCCTCGGGGAAGTGGCGGTCGTAACAGATGTAGACGCCGATGCGCGCGAACCGCGTCTGGAAGGTCGGATACCCGCTGTTCCCCGGCTTGAAGTAGTACTTCTCCCAAAACCCGCAGGGCGAGGGGCCGGCCGCCACTTGCGGGATGTGATGCTTGCGGTACGTGCCCAGCACGCTACCGTCGGCGTCGATCACGACCGCGCTGTTGTAGTACACGCCGCTGATCGTGCGTTCGTAGAGCGGCACGACCAGCGCGATGCCGAGTTCGCGGGCCAGGTCCTGCATGAGGCGCGTGGTCGGCCCGTCGGGAACGTGCTCGGTGGCCTCGTACCACTTCGGATTCTGCTCGGTGCAGAAGTACGGACCGTAGAACAGCTCCTGGAGACACACGATCTGCGCGCCGCGCTGCGCGGCCTCGCGGATCATGCCCACGTGCTTGGCAATCGCGGCGCGCTTGTGTTCGGCGACCGGAGCGTCGCCGTCGGTATCGTGGTGGGCTTGGATCAGGCCGATGCTGACGGTGTCGCTCACGGTGTTCCTCCTGGCAACGGTCCTTCTCTGAGGCGGCGTCGTAAGACTTCAGCCCCGCAGGCTTCGCGCGCGGTGACATTTGTCAGCGTCGATCCCTGACGCCCCGCACTGATGACGGTTCCTCGCGGCGTGCGAGCATAGCGCCATGATGAATGTACCGATCGGAACCATCCTCCAGCACACGCCCGTGTGGGTCTTCGTCGTGCTCGCCGCAGTGATCGTCCTCGGCATCCAAGCCCTCCGGCCGCGCGAGCTGCCGGTCTGGCGATTGCTGGCCGTCCCGGCGGTCTTCATCGGTTGGGGCATCCTCAGCCTGATCCAACGCTCGCTGACGTCCCCCGCGCTGGCCGCGGAATGGTTCGCGGCCGTCGCGCTCGGCGCGGCGATCGGCTGGGCCGTGACACGACTGGCCGGCGTGACCTTCGACCCGAGCGGAGGCTTCGTGCACGTTCCGGGGACGCCGCTGACGCTGGTGCGCAACCTGCTGATCTTTCTGGTCCGCTACGGGATTGCGGTGGCCGCCGCATTGAGCGTGACGGCCGCCGGCCACGCGCAGTTCGTCACCTTGGACGTCGCGGTCTCCGGCATCGTGGCCGGATACTTCCTGGGCTGGATCGGCCGCTTTGCCCGCGCTCGCCGGGCGAGCGCGGTTCCGCAGGGGCTCCCCGTCGCAAGCGCCTAGTCCACTCGCTCAACCACACAGGGAAGCGCTTTTCGAAGCGCTTCTTTTCTGCGTGCGGGTGACATTCGTCAGCGCGGACCGCTGACGCGTTGCACTGACGGCGCCGGCGTCGCGGTGAGAGCATGACGGCATGAAGAATGCACGCCGTTTTCTCGTTCCGCTCGCTGCAGCAGTGTGCGCGGCGGGAAGTCTCGCCGCCGCGCCGGCACGGGCTGCCGATTACTCCGTTGGTCAGGCGCAGATCAGCATCGCCGGACCGGGCGACGTGCGGGGTGACCAATCGCGTCTGCTGCACGTCATCGTCTGGTATCCGGGTGCCGCGAACGCGCCGATGGAGCCGATGGTGCAAGGTCCTCCCGGTACGCCGTTCTTCGCCGAGGGCGTCTCCGCGCCCGATGCGGCGATCGTCGCTTCCCCGCGTACGTTTCCGCTGATCGTCGTCTCCCACGGCACCGGATCGGACGCGGCGCAGATGGGCTGGCTGGCGGCCGGGCTCGCCGCGCGCGGCTACATCGTCGCGGCCGTGATGCACCCTGGCGACAACGCGCTGGCGCCCAAGACGCTGGCGGGTTTGACGATGGGATGGCTGCGTGCCGGCGACCTCTCACGCACGATCGATGCCGTCCTCGCGGACGCACGTTTCGGTCCGCGCGTCGACCGCGAGCGCATCGGCGCCGCGGGCTACTCGCACGGCGGATACACGGTACTCGAACTCGCCGGTGCGCGCACCGACCTCACCGCGTTGGCTTCGTACTGCGCGAAGCGGCCCTCCGTCCAGGTATGCACCGGGGAAGCCAGCGGCCAAGGCGGCATCCGCCAAGCCGCGGCTGCATTCGCGCAGACCGATGCTGCATTCGCGGAAGCGCGCACCCACGCCGGCGATTCCTATCGCGATCCGCGCGTGAAAGCCGTCTTCTCGCTGGCACCGGCGCTCGGGCCCGAACTGACGGCCCAGAGCCTGCGCGCGATTACGATTCCGGTCGAAATCGTCGCCGGCCTCGCCGACCCGGTCCTGCCGGTCGAAGATAATGCGATCCCCGACGCGGCCGCGATCCCGCACGCGCAGCTCGAACTGTTGGCTCGCCCGATCGCGCACTACACGTTCCTGACCCAATGCGCGCCGGCCGGGACCGCAATGTTTGGCGCCTTGTGCGCCGATACCGGAGCGGTTCGCGCCGCGGCGCACGAGGAAACGATCGCGCTCGCGCGCAGCTTCTTCGCCGCCGAGCTCGCACGCTGAACGTGCACCGGAAGGCCGTGCGGTCCGCAGGTGCGGGCCGCACGGGCGTCATGGCGAAGGCCGTCCGGATGACGAGGCGTTGGTGGCGTCTGGTTCCGGACGGCTCGGCAGTGCCGTGGTGGTTCCCGCTGCCGTGGCTGGTCTATTTGCTGCCGTTGCTGTTCGTGCCGTACTACGAGCACGCGCCGCTTGCCGGCTGGGCGCTCGCCGCCGCCGGAATCATTGCGGGAGCCGCGCTCTTCCTGCGCGGGTTCTTGGCCTGCGGATGGGAGCGCGTCGCGATCGTCGCGGCGCTCTTCGCACTCGGCTGCGCGTACGGCCCGAACAACCAGGATGCCGCGGTCTTTTTCGTCTACGGCGCGGTCCTGATCGGTTTGCGCGATGCCGGGACCTTTGCGCTGGAGATCTCGCTCTACGGTATCGCGATCGCGGTCGCGGCGGCGCTGCTGCACTTTCTGCTGCCGGTATGGACGATTGCTCTGGTGCTCTCACTTGCCGTCGGCTTCGCGGCCTCCCGAGGGGCCGAGCACCGCCGCACGCATCAGGAACTGCTGCGCGCGCGAGAGGAAGTCGAGCAGCTGGCGAAAGTCGCCGAACGCGAGCGAATCGCGCGCGACCTGCACGACGTTCTCGGCCATACGCTCACGCTGATCGCGATCAAGAGCGAGCTCGCTGCGAAACTCGCCGATCGCGATCCGGTACGTTCGGCAGCGGAGATCCACGAAATCGAACGCATCGCGCGCGAAGCGCTGCGCGAGCTTCGGGCTACGGTGACCGGCTATCGGAACGCCGGCATCGCAGCCGAGATCGAAAGCGCGCGGGCGTTTCTCGAGGACGCGGGTATCACCGTCGAGACCGACGTCGCCGGCGTGCGGATGGAACCCATCACCGAAACGGTGCTCGCGCTGGCCCTGCGCGAGGCGGTGACCAACGTCGTACGCCATGCGCGCGCGAAGCACGTGCGCGTGCTGCTGCGCAACGATGCCGATGCCTATCGGTTGGAGGTCGTCGATGACGGCGTCGGCGGTTCGGCCGGCGACGGCAACGGGCTGGCAGGTATGCGCGAGCGCGTCGAATCCTGCGGCGGAAGCGTTCGTCGCGATGGCGCCGGCGGAACGCATCTCGCGGTGACGATTCCGGCCGGCGAGCCGAACCGGTGATCACCGTCGTGCTGGCCGAAGATCAGAACCTCGTTCGCGGTGCGCTCGCGGCGCTGCTCGACATGGAAGCCGATCTAGCGGTCGTCGCCCAATGTGCCGACGGCGTGGAAGCGCTGCGCGCGATCGAGACACACCGGCCCGACGTCGTCGTCACCGACATCGAGATGCCGAACTCGACGGGTTTGGAGTTGGCGGCCGAGATCCAAGCGCGCAAGCTGCCGACGAAGGTCATCATCGTGACGACCTTCGGGCGGCCCGGCTATCTGCGGCGCGCGCTCGAGGCCGGCGTGACGGGCTATCTGCTGAAGGATCGCCCGTCGACGGAGTTGGCCGCCGCGGTGCGCCGCGTGCACGCCGGCAGCCGCGCCATCGACCCGGAACTCGCTGCGGATGCCTGGAGCGAACACGACCCGCTCTCGGATCGCGAGCGTGCGGTGCTGCGCCTGGCCGGCGAGGGGGTGCGTTCGGCGGCGATCGCGCAGCAGCTCGGCCTTTCGGAAGGGACGGTACGCAACTATCTCTCCGAAGCGATCGGCAAACTCGGTGCGGCGAATCGCGTCGAAGCGGCCCGCATCGCCCGCGAGCGCGGTTGGCTCTGAGCGGCCGCTACAACTGGACGGGGCGGAAGGGTGCCGACTTCTGGTGGATGCCGGCGCCGGCGGCGCCGATGAAACGGTCGTCCTCGACGACGGTGCGGCCGCGCGAGAGCACGTAGCGCGGCCGGCCGTGCACGACCATCCCCTCGAAGATGTTGTTGTCGGCCTTCATATGGTGGGTCGCGGCCGAGATCGTGCGCGTGACTTCGGGATCCCATACCACGAGGTCGGCGTCGCTGCCGACCGCGATCGTACCCTTGCGCGGGAAGAGTCCGAAGAGTTTGGCGGGGTTCGTCGCCGCGAGCGCGACGAACTGATTGAGCCCGATCACTCCCTTGTTCACGCCGTGCTCGAAGAGGATCGCGACCCGGTCTTCGATCGTCGGCGCGCCGTTGGGGATCTTCGAGAAGTCGTCGCGCCCCAGCTCCTTCTGACCGCAATTGTTGAAGGAGCAGTGGTCGGAGCCGAACGCGTGCAGCTCGCCGTTCTTGAGTTTGGCCAGCAGCACCGCTTGGTCGCGTTTCTCGCGCAGCGGCGGCGACATCACGTAGTTCGCACCGGCGAAGTCCGGGCGATCGTAGTCGGAGACGTCGCAGACCAGATACTGCGGGCAGGTCTCGCCGTAGATCGGCAGGCCGCGCTTGCGTCCGTCGCTGATGGCGTCCGCGGCCATTGCGCTCGACACGTGGACGACGTAGAGAGGCGCGCCCGCGACTTCGGCCAGCCGGATCGCGCGTGAGGTCGCCTCGCGTTCGAGTTCGACCGGGCGGGTCAGCGCGTGATACTTCGGCGCCGTGTGGCCTTCGGCCAGCGCTTCCTTTACCGTCACCTCGATCACGTCGCCGTTCTCGGCGTGGACCTGAACCAGGCCGCCGAATCGCGCGGCCGCCTTGAGCACCTTGAAGATCGTCTCGTCGTCGACTTGCAGCACGTGCTTGTAGGCCATGAAGACCTTGAACGAGTTGACACCCTCCTCGGCGATCATGCGCGGGATCTCTTCGATCGTCTCGGGCCGTCCGTCGGCGATGGTCAGGTGAAAGGCGTAGTCGATCTCCGCTTTGCCGGACGCTTTGCCGTGCCAGGTCCGCAGGGCGTTCGCCAGCGAGTCGCCGCGCTGGTGCAGGGCGAAATCGATGATCGTGGTCGTGCCGCCGAGCGCCGCGGCCACGGTTCCGCTGGCGAAGTCGTCGACCGTCGTCGTCCCGCCGAAGGGCATGTCGAGGTGCGTGTGCGGATCGATGAACCCAGGAAACACGTAGCAGCCCGAAGCGTCGACCGTCGCGCTGCCGTTGCTCGGCAGCGTCCGCGCGATGGCCGCGATCGTACCGTTTTCGATCGCGATGTCGGCCTGGAAACGGTCGGTCGCCGTCACGACCGTCCCGTTCCTTACGATGGTACCGATAGCCGTTCTCTCCATGTGTGCACGGTGTCGCCCGCGTCGGTGCGCACCATGGTGATGCAATCTTGGACCGGACAGACCATGGCGCACAGGTTGCACCCGACGCAATGTTCTTCGTCGACGACCGGCGCCAGCAGCGGGTCGGCCGGCCGGTCGATGCACTGGTGGGCCGCGTCCTCGCACGCGATGTAGCATTTGTTGCAGCGGATGCACGACTCGGGATCGATCCGCGCCACGACCGCGTAGTCGAGGTTCAGGTCGTTCCAGTCGACGAATCGCGGCACCGTCTGGCCGATCAGGTCGTTGACCGACGCCAGGCCGCGCTCGTCGAGGTAGTTGGTGAGCCCGTCGATCATGTCGCCGACGATCCGGAAGCCGTGGTGCATGACCGTCGTGCAAACCTGCACCGTCGTCGATCCCATCAGCAGAAATTCGACCGCGTCGCGCCAGTCGGCGATGCCGCCGATCCCCGAGATCGGGATGCCGACCCGGTCGTCGCGCGCGCAGGCGCCGACCATGTTGAGCGCGATCGGCTTGACCGCGGGCCCGCAGTAGCCGCCGTGCGACGACTTGCCGTCGACGTGCGGGATCGGCAGCCAGCTCTCGAGGTCGACGCCGATCAGCGAATTGATCGTGTTGATCAGGCTGATGGCGTCCGCCCCGCCTTCGGCGGCCGCGCGCGCCGGTACCCGCACGTCGGCGACGTTCGGGGTCAGCTTCACGATGACGGGGACGTGCGCGGCTTCCTTCACCCAGCGCGTGATCAGCGTGATCAGTTCCGGATCTTGACCGACCGCGGCGCCCTGGCCGCGTTCCGACATGCCGTGCGGACAGCCGAAGTTCAGCTCGAAGCCGTCGATCGGCACCGTCTCGACCCGGCGCACCAGTTCGTGCCAGCTCTCGCGCGTGCACTCGGTCATCAGCGACGCGATAATCGGCCGGTCGGGATAGGCGGCCTTGCAGGCCGCGATCTCTTCCAAGTTGACGTCGAGGGGACGATCGGTGATCAGCTCGATGTTGTTCATGCCGAGCATGCGGTACGCACCCGCGTTGAGCCCGGCGAAACGCGAGGTCACGTTGACGATCGGCTCGAGCGCCAGCGTCTTCCAGACCGCGCCGCCCCAGCCCGCGGCAAACGCGCGCATCACCTGATAGCCCGAGTTCGTCGGCGGCGCGGACGCGAGCCAGAACGGGTTCGGGCTGCGGATGCCGGCCAGGTCGACCGAAAGATCCGCCATCAGGCCGCCGCTCCGCGCAGGAAGTCGTCGATGCTGCGCGCTGCCACCTTGCCGCGCTGCGCCGCCTCGACCACCATCGCATCGATGCCGCCAGGCGTGAACGTGCAGTCGCCGGCGGCGAAGACGTTGGCACGATTGGTACGCATCGCGTCGTCGACGATCGCGATACCAGTCGGGCCGTAGAGCACACCGAACGCATCGAGCAGCGCGACGTGCCGGCTCTGCCCGATCGCGACGATCACCGTATCGGCCGGGACGACGCGCTCGGTGCCGGGCACCGAGCGCGCGCTGCCGCCGGGATCGGTCGCGACGACCTCGAGGCCGGCGACCCGTCCGTTCTCGACGACGATGCGGCTGGGCAGGGTGCAGGTGCGGAACTCCACCCCTTCGAGCTGCGCGAATTCGATCTCGAACTGGTACGCGGTCATGCGCTCGGGACCGCGCCGATAGTACATCGTCACCGACGGTACGCCGAGACGGCGCGAAGCGGTCGCGGCATCGATCGCGGTGTTGCCGCCGCCGATCACCGCTACCGCGCCGCCGAGCGCGCCGACGCCGGCGCCCGATTTCGCGGCGCGAATGAACGCCAGCGCATCCCACACCCCGACGGCATCTTCGCCGGCGATCCCCAGCCGCGGGACAGCGCCCATCCCGACCGCGAGCACCACCGCGTCGTGCGCAGCAAGGATTTCTTGGGCAGCGATCGTTTCGCCGACCGACACGCCGGTGCGGAAGGTGACCCCGAGCGCGCGAACCTGCTCCGCTTCCCAGAGCGCGATTTCGGCCGGCAGACGAAACGGCACGATCCCGTAGGTGTCGAGCCCGCCGGCGTGCGGATCGCGCTCGAACACCGTCACCGCGTGGCCGAGCCGTGCCAAGTCGCGCGCCGCCGCGAGTCCGGCCGGTCCCGCACCGATGACGGCGACGCGCTTCCCGGTCGACGGCCCGGCGCGAAACAGAGTCGCGCCGCTATCGATCGCCCAGTCGGTCGCGTAGCGCTGAAGGTCACCGATGCGGATCGGGCTCTGGTCCGCGTTGTAGACGCAGGCACCCTCGCAGAGCTGTTCGGTCGGACAGACCCGCGCGCAGCTCGCTCCGACCGGGTTGGCGTCCATGATGGTGCGGGCGCTGCCCAGCAGATCGCCGGTCGCGATCCGTCCGATGAAGCGCGGCACGTCGATCCCGGTCGGACACGCGCGGATGCACGGCGCGTCGTAGCAGTTGAGGCAGCGGTTCGCTTCGACCCGCACGTCCAGCTGCGAGAGATGTTTGGCGATCGGCGGTCCGAGCGCCGGCCAGGGTTCGGTCAACCTGAGCGTCTCCATAACCGGGAAGGCGAAACCCGTTCATTAGCGACCCGCGGTAGGCGGTCCCGGTGCGCGTGCGCAATCGACCCGGATGCGCGCCGTACGTCTGCATGCGATCGACCGCGAACACGGTCCCGAACAGTTCGGGGTCGACCAGGTCGACGATCCGCAGGCCGGACCCGGCGAAATCCTGATCCGCATCGCGCGCGCCGCGTTCAATCGCCGCGACGTCTTCATCAGCCAGGGCCTCTACCCCGGGATCGTGCTGCCGTGCATCCCCGGCTCCGACGGCGTAGGCACCGTGGCAGCGCACGGTGAGGGCGCGTCGGGGCCTGCCGTTGGCAGCCGGGTCGTGATCGACCCGACGCTGGGCTGGGGCCCGAACGACCGGGTCTGGCGCCGCGACTCCCAGGTCCTGGGGATGCCGCATCAAGGAACGATGGCCGAGTATCTGGCCGTGCCGGCGGCCAACGTGCACCCGGCGCCGCCGTCGCTGAGCGACGACGAAGCGGGAGCAATGCCGCTGGGCGGCGTGACCGCCTACCGTGCGCTGGTGACGCGCGGCGCGTGCAGCAAAGACGACGTCGTGCTGCTGCCGGGGATCGGCGGCGGCGTCCAGACCTTCGCGCTGCTGTTCGCGAAGAAGCTCGGCGCCACGGTGATCGTCACCTCATCGAGCGACCAGAAACTCGAACGGGCCAAAGCGCTCGGCGCCGACGTGACGATCAACTACAACGCGTCGGAACGGTGGGAGAAGGACGTGGCCGCAGTCGACGGCGGCCCGTCGTTGATCGTCGATTCGATCGGCGGTGAAACGTTCGCCAAGGCGCTCAACGTCGCGCGCTACGGCGCCCGGGTCGTCACCTACGGCGGCACGACGGGCGACGCCAAGATTCGACCCTTCTCGGTGTTCTGGAAACAGCTCGACATCATGGGCTCGTCGATGGGTTCGCCGCACGACTTCGCGGCGATGCTGGCGCTGTGGGACGGTTCCATTCGTCCGGTCGTCGACTCGGTGTTCGCGCTCGACGACGTCGTCGACGCGGCGCGGAAGGTCGACCACGGCGATCAGTTCGGCAAAATCGTTCTCGCGCTCAGCTGAGGATGTAGCGCAGCAGCGGTTCGCGGGTACCGAAACCCAGTTCGGCTCGAATGACGTCGGCACCGACGTTTGCGTCGAGTTTCGAGAGATCGGGATTGAGCAGCGCCGCCTCGTCAGGCGTCGGCGCGCGGTCGACCGTTTCGCTGCGCAGGCGTCCTTCGCGCTCGAGCGCGATCAGGTACGCCAACGTCTGCCGTCCGGCGGCCGGCCACAGGCGCCGGTCGGTGTCGGCGTAGATCTGCGCCACCAGTTCGGGAATGGTCGCCGGCCCGCGCGCCAGCGCGTCGAGGATTTGGCCTTCGCGCGCTTCGCGGTGCGCGATGTACTCGTCGAGCTTTGCGCGCACGTCGCCGACTTCGGGTCCGTGCCCGCCGTAGAGCGCGCGCGCGTCCCCGTAGCGTTCGCGCAGCCGGCGCAGCGTCGTTTGATAGGCGCGCATCTCGCCCTGCGGCGGCGCGACGACCATGAAGCCGCGGCCGGCTACGACGTCGCCGGTGAACAGCGCAGCTTCGGCGTCGAGTACGAAGATACAGTGATCGGGTGCGTGGCCCGGTGCGTGCATGACCGTGATCGTGCCGTCCTCGAACGCCAGCCGCTCGTCATCGGCCAGCGCGCGGTCGTGCGGAAAGCGCGCCGCCGGGTGCCCGAAGACGGGCGCCCCCGTCAGCGCAGCGAGCGGCGCGGCGCCCGGCGCGTGATCGGGATGCCCGTGCGTGACCAGAATCGCGTCATACGTTGCGCCGGCCTCGCGTGCCGCGGCGAGGAACGCGTCGCGCTGACGGTCGTCGATCGGGCCCGGGTCGATCGCGACCAGCGAACGCGCGCCGACGCGCAGGACGTAGCCGTTCGTGCCGTCGAGCGTCATCGGCGAGGGATTATTGGCGCGCAGCCGGCCGACGCGCGGACTCAAGGTCACCATGCGTCGACCAACTCCGGTGGAACCGCCAACCCGTGCGGGGTGACGTCGGGCTGCACGGTCGCGATCCGTTTCGCGGCGGCGAACGCCAGCAGTTCATCGACGCTGCGGAACGGCGCGATGCGTTCCAGGTGCTTGACGGTCGGAAAGATCATCCCGATCTCGCCGCGCTCGTAGGCGGCGAGCGCAGCCAACGGGCGCATCCAGCGTCCGTCCATCACCTCGAGCGCGTCGGCCTCGGCGATCTGGTCGCGCGGGACGCGCGCGACGAAGAAGCGGGCGTCGAAGCGCCGCGGTTCGACTCCGGCCGGCGTGATCCAGCGCGAGAAGAAACGCAGCTGCGAAGCGTCGACGCGCGTGTCGAACCGTTCGAGAGCCTGCGCAAAGGTGAGTTCGCCCTCCAGCATCGCACGACGGGCCGCGCTGAGCGGTTCGGGCGCGATCGGCCGATCGGCGAACAGCAGTCCGCTCTCCTCGAACGATTCGCGCGCCGCAGTGATCGCGAAGGCCGGATCGACGGCGCCGGCCGAGCCGCACAGGAGCGAGCCCCGTGCCGCCGCGGCGCGATCCGCGTCGTCGACCGCCCCGCCCGGGAACACGTGCACGTCGCCGAGCCAGGACGCTTTGGCATGCCGGCGGACCAAGTAGACCTCGAGCCCGTCGGGCGCGTCGCGGGTCACCAGCACCGTCGCCGCGTCGCGGACGGTCACCGGCGGGGGAACCGCGGCCCCTCGGCCCTGCGTTGCTCCCTCACCATGCGTCCGCATCTGCTCCTCATCCCGGGGGTGGTTCTCGCCCTGGCCTCCACGACATTCGCCGGTGCGCAGACCCCGCCGCCGACGCCGGCCCCGATCGTCGTACCGACGCTGCCGCCCAATACGCCCGGCGCCGACTTGATTCGTACCGCAATCGGCGTTGCGCAGCAGCTGATAGAGCAGCAGCGCATTCGCAACGCGAACAACGCCTTCGGCACGGTGACCTACTTTCGGCGATACGACATGCAGGTCAAGACCGGGGCCAATGCCTACCGTTCGATTCACCTCCATCCGGGCACTGTCATCAACCCCCGCGGCGCGACCCCCGGCGTCGGCGCGGCGGTCAGCGTGAACGGTGCCGGCCAGCCCGACGGTTCGCTCGAAGCGAACACGATCACCGTCCAGCAGTAAACAGCCGCCCCGGCGCTCCTCGCGAGATCTGCCCACCGCGCTCGACATCCGCCCCGCCGGTTGTCGCGTTTGATCGAGGCACACATCTCGTTAAGGAGTACTCGTGATCAAACACTGTCTCGGCCTCGCGGCCACCCTCGCGTTCGGCGTCGGACTCATCACCCCGACCCTCGCCGATCCGGTCGGCGCGCCGGCCCCGGTGGGCTCGGATAGCTCGATGTCCGGCTCGATGATGAGCGGCGGCATGCACATGGAGCACGGCTTCCCCGCCGGCCTGGCGGGCCCCGACGGCAATGCCTATACCGGCGCGCCGGACCTGCAAGCCGCCGTCTCGCTCGTCGTTGCCGGCGGACCGATCGGCAATTTCTCGGTCGTCAAGGCAATCAGCGTGATGGCCGGCCCGGCGACCGCGAACGCGGAAGTCGCCAAGCTGACCAAACAGTACGGCAAAGGTAACGTTGCCTTGTTCGTCACCGTCCAGAACTTCGCGGTCAACGACGCCGTCAAGCGTGCGAATGCTGCGGGCGTGAAATTTCCGAAGCCGATGCTGACGGGCACGACGCTCGCCAAGCGCGTGGTCACGCTCGGCCTCATCAACGCCACGTACTACGAAGGCGTCCAGCTCGACCACCTGGTCACGCATGGTATCCACGAAGCCGTGATGGCCGACATCGACGCGAAGTACGGCGCGGCCGCCGATGCAAACTATCATCGCATCGCCGACCAAGCGCACTATGACCTCGCGCACGCGCTCGGCGTGACCTCAGTCAAACTCGCTTCGTATCACTAGAGGATTCGGCTACGCCGAATGGGCTCACGAGAACGAAAAGGGCCACGCCGATCGGCGTGGCCCGGTTCGTTCTTTTCAATTTTGTCGTAGCGGCGCATCGGCCGTTACGACGGTGTTTCCTTCGGTGGATCTTCGGTCATCGAGTTGATGCCGCCCTCCTGCCATTGGGTCGTGCGCTGGTGATGAAGTGCGCTGCTTCTTTCACCGAGCCGGCGCGCATTCAGCCGGTCGGTGCTGCGAACCCGGGTGGATCCTGCGACGTCAAGCCGCCCTCCCCGTTGTCTACCGTGCGATGTTCCCTCGAGGTTCGAAAATGGTACACCTCGCCGTTCAAGGGGTCAATCCCCCGGGCGCTTCAACCGGCAAGCGAAGGCCTACCGCCCGCGCCCGCAAATGAAGAACCGCCGTGAACCCCCGTATGCTCCGCTGGCTGCGGCAGCTCGAAGCAATCGCAATCTTGGTTGGCTCGTGCGTCCTGGCGATCTTCGTGGTGGCAAATCGCCCTTGGGTCGAGCATTTACTCGGTCAACTGGGTCCGTTCGCGATGCCGCTAGCGATCCTGGTGTTCGCGATCGTCGCCTCGGCGCCGTTCTCCGTGACCGACGCGCTGGCGATCATGAACGGTGTCCTCTTCGGACCAATCTGGGGCTCGGTCGTCAACGCGATCGGGCTTGTGCTCGCGGCGACGATCGGTTACCTGATCGCGCTCCGTACCTCCGATGCGTTCGACGTCAAGAAGAACGTCGAACGCCTGCCGCGCTGGGCGCGCCATTTCAAGATCGGCTCGCCGATGTTCCTGATCGCGGTGCGGATCATTCCGGGTCTCGGCGGCACGATCGCGACGCAGACGGCGGCCGCGCTCCGCGTTCCGATCTTCCGGCAAATCTACACGATGTGCGCGGTCGCCATTCCGATCTGCACCGTGCTGGCGGTGTTCGGCGACGCCGCGTCGGACTACATTCAGTCACGCGTCGTCGATCCCGTCCAAGCCTCGATGGAGAAGCATCACATTCACTTTCCGCATCGTCATCCTCGCTTGCGCCCCCATCCGATCGCCACGCGCCCGGCAGATTCCGTCTACCCGTGAACGTTGCGATCGTCGAGACGCCGGCCGACCTGGCGGCGGTCTGCGCGCGCATCGCGCGCGCCGAGCGGGTCGGCCTGGATACCGAATTCCACACCGAAAAGTCGTATACGCCGCACCTGATGGTGGTGCAGCTGCTCTTCGACGACGGGGTCGCGATCGTCGATCCGCTGGCGCTGCGCGACCTGCGTCCGCTGGTCGAGGCGCTTTCCGGAGCGCGCGTCGTCGGCCACGCGCTCTCGTCGGATCTCCGGATTCTCGCCGATGCGTTCGGAATGTTGCCGCGGGCGGTCTTCGACACCCAGATCGCGGCCGCGTTCGCCGGCTACGGGCTGGCGATTTCACTGCTGGATCTGGTGCGCGAATTCTGCGCTGTAACGCTGCGCAAATCGCAGACGGTCAGCGACTGGAGTACGCGGCCCTTCACGCCCCAACAGGTGGACTATCTGGTCGACGACGTGCGCTTCTTGTTCACCCTCGAGGATGCGCTCGAGGAGCGGTTGCGCGCGCGCGGACGTGAAGCCTGGGCTGCCGAGGAGATGCCGTCGCTGGTTCGGCTCGACGCCTACCGCTTCGATCCGAGCCGCCTGTACTTGCGCGTGTCGGGAAACGCGCGCCTCAACCGGCGCGAACTCGGCATCCTCAACGAGTTGGCAAAATTACGCGAACGCTATGCCCGCGAGCGCAACATTCCGTTGAAATACGTGCTGCCCGACGACGTGATGATCGGGCTGGTCAGCCTGCGGCCGAAGACGAGCGACGAACTCGGACAGCTGCGACGGATCGATGCGGGGACCCGGCGCAACCTCGGCGAGCCGATCGTCGAAGCGGTGCGGCGCGGTGAAGCGCTCCCCGAAGATGAGCTGCCCATGCGCGCGCCCAAGCCGCTGGGCGCGCAGCGCGAGGCGCTGGTCGCCACGATGGCGGTTTTGGTCAGCGCGCTGGCCGCCGAGAACGAGCTGCCGGCGACCTTGCTGCTGCCGCGCGCGGCCCTGGAACGGATCGCGCGCGAAGCGCCCCAATCGCCCGAGGCGCTCGGCGACCTCGTCGAGCTGACCACGTGGCGGCGGCAGCTGGTCGTCGAACCGCTGTGGGAGCTGCTCAGCGGCGAGCGCGCGCTGCGCGTCGAGCGCTATCTCGAGGGGGACCCGCGGACCGTCTTCCGTTAGCCCGGCGCCGGGGCGCGAAGGTGCCGCTTGGGGCCCCTCCGCTGGTGGAGAAAACTGGTCCGCGACGAATCCCGCTCCATGTGAACACGCAGGCGCACCCGAACAGCTTTTCCGCGCGCGACACCCTGCGCGCCGGCAGCCGGACCTACGAATATTTTCGCCTCGGCGCGCTCGCCGAGCGCGGGAACGACCTGGAAACGCTCCCCTATTCGCTGAAGATCCTGCTCGAAAATCTGCTCCGCTGCGAGGACGGCCGCTCGGTCGTCGCCGACGACATTGCGGCGCTGGCCTCGTGGCAACCCGGCGCGGCCTCGGGGAAAGAGATCGCCTACCGTCCCGCGCGCGTGCTGCTTCAGGATTTCACCGGCGTCCCGTGCGTCGTCGACCTGGCGGCGATGCGCGATGCGATCGCGACGATGGGCGGCGACCCCAAGAAGATCAACCCGCTGCAGCCGGTCGAACTCGTGATCGACCACTCGGTGCAGGTCGACGCCTGGGGCGGCCCCGACGCGTTCGAACGGAATGCGGAACTCGAGTTCGCGCGCAACGGCGAACGCTACGCGTTCCTGAAGTGGGGGCAGTCGTCGCTGGACGGTTTCCGCGCCGTCCCGCCCGATACCGGAATCGTTCATCAGGTCAACATCGAGTACTTGGCGCGCGTGGTGTTCGGCGCCGGCGGCGCCGGTGAACCGCACCCCGCCGGTACGCCGTTGGCGTTCCCGGATACGGTGATCGGCACCGACTCGCACACGACGATGGCCAACGGCTTGGGCGTGCTGGCCTGGGGGGCCGGCGGGATCGAAGCGGAGGCGGCGATGCTCGGTCAGCCGGTGACGATGCTCGTCCCCGCCGTGATCGGTTTCAAGCTGACGGGTGCGTTGCGCGAAGGTGTGACCGCGACCGACCTCGCGCTGCAGATCACGCAGATGCTGCGCCGCAAGGGCGTGGTCGGAAAGTTCGTCGAGTTCTACGGTGCGGGCTTATCATCGCTGCCGGTCGCCGACCGCACCGTGATCGGCAACATGTCGCCCGAATACGGCTCGACGGTAGCGATCTTCCCGATCGACGGCCTCACGCTGCAGTACCTTCGCCTGACGGGTCGCAGCGAGGAGCAAATCGACCTCGTGGAGGCCTACGCGAAGGCGCAGGGGATGTTCCGCACCGACATGTCGCCCGAGCCGCGCTTCACCGACACGCTGGAGCTCGATCTCGCGCAGGTCGTGCCGAACCTCGCCGGCCCGCGGCGTCCGCAAGACCGCGTACCGCTCAGCGGCGTCAAAGAAAGCTTCGCCGTCGCGCTGGAAGAGTGGCAGAGAGCGCGCGGCAGCAACGGCAAGCAGGTCGGACGCTTCGAGTCCGAAGGCGGCGGCACGGCCGTCGCCGCTCAGCCCCGCACGCTGCTCTCCGACGGGGCGGTGGTGATCGCAGCGATCACGTCGTGCACGAACACCTCGAACCCGGCCCTGATGATCGCGGCCGGTTTGGTGGCGAAGAAGGCGGTCCAGAAAGGGCTTAGCGCGGCACCGTGGGTGAAGACCTCGCTCGCGCCGGGCTCCAAAGTGGTGACCGACTATCTCGCCAAAGCGGGGCTGACCCCGTTTCTCGACCAGCTCGGCTTCAATCTGGTCGGCTACGGCTGCACGACCTGCATCGGAAATTCCGGTCCGCTCGGCGAGGACGTCGCGCACGCGGTCGCCGAGCACGACATGATCGTGGCCGCGGTGCTCAGCGGCAACCGCAACTTCGAAGGACGCATCCATCCGCAGGTGCGCGCGAATTACTTGGCTTCGCCGCCGCTGGTCGTCGCCTACGCGCTGGCCGGCCGGATGGACGTCGACCTGACCACCGAACCGTTGGGCCGCACGCCGACCGGCGAGGACGTCTTCCTCAAGGATCTGTGGCCGAGCAGCGACGAGGTCGAGAAGGCGATGGTCGCGTCGCTCGACGACGGCATGTTCCGCAGCCGCTACGCCGACGTGTTCAGCGGCGACGCGCGCTGGTCGGCGATGCAGGTTCCGGCCGGTGAACGGTATGCCTGGGACGAGAGCTCCGAGTACGTCAAACGGCCGCCGTACTTCGACGGGATGCCGGCCCAGCCGCAGCCGACCTCCGACGTGCACGGCGCGCGTGTCTTAGCCGTGCTCGGTGACTCGGTGACCACCGACCACATCTCGCCGGCCGGGAACATCGCGCGGACCTCACCCGCCGCGCAGTATCTGATCGCGCGCGGCATCGCGCCGGCCGACTTCAACTCGTACGGCGCCCGCCGCGGCAATCACGAAGTGATGGTGCGCGGAACGTTCGCCAACATTCGCCTGCGTAACGCGCTCGTGCCGGGCGTCGAGGGCGGCGTGACGCGGTACTTCCCCGGCGGCGAAGCGATGACGATCTTCGATGCCTCGGAGAAGTATCGCGCGGCGGGCGTGCCGCTTATCGTCCTGGCCGGCAAAGAGTACGGCAGCGGTTCCTCACGCGACTGGGCGGCCAAGGGGCCGGCGCTGCTGGGCATCAAGGCGGTGATCGCGGAATCGTTCGAGCGCATCCACCGCTCGAACCTGATCGGCATGGGAATTCTGCCGCTGCAGTACGCCGACGGTGCGACGCGCGAGTCGCTCGGGCTCACCGGCGAGGAGACCTACGCGATCGAGGGCGTCGCCGCCGAACTCGTACCGGGGATGACGGTGAACGTCACCGCGTCCGGTGAAACTCGCGCGACGACGTTCCCGGCGCTGGTCCGGATCGACACGCCGGATGAAGCGGAGTACTACCGGCACGGCGGCATCCTGCAGTTCGTGCTGCGCCAGCTCGCGTCCGCGTAAAGGAACCGCGATGATTCCGCACCACGTCGCGATCCTCTCGTTCGAAGGCCCCGACCGCTATGCGTCGATCGGCGGCTTAGCGACTCGCGTTACCCAATACGCGCGCGCGCTCGGCGCGGCGGGTCACGACGTGCAGCTCTTCTTCGTCGGCGATCCGCACGCGGAGGCGATCGAACCCGGCGATCCGGGCGTCACGCTGCGCCGCTGGTCGCAGTGGGTGTCCTCGCAGCACCCGCGCAACGTGTATGACGGCGAGGCGGCCAAGGTCCACGACTGGGAGAAGAGCCTGCCGCCCTGGATCGTCGACGAGCTGATCGTCCCGGCGCAGGCCGCCGGCGAACGCGTGCTGGTCATCTGCGAGGAGTGGCAGACCGCGAACGTCGCGATCGCGCTGGATCGCCTGACGCGCGAGCGCGGCGTGGGCGCAGCGATGACGCTGCTCTGGAACGCGAATAATACCTACGGGTTCGACAAGATCCATTGGCCGACGCTGACGCGCGCTGCAGCCGTCACGTGCGTCAGCAAGTACATGAAGTTCGAACTGTCGCGCTGGAACGTTCACGCCCTGGTCATTCCCAACGGTCTGGATCGCCAACTGCTCGACGGTGCCGACCTCGAGCGCACCGCGGCGCTGCGCGCCGCGTTCGGCGAGCGTCCGACGTGCGTCAAGGTCGGCCGGTTCGATCCCGACAAGAACTGGCTCCAGGCGATCGACGCGCTGGCCCTACTGCGAGCCGAGGGCATCGATGCACGGCTGATCGCGCGCGGCGGCCGCGAACCCTACGGCGACGTCGTGATGGGCCGGGCGCGCGAACGGCAGCTCACCGTCGAGCGCTTGGCCTACGAAGGGACCGACTGGCGCGAATTCGTGCGCCTGCTCGCCGCGGTCGAGGCGCCGGTCGTGCACGTGCGCGCCTTCCTTGAAGAAGCGACGCTCTACGCACTCTACGCCGCCGCCGATGCGGTGCTCGCCAACAGCGGCAAAGAGCCGTTCGGGCTGGTCGGCCTCGAGGTCATGGCGGCCGGCGGGATCGCCGTCTGCGGCGCCACGGGCGAAGAGTACGCCGAACCGTTCGTCAACGCGATCGTCTGCGATACCGGTGACGGCCGCGAACTCGCGACCTACCTGAGCGCACTGTTCGCCGATCCGAACTTGGGCGTCGAGCTGCGCGCCAACGGCGCCGAGACCGCGGCGCGCTACACCTGGGATCACGCGCTCTTGGCCCTCGACCGCAAACTGGCCTACGTTGAATCCATCGCGCGCTGAGGGGATGCTGCTGGTCACCGGCGGCAGCCGCGGCATCGGCGCGGCGGTCGTGCGGCTGGCCGCGGGTGCCGGTTATCCGGTGGCCTTTACCTACGTGCAGGACGCCGCGGCGGCCGAATCGCTGGCGACGGATATCGGCGCCGGCGGCGGCCGCGCGTTCGCGGTGCGCGCCGACGTCGCGGTCGAAGACGATATCGTGCGCGCGTTCGACGCGGCCGAGGCCGAGCTCGGCCCGCTCGCCGGGCTGGTCAACAACGCGGGGATCACCGGCCCACTGCGCCGGGTCGAGGCGGTCGATGCCGCGATGCTCGAGCGCGTGTTCGCGGTCAACGTGATCGGCACGCTGCTGTGCGCGCGCGAGGCCGTGCGGCGTATGTCGACCGCGCACGGCGGAGCCGGCGGCGCGATCGTCAACGTCTCGTCGGTCGCCGCGCGCCTCGGCGGTCCCGGCGACTACGTTCATTATGCCGCGAGCAAAGGCGCCGTCGACTCGCTGACGGTCGGCTTGGCCCGCGAAGTGGCAAGCGAAGGGATCCGGGTGAACGCGGTCTCGCCGGGGCTGATCGAGACCGAAATCCATGCCGCGACCGGCGATCCCGGCCGCTTGGCGCGGATGGTGCCGGGCGTCCCCATGCGCCGCGCCGGGACGGCCGAAGAGGTCGCGCAGACGATCCTTTGGTTGCTCTCACCGGCCGCGTCGTACGTGACCGGGGCCAATCTTGACGTAAGCGGAGGCCGCTGAGGCCCCCCACCTGCTACCGAGGTCATCGCGGCCTGTGGCCGGGCATGGTACCATGGCGTGTCACCTGGTGACCCCTCTCGCGCGATCTTTCGAAACAGCGATCGCATTGCGCTCGCTCTATTGGAAGAATCGAATGCCACCGAATTTTGATGCTCTGGGGCTGCGCCCCGAGCTCCTCCGTGCCGTGCGCGAGCTCGGTTTCACCGTCCCGACGCCGGTGCAGATCGAAGCGATCCCCCCCGCCCTGGCCGGACGCGACGTCCTGGCCAGCGCCCAGACCGGAACCGGCAAAACCGCCGCGTTCGGTCTGCCGCTGCTGCAGGCCATCGCCGAGCTGCCGCCGCGTCGCACCCACGCGCTGGTCCTCGCGCCGACGCGCGAACTGGCGGCGCAGATCGCCGTCCACCTGACCGAACTCGCACGCCACACCAAGATTCGCGTCCGCGCGGTCTTCGGCGGCGTCGGCTACGGTCAGCAGATGCAGGCCTTCAAGACGGGCGTCGAAATCATCGTCGCGACGCCGGGACGCCTGATCGATCACCTGCAGCAGGGCGCGCGTCTCGACGGCGTGTCGATGCTCGTCCTCGACGAAGCCGACCGGATGCTCGACATGGGCTTTCTGCCTGCGGTGCGCAAGATCGTCGCGAAGTTGCCGGCTCGCACCCAGACCCTGTTCTTCTCGGCGACGATCGCGCCCGAGATCGTGAAGCTGACGCGCGAGATCCTGCACGATCCCGTCCGCGTGACGATCGCGCCGAAGAGCGCGGCTCCCACGGCCGAAGGCGTCACCCACGTCGCCTACACGATCGATCAGCAGCGCAAGACCGATCTGCTGGTCGAGCTGCTCAAGGACAACAACATCTACAGCGCGCTGGCCTTCACGCGCACCAAAGCGCGCGCCAACCGGCTGGCGCTGGCCCTCGAGAAGCACAACGTCTCCGCGGAGCGCATCCACGGCGACCGTTCGCAGGCGCAGCGCACGCGTGCGCTGGCCGACTTCAAGCGCGGGAAAGTCCGCGTGCTCGTCGCGACCGACCTCGCGGCTCGCGGGATCGACATCGTCGACCTCGGGCACGTGGTGAACTTCGACGTGCCGATGGCGGCCGAGGACTACGTCCACCGCGTCGGGCGCACAGCGCGAGCCGAGTCGACCGGCGACGCGATCACCTTCGTGTCGCGCGAGGAAGAGCCGCTCTTCCGCGACATCGAGAAGATCGTCGGCCGCCGGATCGACCGTTCGAGCCTGCCGGCGTTGCCGCCGGCCGCTCCCGCGCCGGCGTTCGAGCGCCCGCGCACGGTCTCGTTCCGCGGCCCCCACAGCTCCCACGGCCGCACGGCGAGCCGCCGGGGGCGCTGATCTTTACCCGCCTCTCACCGCCGACGGCGGGCGGGACGGCGTCACGCTCAGAAGTAGGCGGGGAATTCCCTCGCTAGCGAGGACGTTACCGATTTTCTCTCACCCGAGCCGTCCGTCGCCTCTGCGGCCGGAGTTCGACGGAGCACGTCCGATTCGTGTCGCGGTGCGCCTCAAGCGCGCGCTGCTGCGCGGTCGTGCCCTGTTCGCGGTGCAAATCGACAGTGCGTACCTGCATCCGGTGACGGCGACCTTCGAGATGACGCTCCAGGACGGGATGCGCCGTTCGCTGCCCTCGAGCATTACCGTGCGCGCCACCGGCACCGTCTCGTCGGAGATCGTCGGGATGCTGGAGCCGGGCGAGCGCCCGGTGTCGCTGGTTACTCGCGTGCACGGCGACGGTCTCGATCTGGAGATCATCTCGAACGTCGACCGGGGAGCGCCGCCGAACTGGCCGCTGGCGGTCGGGGCGGTCGCGATCCCGGCGACTTCGGCGTTTTTAGCGTGGTACTTCGCCAGAGCGGCGACGCGCGGCGCGGCGCAGCCGCGCACCGTTGCCCTGCCCAAACCGGAAGACGTCGGCCCGGCGCCGCTCGCGCTGACGGCGCCGCCGCAGACGCCGTCCGATTTTCAAGCACCGGTTCCGCAGACGATGTTCCCGGCGGTCATCGATCAGACGCATCAGGCGCCCCAGGCGCAGACGGAACCGATCCGCGTCGGCCACGATCGCGTGGCGCCCAAACGCTTGCGTCGCATCGTCGAACCGGCGCCGGCCGCTCCCGCTTGGCCGCTTGGCGGGCTCACACCGAAGGTCGTCGGACGGGCCGCGCTGCGCACGGGCGGGCTGGCGGTCACCGCGGCGATTACGGCAATCAGTGCCATCGCGGCAATCGCGTACGTGCATCCGCAAGTCGCCGAACTGCTGATGCCGGCGCCGATTCCGCGCGGTTCACACGTCGACGTCGTCTATCGGCTGGCCGGTTTCGGTACCGGCGACTACACGCTGCTCGACGCCGACGGAACGCCGCTCGACAGCGGGACGCTGGCATCACATAGCGGCGTGCTGCGCATCGACGTCCCCTCGCACGTGACCGGACGACCGGTCACCTTGCGCGTTGCGATGACCGGGCCGTTCGGCGATGCGCGCCGTGAACTCTCGGCCGATGTGCTCGCCACGCCGGCCCCGATTTCGAAAGCGCAGAACGCGCCGCGCATCGAGATGTTCTCGCTCGACCGCGATACCGTCGCCGGCGGCGATCTGCTCACGGTGCGCTATCATGTCGTGCCGCCGGTCGGCGGCGTGCTGCTGACCGACGCGACCGGAGCCGTGCTCGCGTCGGCGGCGCTCACGCCCAGCGGCAAGTCGCTGCTGCGCATTCCGCCCAGCGACCGCAATCGCGATCTGGCCGTCGTGCTGCGCGCAACCGGTTCGGGCGGCGGCGCCGAAACGCGCATCCCGCTGCGCGTCGAGCCCGGACCGCGCGCCAACACCGCAAATGCGGCGAATGCTCCGCCCGAGCCCATCCCGGGCGTCAACTCGACCGACATCGAGATGGCGGTGCTCACCCCGCGCGTCGTCTCCGGCGAACCGATCCGGCTCCACGTGCCGCTCCCCTACGACCGGCTCACGATCTCACTGCTCGATCCGCAGCGCCGCGTCGTCTCCGAGCGCCAATACGCCGCCGCCTACGACCCGGTGCGGATTGAAGCGCCGGCCGTCACCGCGCCGACCACCTTCGAACTCCACGCCTCGGTCGAACACGGCGTCGCCGTCAACATCGGCGTCTATCGCGTCGTCGTCGTCCCCGCCACGCACGCCACCGCTCCGTAGCGCGTCACGGTACGGCCGACGCGGCAGCAGCGTTCGCGAACGCCGGATCGCCGAGTTGCCAGAGTAGGAAGCTGTAGAGGTCGGTCAGCAGTGCTTGCGCTTGCGCGCGCGAGCTGTTGAGAAAACCGTGTCCGGCGTCGTAGTCGACGCGCACCAGGACCGGTTTGCCGCTCGAGGTTGCGGCCTGCAGGCGGGCGGCGAACTTGGCGATGATCCAGGGCGCCACGCGCGGATCGTTCGCGCCGGTCACCGCGAGCACGGCCGGATACGGGACGCCGTCGCGGATGTGCACGTAGGCGTCGGTCGCGTAGAGCGCTTTGAAGCCGACCGGGTTGGTGACGGTGCCGAACTCGGGGATGTTCGACGGGCCGCCTTCGGCGAACTCGTCGCGTACGCCGTTGGTGTCGCCGACGACGTCGAGCGCGGCCGCAAAGAGCTCCGGGTGCTGCACGATCGTGTTGCCGATCGTGATGCCGCCGGCGCTGGTGCCCTCGCCGGCCAGTTTGGCCGAGGTGGTGTAGTGGTTGTCGATCAGGTAGTGCGCGCAACCGATGAAGTCGTCGATCGTGCGCTGCTTGGTCGCGATGTGGGCTGCGAAATGCCACGCTTCGCCGTACTCACCGCCGCCGCGCGCGTGGCACTCGGCGAAGATCCCGCCGCGTTCCAGCCACGCCAACCGGGTCGCGGAAAACGCCGGGCGGATGACGATGCCGTACGCGCCGTAGCCGTCGACCAGCGTGGCATGACTTCCGTCGAGCACGGTATCTTTGCGCAGCACGATCGAAAGCGGCACCTTGGTGCCGTCGGCGCTGGTCGCGAACACTTCGCGCGAGGTCACCGACGAGAAGTCGATCGGCGAGCGCCGGCGCAGGTGCGTATCGCTCACGGCGCTCGCGGCATCGGCCTGGTACCAGCGGGGTGACTCGGTCCAGCCTTGGAGGTCGAAGACGGCACCGGGTGCGACGGGGTCGCTGCCCACGGTACTGATGGCGCCGCTGAAGGGCAGCGGCACCTCGGTGAGAGCGCCCGAGCGTCCGGACGCGTCGAGCGCAAGCCGGCGCAGTTTCGAGAGGCCGGCGTCGAGTTCGCGCAGGTAGATCCCGTCGGACGCGAGCGAGAGCCCCTCGATCACGCGCTGCGATTCCGGTACGACGACGCGTGCTCGCGCGATTGCCGGCCGGCGCAGGTCGAGCGCCAGGATGCGGTGGCGCGGCGCGCCGGCGTGCGAGCTGAGGTACAGCGTATTGCCGCGCCAGGCGAAATCGGTCACGTCGTCGGCGTAGCCCGCAATCTTGCGCCACGGCGCACGCGCATTGACGGCCGTCGCGAGCGGCGCGGCGTAGAGTGCGATTTCGTTCTGGACACCGTGGTTCACGACCGCAATCGCCCAGCGCTGATGCGGCAGCACCTCGACGAAGCTCGCATCTTCGGGCGCGATCGGGATGCGCGGCGACAGTCCGTAGCCGAAAACGGCCGGATCGCCCCGCGGGTCGCGGCCGAGCATGTGCAGCCGGGTGACGCCCTTGGTGTCCTTTGCACTCTCGGGCGCGTTCCGCGGCAGCTTCGGCGTGACGAAGTAATAGAACGAACGCCCGTCGTCACGCCAGGCCGGTGCTTGATAGAGCGCGTGCTCGATCGCGTCTGGCAGGAGCCGGCCGCTGCGCGCGTCGAGAATTCGCAGGGTCGTGACTTCCGAACCGCCTTCGGAAACGCCGACGCCGACGTAGCGGCCGTCGTTCGAGACCGAGAAGTAATCGATGCTGTAGTGCTGTTTGGGCGAAGTCGCGAAGCGGTCGGGATCGAGCACCAGCCGCTCCGGGCCGCCGGCGATCGCGCGCGCGTAGAGGGCGGTCGTGTTCGCGCCCGGCGGCCGCTTCTCATAGTAATACGTCGTCCCGTTGGGTTGTACGTCGGCCAGCGCCTCGGTGGCATTGTCCAGCGCAGCGATGCGCGCCGCCAGAGCAGCGCGTCCGGGCAACGCATCGAGTACGGCGCGCGTGTACGCGTTCTGCTGCCGGAAGTAGGCCGCCAGCCGCGGGTCAGGGGCGTTCTCGAAGTAGCGATACGGATCGGGAACGTTCACTCCGAAGTACGTATCGGAGATGTTATCCGGGACTGGAGCAGGTGGAGGCGTGGGCGGCGCGCCGGCTGCGACCAGCGCGCCGCTCAAGACCAGAACGATCGTGCGAACGAGGCGCGGCATCATTCGGCGCTTACGGCGCGGCGCGGACTCTTCCTCGGACGGTGCGGATCAGCCGTTCGCGAGCGCGCGGACGCGGTCGACGATTTCGTCGGCGTAGCGGCCGGCTTGATCGTCGGAGGGCCCTTCGGCCCACACGTTGACGGAAGCGTCCGTTGCGTCGGGGAGGACGAGCACCCAGCCGTCGGGGCGCTCGAATCGGATGCCGTCGAGCGTCTCGACCTTGCCGTTCCCGGCGTGCGCTTCGTCGTGCAGGGTGCGCATCACCGCGCCCTTCCGGTCCCACGGACACGGCACGCTGCGCCCCGCGACGTGCCACTCGGGGATCGTCGCGGCGAGTTCGGAGAGCGCGCGGCCTTGCGCGGCCAGCATCTCCATGATCTTCGCGGTAGCGTAGATGCCGTCGAACGACGGCTGGAATTCGGGGAAGATCAATTCGTAGTTCATACCGCCCGCAAACGCGATCGACGGATCGCTTTCGGCCAGGCTCATCAGCGAGCGGCGGTCGCTGCGCGTCCGCACGATCGTGGCGCCGTTGTCGCGCGCGATCTGGTCGACGACCGACGGAATCGTCAGCGGCAGCGCGATCCGCGCGCCGGGCTGGCTGCGCGCCACCAGCAGCGTGAGCAGCGCGATCAGCCGGTTGCGCCCGATGATGCTCCCCGAATCGTCGACCAGGGTCACCGTTTCACCATCGGCATCGATCAGAACGCCGAGGTTCGCTTCGAGCGACCGCACCACCGAGGAGAGCTGCTGGAGATGCCGTTCGCGGTCGCTGCGGAACGAGCGCACTTTTTCGGCGTCGAAGTAGGCGTTGAGGGCAATCTGTTCGACCCCCAAACCGCCCAGGATCTGCGGCAGGACGATCGACGCGTTGCCGAACGCGTAGTCGATGACGACCCGGAATTTCGCTTCCTTCAGGGCGTGCGCGTGGAGCGACTCGACGAAGGCTCCGGAGTAGCGTTCGAGCGCGCGCGACGGGAAGTCGAGCCGCCCGACCTCGTCCATCGGCGTGCGACGGAAATCTTCGCGGAAGAACAGGTTTTCGATCTTGCGTTCGGCGCCTTTGTCGATCCCGATGCCGGTGGCGTCCGCAAACTCGAACACGACCGCATTGGCGTCGTCGGGCGCGACGCGCACGTGGACGCCGCCGTCGCTGCCGCCGCGCACGGCGAAGCGCGCCAGCGGCAGCGGATACGACCGAAGGTCGAGGACGTGCAGGCCCACGCTCAGCAAGCCCGAGATGATGCAGCGGTTCATGACCCGCGAGGCGGGGTGCGTATCGCGGCTGGTCATGACGGTCTGCCCGGATTTGAGGTACGTTCCGAACGCCTGGCCGAGTTTGAGTGCGAACTCGGGGGTGATCTCGAGGTTGGCGAGGCCGCTGATTCCGACCGGGCCGAATAGCGAGCCCGGCCACTTCTGCCCGTAGATCAGCGACATCGAGACGATCGAACCGGGGTTGACCCACTTGTCGGGCCACAGTTTGAGGTGGGCGTTGACCGTGGCGCCGGCGCCGAGCGTGCAGCCGCGACCGATCACGCTCGCTTCGTTGACGGTCGCGCGTTTTTCGATCGTGTTGCGGTCGGCGACCGTGCAGTCGTTGAGCGTCGCCTCATCGCCGACGTAGCAGTCTTCCCACACCACGCTGCGGCTCACGTTCGCGCCGCGCTCGACGATCGTGCGGTCGCCGAGCACCGCCGGTCCTATGATGGATGCGCCCGCGGCGATCCGCACCTCACGGCCGAGCACGATCGGTCCCTCGAGCCGGGCGTCGGGGTCGATGCGCGTGCCCTCGCCCGCCCACACGCCGGGCGCCACTTCCGTTCCCAGCGGCTCCAGCGTCAGGGCGTGTGAGATCGCGTCGTAGTTCGCCTGCTGGTACTGTTCGAGGTTGCCGATGTCGGTCCAGTAGGCATCGAAGATGTAGCCGCCGAGTTTGGCGCCCTCGCGCAGCATCAACGGAAAGAGATCCTTCGAAAAGTCGTAGATCCGGCCGCGTTCCATCCGGTCGAGGATCCCCGGCTCCAGCACGTAGATGCCGGTGTTGATCGTGTCGGAGAAGACCTCGCCCCACGACGGTTTCTCGAGAAAGCGCACGATCCGGCCGTCTTCATCGGTGACCACCACGCCGAACTCGAGCGGGTTGGTCACCCGCTGCAAGGCGATCGTCACCCCGTTACCCGACTCGCGGTGGTGGCGGACCAGCTCCCCCAGGTCGATGTCGGTCAACGCGTCGCCGCTGATGATCAGAAATGGACCGCCGGCCAGCAGCTCGTGCGCCATCTTGACCGCGCCGGCCGTTCCGAGCGGCGTGTCCTCGACGACATAGTGCATCGTGACGCCATGCGCGCTGCCGTCGCCGAACCACGTCTCGATCTCGTCGGCCAAATAATGCAGCGTCGCGACGATCTCGGTGAAGCCGTGGCGCCGCAGCAGGTCGACGATGTGCCCCATCACCGGCTTGCCCGCCACCGGCGCCAGCGGCTTGGGCCGCCGCGAGGTGAGCGGCCGCAAACGCGACCCCTCGCCGCCCGCCATCAGCACGGCTTTGAGAGAGTGGTTCGAAGGCGCGCCGTTCATCGTGCAGCCTCGTGGTGTGCGTGCGGATCGGTGCGGGGGCGGACCGCTGCCAGCTCGGCACAGAGGCGTTCGAGCCGCACGTCGGCCGCGAGCGCGTCAACGTCGAGATGGAGCTTGCGTCGCCAGTTCGGGTACTGGGTCGAGGTTCCCGGCACGTTGACCGGTGCGCGCTCGCCGAGAATGTCCTCGATCTGCGCCACGACGACGGCGGCCGGTGATGCGGCGAGGTAACGGCTCGCGGCGACGACGATCGCCGTTTCGTCGTCGCGCGCTTCCGGCGCGAGGTCACCGTGCCCGATCAGGGCGTCGAGGAAGAGCGTACGGTCGCGTTCGCGTTCACGGCGTTCCGTTTCGACCGGCGTTTCGAGCAGCCCGAGCCGGTCGCGCAGCGCGATGTCGTCGCCGTGCAGCCAGGCCGGCAAGGTGGCCAAGTCGTGCGTACCCGAGGCGGCGAGGGCCAGTTCCGGATAGGTTTCGGGCGCGTCGTACGTTCCATCGAGCCGGCGCTCGAAGAACAGAATGCGATACGACAGAATCCCGGTCGCGGCCATCCGTTCGCGAAAACCCTCCGGGACGGTGCCGAGATCTTCGCCGACGATGATGCAGCCCGCGCGGAGGCTGGCCAGCGCGACGATTCCGCGCAGGTCATCGATCGGGTAGGTCACGTAGGTTCCCGTGCGCGCGCCGGCGCCGCGCGGGATCCAGTATAGGCGGGCCAGCGAGAAGGCATGGTCGATGCGCAGCGCGCCGGCCGCGCGGCAGTTGGCCGCGAGCAGTGCCGCGAGGTCGGTATACCCGTCGTGGACGAGCCAGTGCGGATGGTGCGGCGGCAAGCCCCAGTCCTGGCCCAGCGTGTTGAGGACGTCGGGCGGCGCACCGACCGACGCGTCGGCGACGTACGCGGCCGGATATGCCCAGACATCGGCGGCGTTGGCGTCGACGCCGACGGCGAGATCGCGATAGAACGCGACGCCGTGGCGCGCCGCATCGGCCGCGACCGCCTCCAACTGTTCGGCCGCCAGCCACTGCAAGTACATGCCGTAGCCGACCTCGTCGTGTGCCGCCGCTGCGTAGAGCGCAACGTCCGGCCGATCGGGCGTGCGATAGGCGGCCGGCCACGCGCCTACGTCGCGCCCGAATCGCATGACGAGCGCTTCGAAGACCGCGAAGCGCCGCAGCGGGTCACCTTGCAGCTCGCACCAGGCTTCGAACGCGGCGCTGCGCTCGACGTCCTGCGCGAGCGCAGCATAACAGACGCGCAGCAGCTCGTCTTTCAGCGCTGCGACGCCGGTATAATCGACGAGACCGGCAGCCCGCAGACGCGACGCGTGCGCGCGCAACGGCGGGTCGGCGAGCAGTGCCGCTGCCGCGGCGGCGCGCACTTCGGGTACTTCGTCGACGGCGATCGCAAGCCAGTTCAGCCAGCGCCGCGACGACGGTGAGTACGGACTCGCGGCTTCGGGATCGCTGCGATGGGCCGCGTGCAGCGGGTTGATGCCGACGTACGACGCGCCGCGCTCGCCGAGCAGCGCGCAGACGGCGCGCAGGTCGGCGAAGTCGCCGATGCCGAGGTTGCGTTCGGAGCGCAGGGTGTACAGCTGAAGGGAAACGCCCCATGTGCGCCCGGCCGGCGCGAACGCGCGCTCCGGGACGACGATCAGGTGCACGGTCGCGCGCGCGTACGGGTCGACGTTGAGGGTCAGCTCGTGAACGCCCAGCGGCACCTCGACGTCGAGCGCGATGCACCGCGTGTCGAAGGTCGTTCCGCTGCTCGCGTCGGCCACGACGACCGGCGCGTCGCGCAGCGCCAGCGCGCCCTCGGCCGTGGTTCCGTCTTCGCGCACCAGCGTCCAGCGCAGGGCTTCGGGCCAGCTCATCGCCGGCAGCGTGACCTCGAGGACGATCGGCTCGCCTTCACGCACGACCTGCGAGGGGGCGACGAAGTCGCGGTCGTCGTTCACCAGAAGCGCTTCGAAGCGCGCCACCGTTTCGGGCGCGACGGTGCGTTCGTTCCCCAGCGCGTCGACGTACGCGCGCGCGATCAGGCTCACCGTGCGCGTCCCGCAAACACCGCCAGCGAACGTGAGATCATCGGAAAGACGCGCACGTCGTCGCCCTGGACGTCGCGCTGCTGACCACCTTCGATCGCCGTATCGAGCACCAGCGACCACGCTACCCGTTCGACCTCGGGCAGCCGGAAGTCGATGTCGTCGGGGGCGGCGTTCATCGCCACGAACAGCATCGGCGGCGCGCCGAGGAAGAACCCGACGCTGCGGCGGTCGGAAGCCCAGTCCTCGGCTTCCATTTCGCGCGCGTCGGGGGCGATCCAAGCGATATCCTTGCGGCCGCTCCGGTCGAGCGGCTGGCCGTGGAAGAACGCGTCGCGCTCGAAGGCGGGATGGCCGCGCCGCAGGCGCAGCAGCGTCTTCACGAAGTCCGCCAGCGCCAGATCGTGGGGGTCGCGCGCGCTCCAATCCAGCCACGAGATTTCGTTGTCCTGGCAATACGCGTTGTTGTTGCCGCGCTGGGTCCGCCCGATTTCGTCGCCGCCCAGGATCAGCGGAACGCCCAGCGAGAGCAGCAGGGTCGCGAACAGATTCCGTTTCTGCCGTTCGCGCAGCGTGCGGATCGGCGGATCGTCGGCCGGTCCCTCGACGCCGCAGTTCCAACTGTAGTTGTCGTTGGTCCCGTCGTGATTGCCCTCGTGGTTGGCTTCGTTGTGTTTTTTATCGTATGAAACGAGGTCGGTCAGCGTGAACCCGTCGTGCACGGTCACGAAGTTGACGTTCGACCGCGGACGCCGGCCCTGGTGTTCGAACAGGTCCGATGAGCCGGCCATACGCGACGCCAGCTCGGGCAGCACGCCCGGGTCGCCGCGCCAAAACCGGCGGACGGTATCGCGGTATTTACCGTTCCATTCAGACCAGCCGGGCGGAAAATTGCCGAGCTGATAGCCGCCCGGGCCGACGTCCCACGGTTCGGCGATCAGTTTGATCCGGGAGAGCACCGGGTCTTGCTGCAGAGCCTTGAAGAACGCCGCGTCGCGCGTGTAGCCGTTGCTTTCTCGCGCCAGCGCCGGCGCGAGGTCGAAGCGGAAGCCGTCGACGTGCATCTCTTCCGCCCAGTAACGCAGCGAGTCGGTCACCAGCTGCAGCACGCGCGGATGGCGCAGATCGAGCGTGTTACCGGTCCCGGTCGTGTCCTCGTAGTAGCGCTTGTCCTCAGCGAGGCGGTAGTAGCTGGCGTTGTCGATCCCTTTGAACGAGAGGGTGGGACCGAGCTGATTCCCTTCCGCGGTGTGGTTGTACACCACGTCGAGCACGACTTCCAAGCCTCCCTCGTGGAGGTGCTTGACCATCGTCTTGAACTCGTTCGGATCGCCCTGCAGATAGCGCGGTTCGGGCGCGAAGAACCCGATCGAATTGTAGCCCCAGTAATTGCGCAGCTTCGCTTCGACCAGCCGCCGGTCGTCAATGAAGGCGTGAACGGGGAGCAGCTCGACCGTGGTGACGCCGAGATCCTTGAGGTAGGTGATGACGTCGGGCGAGGCCAGCCCGGCGAACGTCCCCCGCAGTGCAGGCGCGACGCCGGGATGCTGGATCGTGAATCCGCGCGGGTGCAGTTCGTAGAACACGGTTTGCGTCCACGGTACCGCAGGGCGCCGGTCGGCGCCCCAGGTGAAAGCGGATTCGACGACCACGCACTTCGGCATCCCGCTCGCGTTGTCGCGCCGGTCGAACGAGAGATCCTCGCGGTGCGATCCGATCCGGTAGCCGTAGTGCGCGTCGCTCCAGCGCAACGTCCCCGCGAGCGCTTTGGCGTACGGGTCGAGCAGCAGTTTGTGATGGTTGAAACGATGTCCGCGTGCGGGCTCGTACGGTCCCCAGACCCGGTACCCATACAGTGTGCCGGGCCGCGCCTCGGGCAAGTAGCCGTGCCAGATTTCGTCGGTGTATTCGGTCAGCGGGATGCGCTCGAGTTCGCGGCGACCGCGTGCGTCGAACAGGCACAGTTCCACTTTTTCCGCGTGCACGCTGAAGATCGCGAAGTTGACGCCCTTCCCGTCCCAGGTCGCGCCGAGCGGGTGGGGCAGCCCCGGCTCGACCCGGCGCCGCGTTCCGTTCACGCGGTCAGCCAGATCGCCGAGAGCGGCGGCAGCCGCAGCGTGACCGAGAATGGCTGTCCGTGCGCGGTTTTCTCGACCGCATCGACGCCGCCGCCGTTGCCGCGGTCCGCGCCGCCGTAGGCCGCCGAATCGGTGTTGAGCACTTCGCGGTAGTGGCCGCGGTGCGGAACGCCCACGACGTAGCCGTCGTGCGGCAGGCCGCTGAAGTTGCAGACGCAGAGCACGTGCGCGTCGTGCGCCGCGTCCCAGCGCAAGAACGAGAGCACCGCGTTGGTGCGGTCGTCGCCCGAGATCCACTCGAAGCCGGACGGTTCGGTGTCCCGCTCGTGGAGCGGGCCCAGCGTGCGGCCGAGCCGATTGCAGTCAATCACCAACCGCTGGACGCCGGCGTGCCGTCCGTGCACGACGTGCCAGTCCAGCGACGCCTGCGCGCGCCACTCGCCGCGCTGCGCGAACTCGCCGCCGGCGAAGAGCAGCTTCTTGCCGGGATAGGCCCACATCAGGCCGTAGAGCAGCCGCACGTTCGCGAACTGCGCCGCTTCGTCGCCGGGCATGCGTCCGAGCAGCGAGCGTTTTCCGTGCACGACTTCGTCGTGCGAGAGCGGCAGGACGAAGTTTTCGCTGAACGCGTAGATCAGGCCGAAGGTGAGGTCGTTGAGGTGGTCGCCGCGCCACAGCGGATCGCGTTCCATGAATTTCAGCGTGTCATGCATCCACCCCATGTTCCACTTATAGCCGAATCCGAGTCCGCCGGTGCTGGTCAGCGCGGTGACGCCCGGCCAGGCCGTCGACTCCTCCGCGAAGGTCGCGATGCCGTCGACCTCGGCGTAGGCCGTCGCGTTGAGGTGCTGCAGAAACGCGACCGCTTCGAGGTTCTCGCGGCCGCCCAGGGCGTTGGGAACCCACGCGCCGGGCGCGCGCGAGTAATCCCGGTACAGCAGCGAGGCGACCGCGTCGACGCGCAGGCCATCGAGATGAAATTCGCGCAGCCAGTACAGCGCGGAGGCGAGCAGAAAATTCGCGACCTCGCGCCGGCCGAGGTTGAACACGAACGTCCCCCACTCGGCGTGAAAGCCTTCCCGGCGGTCGGCGTGCTCGTACAGCGGCGTGCCGTCGAAACGCGCCAGACCGTGCGCGTCGGTCGGGAAGTGTCCCGGCACCCAGTCGAGGATGACGCCTAACCCCGCCTGGTGCGCGGCGTCGACGAACGCGCGGAAGTCGTCGGGAGTGCCGTAGCGGCTGGTGGGCGCGAACCAGCCCGTCGTCTGATAGCCCCAACTCAAGTCGAACGGATGCTCGGTGATCGGCAGCAGCTCGAGATGCGTGAAACCCAAACCCGCCGCGTACGGAACGAGCTGCTCGGCGAGTTCGCGGTAGGTCAAGAAACGGTCGCCCTCTTCGGGGACGCGCTTCCACGAACCGAGGTGAACCTCGTAGATCTGAATCGGTGCGTCGCGGCGCTGGCGCGGGCCGCGCTGCGCCATCCAGCCGGCGTCGTCCCAGGTATGCGTCGAGACCGGCGCGACGACCGAGGCATTGGCCGGCCGCCGCTCGGCGGCGAACGCAAACGGGTCCGCGTGCAGCGGCAGCAGGTTTCCGCCCGGGCCGAGCAGCTCGTATTTGTAGCGCGCGCCCGGCGCGACGGCGGGGATGAACAGCTCCCACACCCCCGCTTCGAGCCGTTTGCGCATCGGATGAATCCGGCCGTCCCAGCGATTCCAATCACCGACCACGCTGACGCGCGTTGCATTGGGGGCCCACACGGCGAAGCGCGTTCCCGCGACGCCGTCGACCGTGTCGGGATGCGCACCGAACACGCGGTACAGCTCGAGATGCGTCCCCTCGGCGAAGAGCCACAGATCGAGCTCGCCGAGCAGCGGCCCGAACCGGTACGGGTCGTCGACGATGCGCACGCCGCCCGCATCCGTTATACGCAGCCGGTAGCGCGCGGGTAGCGCGATCACCAGTGCTTCGAAGAGCCCGTCGCTGCCGGCCGGCTCGGCGGAAGCGAGTTCCGCACCCGCTTCGTCGACGACGCTGACGGCCTGCGCGCCGGGAACGAACGCCCGCACGACGGTTCCGCTGCCCAGTGCATGCGGTCCGAGGACGGCGAACGGGTCGCCTTCCGTGCCGCGGGCCAGCGCGGCGCCGGGGTCGACGGCGCTCACAGCAAGAGCCGCGCGAGCGAGGGGATACCCTCCGCGAAGGTCGGATGGACGTGGACCGAGCGCTCCAGGACGCGCCAGGTCGAGCCGGCTTCCATATGGGCGAGGATGACGTGGATCAATTCTCCCGCCTCATACCCCACAAAGGTCGCGCCGAGAATCGCGTCCGACCGCGGGTCGACGACCAGCCGGAAGAACCCCTCCTCGAGGTTCCATTCCGGACCCCGAGCGACGTCGCTCAGCGCGATCGTCACCACGCGATGGGCCGCTCCGTCCTGCTGTGCCGCATCGGCGGTGATGCCGACCCGCCCGACCTGGGGTTCGGTGTACATCGCGTAGCCGAGCGTGCGGTCCGCGCGCGTGCGCGAGCGGTCGCCGCCGAGGATCGCGCGCAGCCGGCGGAAGTCTTCCCAGGCCACGTGGGTGAACTGCGGCTGACCCGCGACGTCGCCGAGCGCGTAGTGTCCCGCCAGCGAGGTCTGCAGATGATCGTCGCAGGCGATGAAACCGCGTTCGTCGAGCGCGATGCCCGCGTGCTCGGTACCGGCCGGGATGTTTGGACGGCGCCCGACCGCGACCAGCAGCCCCTCGGCATCGCGCGTGGTACCGTCATCGAGGGTGGCGTGGAACGCGCGGCCGTCGTGGGCCACGCGGACGGCCCGGCACTGCAGCTGCACCGTGATCCCGTCCCGCGCGAACGACTGCGTGAGAACGCTGCAGGTATCGGACTCCTCGCGCGCCAGCAAGCGATCGTCGGGGGTGATGAGCGTGACGCTGCTGCCGAGCCGTGCCGCACCTTGGCCGAGCTCGAGACCGATGTAGCCCGAGCCCAGCACCAGCAGCGAGCGCGGCAGCGTCTCCTGCAGAAAAAAATTCTCGTTGGTCAGATACGGTGTCCCGACCAGTCCGTCGATCGGCGGTACGGCAGCGCTGCCGCCCGTGTCGATGACGACCACGTCGGCCTCGTACCGTTCGCCGCCGGCGACCAGCACGTGCGGTCCCTCGAACGACGCTTCGGCGCGCACCAGCTCGACCGGGCTGCGCGCGAGTTTCTGCTCGACGCCCGCGCGCCACCCGCCGACGATCCGTCGTACGCGCGCCATCACGGCCGGAACGTCGACCCGCACCTCGCAGTGTACGCCGATCTCCGAGCCGCGCCGCGCGCGCCCGGCGGTGTGGGCGGACGCGAGAAAAGCCTTGGAGGGTGTGCAGCCGACGTTCACGCAGCAGCCGCCGAGGTCGCCGCGCTCGAACAGCACGACGCGCCGGCCCCCTTTGGCGAAGTCGAGTGCCAGCGGCACGCCGCCTTGACCCGAGCCGATGACCGCAAGATCGTACCGCGCCACTGATTCCTCCGAGCTTCAGACGCGCGCTTCGACGTCGAAATCCGCCGCGATCTGCGGGTGGATCGGGCCGCTGTAATCGCCGAGCTGCTGGATGATCTTCGCGACCAGCGCCGTCCACCCGGTCTGGTGCGACGCGCCCAGCCCTTCGCCGGTGTCGCCGTTGAAGTACTCGTGGAAGAGGATCTGGTCGCGCCAGTGGGGGTCGTTCTGAAAGATGTCGACGGTGCCGTTAAAGGGGCGGCGCCCGTCCGGACCGCGCCGGAACAGGGACAAGAGCCGGCGCTGCAGTTCGAGCGAGATGTCCCACAGCGTCAGGAGATTGCCCGAGCCGGTCGGAAATTCGATCCGGTACTCGTCGCCGACGTAGTAATGGAACTTCTGCAGCGCTTCGATCAGCAGATAATCCAGCGGCATCCAGATCGGCCCGCGCCAATTCGAGTTGCCGCCGAAAAGGCCGCTGGTCGACTCAGCCGGTTCGTAATCGCAGCGAAACTCCTGGCCTCCCACGCGCAGGACGTACGGTGTGTCGCGATGCGCCGCCGAGAGCATGCGCACGCCGTTGGGCGAGAGGAATTCCGCGGGATCGAAGACGCGCCGCAAGATGGACCGCAGGCGCTCAGGACTGACGATCGCCAGCAGCCGCCGTTCGCGCATCCCGCCCAGATCGATGCGCGCCACGCTTTCCGCCAGCTCGGGGCGATTCTTGAGAAACCATTCGATGCGGCGGCGCAGGCTGGGCAGTTCTTCGAGCGTGCGCGCGGTGATCGTCTCGACCGCGAAGATCGGCGTGATGCCGACGATGCTGCGCACCTTGACCGGGATGCGCTCGCCGTCGGGGAGGAAGAGCTGATCGTAGTAGAACTCGTCCTCGTCGTCCCATAAACCGGGATCTTCTTCGCGCTGCGAGTTCATCGCGTCGGCGATGATCAGAAAATGTTCGAAGAACTTTTCGGCGATGTCTTCGTAGACGTTCTCGGTCTTGGCCAGCTCGACGGCGATCGCGAGCATGTTCAAGGCGTAGACGCCCATCCACGAGGTGCCGTCGCTCTGGGCCAAAAACGCGTTCTGCGGCAGCTTGGCGCTGCGGTCGAAGGGGCCGATGTTGTCGAGGCCGAGGAAGCCGCCTTGAAAGACGTTCCGGCCGGCGACGTCCTTGCGATTGACCCACCAGGTGAAGTTCATCAGCAGTTTTTGAAAGACGCGTTCGAGGAACGCGAAGTCACCCAGCCCGCCGTTGCGCTTGGCCTCGATCTTGTACAGACGCAGGGCGGCCCAGGCATGGACCGGCGGGTTGACGTCGTCGAAGGCCCATTCGTAGGCCGGCAGCTGACCGTTGGGATGCATGTACCACTCGCGCGTCAACTGGATCAACTGACTCTTCGCGAACTCGGGATCGATCAGCCCGAACGGAATGACGTGGAAAGCGAGATCCCAAGCCGCGTACCAGGGGTACTCCCACGCATCGGGCATCGATAGCACGTCGTCGTTGAAGACGTGCGTCCAGTTGGCGTTGCGGCCGTGCTTGCGTTCGTGCGGCGGCGGCGGCATCGCCGGGTCGCCTTCTAGCCAGTCGCGCACCACGTAGTTGTAGAACTGCTGGGTCCAGATCAGTCCGGCGAACGCACGCCGCTGGATCGTCGCCGCTTCGGCATCGAGCTGTGTGCCGCCGACGCCGACGTAGAACTGGTCGGCCTCGGCCTCGCGATCGTCGAAGGTCGCATCGAACGCATCGTCGACGCCGCTCGCGAACGGGTCGTCGGTGATGCGCAGCCGCACCGTGAAGGTCGCGCCCGGTTCGAGCATGGCGCGATAGTGCAGCGCCGCCTTCGAGCCGAACCGGCTCGGATTGATCCCGTCGCGGTCTTCCCCGCGCACCGCGCGGTCGATCCCGCTCTTGACGTACGGTGCGGGCGAGGCGATGTTGAAGGCGCGTTCGTAGTCGGTGTCGTTTTCGGTGAAGAGGTTTTCCTTCTGCGCGCCGTCGGTGAAGATGAAGCGCTTTCCGAGCGTCGAGTGCTCGGCGACCAGCACCCGGCCGCCCCGTCCGGTTTCCTCAATTCGCGGCCGTGCGACGCCTGTTCGCCACGACCACTCGTTACGAAACCAAAGCTGGGGCAGCACGTGCAGCGGGGCCGGCTGGCGACCGCGATTGACGGCGGTGATGCGCACCAGAATGTCCTCGACGTCGCGTTTGGCGTACTCGACCGTGATGTCGAAGTACTCGTCGTCGGCGAAGACGCCCGTATCGATCAGTTCGTACTCGCGCGCGTCGCGGCCGCGGCGCGCATTTTCCTCGCGCAAGTCGCGATACGGGAAGGCGCGCTGCGGATACCGGTAGAGGCCCTTGAGGTATGCGTGCGACGGAAGCGCGTCGAGGTACCACCAGTATTCTTTGACGTCCTCGCCGTGATTGCCCTGATGGCCCCCGAGGCCGTACAAGCGTTCCTTGATGATCTCGTCGTGTTCGTTCCAAAACGCCGGCGCAATGCATAAGCGCTGATGGTTGTCGCAGAGCCCGAGGATGCCGTCCTCGCCCCAGCGGTACGCGCGCAGCCGCGCCATCTCGAAGGGAAAGTAGTCCCAGGCATCCCCATCGGCGCTGTAATCTTCGCGCACCGTGCCCCACTGGCGAGCGCTCAAGTAGGGTCCCCAGCGCCGCCAATGTTCGGCGCGGCGGTTCGCCGCGTCGAGGCGCGCGCGCTCAGGGTTTGGGTTCATACGCTCTTCATCCGGCCGTGGGACGCCAGGTTTCCTCTCGTCGGCTGCCACAACGATACCGGGGTGCGTTGCGGACGCTCGTTGTGCGGCGATCTCGCCGCGGCCGAAGGTCGCGAGTGGCTTTTGACCAATGGCCGCGGCGGTTACGCGATGGGTACCGTCGCCGGAAGCTTGACGCGCCGCTACCACGGGCTGCTGATCGCGGCGATCGACCCGCCCGTCGAGCGGCGGCTGGTCGTCGCGCGCCTCGAACTCGACGTGACCTACGACGGCGCGACCTACGGTCTCTCGACGAACCGCTGGGACTCCGGCGAGGTCGCGCCGCAGGGCTATCGCTATCTCGAAGCGTTCGAGTTGAACGATGGGCTGCCGACCTGGACCTACGCGTGCGGGGACGCGCTGCTGGCGGTCACGCTTGCCATGCCGCTGGGGGTCGATGCGACCGCGATCGCCGTGCGCGTTGCGCGCGCTCGCGGCAGACTCGCGCTCTCGGGCCGGCTCGTCGTCGCCGACCGCGACCATCACGGCGGCCCGCTGCCGGCGCTCGGCGGTTTTGCGACTGCCCTCGTCGACGGCGGGGCGACCGTCGCGCTGCCCGCGACCAAGAGCACGCTCTGGGTGTTTGCGCCGAATGCGGCCGCGGCCATCGCGGCGGAGCGGTACGCGGGGTTTGCGCTGCCGCGTGAGACCGAGCGCGGTCTCCCCGACGTGGACGATTACGCCCACGTGCTCACGCTGCGGTGGGACCTGCGCGCCGGCGACGAAGCCGGCGTCGTCGTTTCGATGGATCCATCCGTCGTGCATGACGCATCCGCGGTCGTCGGCGCGCGCCGCGACGTCAACCGCTACCGGGCCGATGCGATGCCGACCCCGCTGTTGGGACGTTTGGCGCTGGCCGCCGATGCGTTCGTCGTCACGCGCGACGTACCGCCGCTGCACGGCAAGAGCATCATCGCCGGCTACCCGTGGTTCAGCGATTGGGGTCGGGACGCGATGATCTCCTTGCCCGGCTTGCTGCTCGGGACCCAGCGCGCCGGCGACGCTGCCGACGTGCTGCGCACGTTCGCGCGCTTTGCGACCGGCGGCCTGATCCCCAACCGCTTCCCCGATGCGAACGGTCCGGTCGAGTACAACGCGATCGACGCGTCGCTGTGGTTCATCGAAGCTGTGCGCGCGTATGTCGCCACGACGCGCGACAGCGAACTGCTCGAGGAACTCTTCCCGGTGATCGACGCGATCGTCGACGGCTATCGCGGCGGCACGATGTTCAACATTCGGGTCGAGCGCGACGGGCTCGTGCGCGGCGGCGCCGACGGCGTGCAGCTGACCTGGATGGACGCGAAAGTCGGTGATCGCGTCATCACGCCGCGACGCGGGAAACCGATCGAGATCAACGCGCTGTGGTACAACGCCTTGCGCGCCTGTGAAGGCTTCGCGACGCGGCTGGGCCGCCCGGGGGCGCGCTACAAGTCGGCTGCGGACATGTGCGGCGCGTCGATGCAGCGCTACTGGAATGCCGATCGCGGCTGGTGCTACGACGTCCTGGACGGTCCCGACGGCAACGACATCAGTTTGCGTCCCAACCAGCTGTTCGCCGTCGGGCTGCCCGCCAGCGCGCTCGACGATGATCAGGCCCGCGCGATCGTCGACGTCTGCGCGTCACGGTTGTGGACGTCGCTCGGCCTGCGCACGCTCGCACCCGAGGATCCGGCGTATCGCGGCAGCTACGGCGGGGACCAGGCGACCCGTGATGCCGCCTATCATCAAGGCACCGTCTGGCCCTGGCTGCTGGGCGCCTTCGTCCGCGCGCACCTCCGGGTGTACGGCAATGCCGCGCTCGCGCGGACCTTCGTCGCGCCGCTGATCGACGCGCTCGACGCGGACGCACTCGGGACCCTGTGCGAGATCGCCGACGGCGACCCGCCGCACCTCCCGCACGGCGCTCCCGCGCAGGCCTGGAGCGTCGCGGAACTGATCGCGTCGTTGCGCCTGCTCGATTCGGCCTAGCGTGTTCGCCCGCGCAGACATCGCGACGGGCGGTCGCGAACATCGCGCGATGCGCAACTTCGCCATTGCTGCACTCGCCGTTGGGGTCGTCGCTGCGGCCTCACGCGCAAGCGCCGCCGAACCCGCTACGCCGGCGACCCAAGCCTACGCGGGCGGCCAAGCCTACGAGCGGCTCTTCCAAGATCACGTCGAGCCCGCGATTTGCGCCATCGTGCTCGAGCGGCCGCGCTGCAATGATGACTTCGCAATGGTTGCGGCCCTGCGCGGCGCCGATGCCACGGATGATGCGATGCGGGCGTGGCTGGCGACCGGGGATGCCGCGTCGGCACCCAAGGACTGGAATGGGTTGTTCGTGTCCGATCAGGCGTGGCGCGATCAGCCCGAGACGTCGTGGTGGTACATGGCCGGCATGGTTTCGATTGCCGCAAGTCTGCCGCAATCATCAGCAACGGTCGCATACCTGCGTCACGTTGGTGACGTGCTCGCAGCTCACGACGCCGTCGGCCCGCTGAGTTTTCGCGGCTTGGTTTCACCCGGCGGCAGTCCCTTCGATCGATTGAAGCCGCTCCAAACCGCGCTCTGGGCGCAGGTCCCGGTGACGCCGTACCCGCTGCCCGCCTTTCGCGCTGAGTCGAAAGCCGATGCCCAGCTCGGCGTGTACGTCAGCACATTTGAAGAACTGGTCGACAATCCATACGGCCTGTCGCGTCCGGAGAGCCGCGCCTTCGGACTGCTGATGCTGACCCGGCTGCAGCGCGTCAACGACGAATACGGCGTCAAGGTCTCGTTCGCACCGGTTCGTGCGGCGTTGGCGGATCCGATTCCCGATGACCCCCGCCTGCTCGACCGCCTCTTCCGACAGTCGCTGATTCACGCGGTCTCGCCAAAGTGGCCGGAAGACCGCCGCAATGCGTATCTGTTAGGGGCGTTGATGGCCCAGGTCGCATATAACGCGGCCGTGCTGCACGACGCGCAAGCCGATGCGGATTTCCGCGGCCAGTTTGCGGCGATACCGCCATATCCGGGCATCTCGACGACGGTGCACGCCGATGTCGTCGCGCTGCTGAGCCTTCCGAATATGTACAAGGGCGGTACCTGGCCCGAGATCAACGCGGCCGCCTCGAAGGCGGCGCTCGACATCGCTTCCGATCCGTAATCCGGCGTCAGGCCGCTTCACCTTCGGCGCGAATCGCGATCGCGATCGCGGCCAGCACGAGCAGCGCGCCGAGCGCCGTTTGCAGTCCGAGCCGCTCGCCGAACAGCCACGCGGCGAGGACGGCGGCGATGACCGGCTCGAGCAGGATGAACATCGACACCAGCGTTGCGCCGAGCACGCGGACGCCGGCGTTGAGCGCCGTATGCCCGAAGAGCTGCGAGACGAACGCCATCGCGAAGATGCCGCCCCAGGCGCGGCCGTCGGAGGCGGGCGGAAGATGATCGCCGGTCGCAATTGCTGCGGCGCCCAGCGCCAGGGCCGCGTAGGTGTAGGTCCGGCTCGTGATCGCCAGCGTGCCGTGACGAACGTCGGTGCCGCGCACCGCGATCAGGTAGGCGGCGAAGGCGACGGCGCCGATCAGTGCCAGCGCGATGCCGATGGGCGCATTGCGGGGTCCGGGCGCGCCGACCACGATCGCGACGCCGGCCAGCGCGATCCCGACGCTGGCTGCGGCTCGAGCATCGACCCGGCGGCGCCGGGCCACCGCGTAGAGTTCGGCCCAGACCGGGGTCGTGCAGACCAGCAGCGTCGAGATCGCGACCGAGGCGAAGCGCAGCGACGAGATCCAGGCGGCAAAGTGCAGCGCCAGCAGAAGTCCGGCCCCCAAGAGCCGGGACTCGCTGCCCCGATCGATCGGTCGCAGGACGCCGCGGGCGGCGGCGAGGGCAACCACAACGGCGGCGGCGAGGCTCAGGCGTGCCCAGGAGATCGCCAGCGCGCCGCCCGAGACCAGGGCAAAGCGCGCGAACACTGCGGCCGCGCCGATGGCCAGCTGCGCGAGCGCGACGATCAGCACCGCGCTGCGCCGGGAGATCACGCGCCCCGCGTTCACGCGGGCGCTCGCTTCGTCCTTGACAAGCGGAGCGGGCGCGCGTAGCGTCGTCGGTACGCTACGGGAGCCCGAGCTCCGTTCCGCTGCGGAACGGATGAGGCTGAGAGGACGGTTTTGGCCGTCGACCGTTACCACCTGATCCGGGTCATGCCGGCGAAGAGGAGTGCTGCAGATGGCGACCATGATTCCGCCGACCAACGAGGTGCTTTCGCGCCAACCGTTTCCGTCATCGATGAAGGTGTACGCGGAGGGAAGCGATCCGACGATCCGCGTCCCGTTCCGCACGATCGCGCTGACCGACGGCGAAATCCACACCGTGACCGATACCTCGGGACCGTTCACCGACCCCGATGTCGGCATCGACGTGCGCAGCGGAATCGCTCCGATCCGCGAACCGTGGCTGGCCCGGCGCGACGACACCGAAGTGCTCGCCAAAGCCTCCTCGATCTATCGCTTGGGGCGCGAAGCGATGCCGGAACTCGACGCGATCCGGTTCCCGAGTCCGCGCCCGATCCGGCGCGCGCGTCCGGGCGCGAACGTCTCGCAGATGCACTATGCGCGGCGCGGCGAGATCACGCCCGAGATGGAGTTCGTCGCGCTGCGCGAGGGCGTGGCACCGGCACTGGTGCGTGACGAAGTCGCGCGCGGCCGCGCCGTGATTCCCGCCAACGTCAACCATCTCGAACTCGAGCCGACGATCATCGGCCGGACCTTCCTGGTGAAGATCAACGCCAACATCGGCAATTCGGCGATCGGGTCGTCGATCGAAGAAGAGGTCGAAAAGATGGTCTGGGCCGCGCGCTGGGGCGCCGACACCGTGATGGACCTTTCGACCGGGAAGAACATTCACGAAACGCGCGAGTGGATCGTACGCAACAGTCCGGTACCGATCGGCACGGTGCCGATCTATCAGGCGCTCGAAAAAGTCGGCGGTAAAGCCGAGGAGCTCAGCTGGGAGATGTACCGCGACACGCTGATCGAGCAGGCCGAACAGGGTGTCGACTATTTCACCGTTCACGCCGGCGTGCTGCTGCGTTACGTCCCGCTCACCGCGAACCGGATCACCGGCATCGTTTCACGCGGCGGTTCGATCCTCGCCAAGTGGTGTCTGGCCCACCATCAGGAGAACTTTCTCTACACGCATTTCGACGAGATCTGCGAGATCATGCAGGCCTACGACGTCACCTTCTCGCTGGGCGACGGTTTGCGGCCCGGCTGTCAAGCCGATGCCAACGACGCGGCGCAGTTCGGCGAGCTCGAGACGCTCGGCGAGCTGACGAAGATCGCTTGGAAGCACGACGTGCAGGTGATGATCGAAGGCCCGGGCCACGTACCGATGCACCTGATCAAAGAGAACATGGACAAGCAGCTGGAGCTGTGCGGCGAGGCGCCGTTCTACACGCTCGGACCGCTGGTGACCGATATCGCGCCGGGCTACGACCACATCACATCGGCGATCGGTGCCGCGATGATCGGCTGGTACGGAACCGCGATGCTCTGCTACGTGACGCCCAAAGAACATCTCGGGCTGCCCGATAAAGCCGACGTCAAGGACGGCGTGATCGCGTACAAGCTGGCCGCCCACGCGGCCGACATCGCCAAAGGCCATCCCGGTGCGCGACACCGCGACGACGTGCTCTCGAAGGCGCGCTTCGAATTCCGCTGGGAGGATCAGTTCAATCTGAGCCTCGACCCCGACTCCGCGCGAGCCATGCACGACGAGACGCTGCCGGCCGCCGGCGCGAAGGTCGCGCATTTCTGCTCGATGTGCGGGCCGCACTTCTGTTCGATGAAGATCACCCAGGACGTCCGCGAGTACGCACAGCGCGGCCTCGACGAGAAGGCGGCCGAGTTCCGCGAAAAGGGCGCCGAGATCTACGTCGAGACGACCGCTTGACGCTCACGCTTTCTGAGAACGGGATGACAACGGCGGGGACGCCGGTGTGTGCCGCGAACCCCCGCTTCCGATGAACGTAGCGCGCGGGTTCTCTGCGGCGGCCTGTTGCCTCGTGCTCGGCGCGGCTGCAGCCGCGTGTTCCGGCTCGTTCGGCTCGGGTTCGGCGATGCCCACAACGATGGGGACACCGAACTTCGGCAACAACACGCCGTCACCGACGCCGAGCGCGCAGAGCAACATCCTGACGATCGGGACCAACACCGGTTTTCAGGTGCTGCCGGAGATCGGCGGCTACAGCGGCCAGATCGCGTTCCCCAGCGTCGCGCCGGAGACGAAGACGCCGCCGCCCAAGGGCACGCCCTACCCCTCGCCGACACCGGTCTCCATTTCAATCGGGGCCACGCTTTCGGTCGTGAAGCCCGCCGACGGCCCGGATCTGAACCTGGAGAGCGGCAGCGGCAAGAACAAACGCACCCGCGAGCGGCCCGCGCGTGCGCTGGCGTACCTCGAACTGCTGCCCACCCACGACGTCACGCTCTCGAGTTATCCGCGCATCACGCTCGACGTCCCGCGCGAGATCGCGACCCAGTACCGCGATGGCGAGTTCGGTCTCGCGCTCTGGAACTCGGGCGAGAAAGACAGCGCATATCACCTGTCGGTCGCCGAACTCGACACGGTTGGGACGCCGCCGCCGATGGTGGTGCGCACCGCCGCTCCGCTCGCCGCAGCGGCGGCCGGCGCGAGCGGAGCACCGTCGGGTGCGCCGGCGATACCCGCCTCCCTCGCGCCCGGCACGCTGATGCGTCAGGGCCCGCCGGGGCTGGCCGGGAACGTGCCGGTCACCGGACCGCTTCCGAGCGGCGGCGCCAGCCTCGCCCCGGGCGCTGCCGCGCCGAGCGCGACGCCCACCTTGCCGCCCCAGCGAATCCTCTTCGCCGGCACCGACGCGCCGCTCAAGCTGATCGCGAACCGGCCGGCGATCTTTGCGCTCTACGCCCTTCCGCACCCGAAGGGCACGCCCGCGCCGAGCGGCGGGTCAGCAGCGCCCGGCGCACCGACAGCGTCGACGGCGCCGCCGACGGCGGCCCCGAGCAAGGCGCCTTAAACTCTAGCGCTCCGCGGCGTCCGCGGGCGCCGTCACCGTAGGCGGCGCTGCCGCTGCGGGAAGTGTTCCCGCCGCTTTGATCGGCGTGCCCTGCGGCAAAACCGCATCGACGGCCGTCAGCCACTGCCGCTCCTCCGGCGTTTTCACCGCGCGAGCGGCGGGAGCCGGTGCGGGACCGATCCGAAGTTTCAGTTCCTTCCAGACGTCGAGCACGCGCACGACGTAGTTCTGCGTCTCCGCATACGGCGGGATGCCGCCGAAACGCTCGACGGCGCGAGCCCCGGCGTTGTAGCCCGCGATGGCCAGTTCGATGCCGTTCTTGCGGCCGGCGAAGTGATTCATCAGCGTCGAAAGATAGCGCGACGTGCCGCGCAAGTTGTCCGACGGATTCCAGGCGTTCACGCCGAGCGTCGCCGCCGTGTGCGGCATCAACTGACCCAGGCCGCGTGCGCCGACGCGCGATACCGCGTTCGAACGCCAGCGCGATTCGACCGTCACGATCGACATGATGAAGCGCGGGTCCAGATGCGTGCGCCAGGCATCGGCCATCACCGAGCGGGCATAGGCGCGAGCGCGCTCGACGGGCAGCTTCGGGTTGATCGCACGCAGCACGGCCACGTACGAGGCTTCGGTCGTACCGATGTGCCCCGCCAGAGCGGGCGACGGCTGCAGTGCGATGACGAGGAACGCAAAACAGAACGTCGCTCGAAGCGTAAGGAGCCGAAGCATTGAGTCCGGGGTTCGAACGGGCGACGGGCGCATCCCTCCCCGGGACCTCCGCCGAATGGCGAAAGGGAGGCCGCGCCGGTTCGCCGCTTTGTGAACGGGCGCTCAGTGGTGCAGGTCGTCGACCCAGCGTACCGTTTCGGGCGGTTCGGCCGCCTCGATGTCCAGGTTGACGACGATCGGCTCTTGGCCGCTGCGCACCAGGACGCAGCTCAAGGCCTCGCCGTTCGAGGCGTTGATCTCCTGATGCGGGACGTAGGGCGGGATGAAGATGAAGTCGCCGGGTCCGGCTTCGGCCGTGAACTCGAGCCGCTCGCCCCACCGCATGCGCGCGCGTCCCGCGACCACGTAGATCACGCTTTCGACCGGCCCGTGATGATGGGCGCCCGTCTTTGCATCGGGATCGATCGTCACGGTGCCGGCCCAGAGCTGCTTCGCGCCCGCGCTCGCGGTCGTGATCGCCGCCGCGCGATTCATGCCGGCCGTCTGCGGGGTGTTCGGATCGAGGTCGCAGCCCTCGATCACGCGCACGCCGTCGAACTTCCAAGCCGGACCGCCCGCGCTCATCTCCCGATCAAGGCGGCGACGATCGCGATGAAGATCAACGCACCCAGGGCGAGCGTCCAACGACGTTCGAGCGGCGCGATGCGCAGTGCGGTGATGTTCGCCGGTTTCGCCGGCGGCGCCGGATCCGGGATTGCCGTCGCTGCGGGAGTGAACTCTGCCGGCATCGCGAGCGCCGCGGCGTCCGCGAGCGGCGCGGCGTCGGCGATCGTCGCAGAGGGCGGCGGGACCACGGCCGCCGGTGTCGCGGCCGGCTGCGGCGGCCGCGATGCCGCCGCCCCGGAAGCCGGCGCCATCACGTTTCCGGCGCGCGTTCCTTCGACCGAGCAGCGGCACACCGCGCATCGCGTGTCGCCAAGACCAGGCCACGTCGGCAGCCGTTCGTAGGGCGAGCCGGCCGCGATCCGTTTGCAATCGGCGCAGGCATCGGGGCGCGCAATCCACCGGATCAGAACCGGCGGCCGCTCTGGGGGCCTCACTCGTCGTCCTCTCTCGTCACCGCGACACCGCAGTCGGCGCGCGCCTTTGAACACAGGCTTCGGTCCGGCCGCGACCGGCTCCGCCGAGGCGCGCGTGCCGAACTCGATCTTAACGCCCGGCCAGCGGGTGTCGCAGTGGTCGCGATCAGGATCGCGTCTCCGCCGGGGCGTTTTCCGTCCCCGTCCATTGGTCGGACTCGGATCCAATCGCGTCGTTCACCCGCTGCGCGTACAGGGTGATGCGGTCGGAATCGGTCATGTTCTTGTACCAACCGGCGCGTTCTTCGAACAGAAATCGCTCGCTGGTGATCTTGCCGAACGCGCTGTCGTTGCGCAGCCAGGTATCGTGATTCTTGAAGATCGAGTCGATCGACTTCGCCAGCGTTGCGGCCGCGCCGAGAATGCCGGCCGTGGCCGGTACCCAGGGTGCCGTGGCCGAGGAGCCGATCGCGGGCGCGACCAGCACGACGACCGGAACCGCAGCTCCGAAGACCACGGTCAGTACGTTCCAGAAGTGGTAGCCGCGTTTTGCGCTCCGCGACCACTTCAGATACTGCCGCTGCATCTCGCCGACGCGGGCATTTATCTGGTCGATCCGTGCCTTATCGCTGAGGCCGTCGGCTTCGCGGGCGAGCGGAACGGCGGGCGGGTTCTCCATACGGCTACCTCGCGTCGGTGGATGGTCCGCGCACGAGTTCGCAAGCCCAGACCGAACGTCCCCGCCGACGTGTACCAGGTCGAAGATCTCGCACCCGGATCACGGCACGGGCCGGTTTCCGGGCTGCGGGATTCTTCCCGGGCCCCGTAGCGATATCGTGCGACGCGCGCAGCGCGTCTCAGCAAACTGCCAGCATTTTGCCAGGGTGAAAGGAGCCGTTACGTGGCTCGGTGCGGCGGGAACATCTCAAAGATGAAATCTTCACATCTCGTTTCGACCACGCTCGGCGGTCTGCTGACCCTCGCGGCTTTCGCTGGAACCCCGACGATTGCTAAGGCCGACACCGCCTCGACCGCCGCCATCGTCGCCGGTGCCGCCGCCATCGTCGGCGCGCTCCTGTACGACGGCAGCAACCACCCCTACTACGTGCGCAACAACCGTCGCTATTACGTCACCCAGAACGAAGCGCAGTACTATCGCTCGCGGCACCAGGGCGTCCAGCGCAATGCCTGGGTACCCGAAAATGAGTATCCGGTCGCGCGCGATCCATATCACAACCAGGGCAATGGCAACCAGGGCAACGGCCACCACTAACCCCTGAGGTTCATCCCGGCGCCGGCTGCCGGGTCCGGCGCGCGCGCCTCAACGCGTGACCGGGGTCACATGCCTTCCTGGGAGGAGTAACCGAGCAAAGCGAGCAAGGCGCCGATCTCACGATCGGAGGCCACGATGCGCAAGTTGTTTGCATTCACCCTGGTGTTCGCGTTTGCGTTTCTCTCGGGGGCGACGCGCGTGCATGCGCTATCCGGCACCGTGAACTTCGTCGTGCTGCGCGTGTCATTCAGCGACTTCCCGAGCGGCGCGCGCTACACGAACGCGCAGACGCAAACGAACTTTAGCAATATCGCGACGCTCTGGGGCAACGACACGTCGTACGGGAACATCAACCTCGCGTATCAGACGGCCGGCCCACTGTCGATGCCGAAGTCGAGCCCGTCGTACATCGACGTCGCCGGAAATTCGTCGTCGTTGGCCGCGATCGTTACGCTCGTCAACGATGCGGTCGCCGCCTCGCCGACGAGCATCAACTGGTCGAACGTCTACGGCGTCGTGGTTGATTTCGAAGACACGCGCTCGGGCGGATTTTACCGCGGGATCACCTATCCCAGTACGGTTTCGATTTCACCGCCGGGGGGCGGCAGCTACAACGTCCACGCGTCGATCGTCGGCGAGAATCCGTCCGAAGACGTCGCGCGCTCTTGGGGCCGCTGGGCGCACGAGATGGGCCACCAGATGCAAGCCAATCCCGGCAACCCGTGGCACCCCAGCAACTACAACAGCGACTTCGAGCAGATGGACGGCGAGTATCCGGCGCAGTCGGGCGTCTTCAACAAAGAATCCAACATGGCGTACCCCGGTTGGCTGCCGGCGAGCAAATACAAGATCGTCAACCCGCCCACCGGAGCTTCGGTCGGGCTGTACGCTGAGGAGCAGCCGCCGGGAGGACAGCCGGATTTTCAAGCCGCCAAGGCGTTCCTCAAAATCGGCGGTCCGAAGCTCTATTACTTGGTCAGCGTGCGCCATCACGTGCTCGGCGACGACCTCGCGACCACGCACGGCCCCAGCGGCTTGCCGGACCAGGGCGTCCTGATCGAACGCGTCGTCGAAGGCGGCGACCCGAACATCGATGATTGCCCACCCAACGGCTGCTTCCGATGGGTCTTCGTCGAGAACAACGGCGCCACGGCCGACACGCTGTGGCATGTCGGCAATACCTACAAGAGCAGCTCGGACGGAATCGACATCACCGTTCGCGCCAACCCCGATCCCGACCACTATATCGTCGACATCGCCTACGCCGACAAATCGGGCCAGCCGGACGTCGGCCTCAACAGCTGGCTCGAGCCGCCCGGCAACACCTACGAAACCACCGATATCTGGATCGACAGCCCCGTCAATGGGTACGGCACCTACCGCTACCCGATTTGGTCGGATCTCATGGGCGGGACCGTGCCCTCCGGAAACGGTGACGATCCGGCGATCGGACAAGTCAATCATCTTTACGCGCGCGTCCGAAACTACGGCAGCCTGACGGCCACCAACGTCGTCGTGCATTTCGATATCACGAATCCGCCCGGCGTCGGAATCAACGGATCGAACGGCTTCATTCCGCTCGGCACGGTGACGTCCGCGGCGTTTCCCGGCCTGGCCTCGATTCCGCCGGGCGGTCACGTCGACGTCTACTACAACTGGACGCCGAACTTTCCGCTGACGCCGGCGCAGATCGCGGCGGGCATCTTTTATTTCCATACCTGCGTGCGCGTGCGGCTCGACCACGTGCCCGGCGAGACGTTCTTTGCCAATCAAGACGGCGACGGCCAACAGGAGAACATCGACTACTTCCAAGCCGGCGCGGCGGGATCGCCCGGTGCTCCCGGAGCGCCGAGCACCGGCATCATCCATCTTCGCAACGATAGCCCGGCGGTCTCGAAACAGTTTGCGCTGAGCGTGCTGCGGGAGAGCCTCCCCGCGTCGTGGATCGTCGACCTCAATCATGGCCAGCCGATCATCGAACTGGGTCCGGGGCAAGAGAAAGACATCCCCGTCAGCATCAAGCAGACGCAGCACGAAGCCGTCGGCTCACACCACTCGATCCGCGTGTACGCGTCGAGTTTAGCCGTGCTGCGCAACGCGGAGCGGCCGACGGACTTGCACAACGAAGTCAAAGTGCTCGGCGGCGTGCAGCTCCAAGTCGCGGTCCTTCGGAAGAGCAAGCTCCAGTGCCGGTCGCTCGGGGGCGGTAATTTCGTCGGGGCGCTGACCGGAATTCAACCGGAAAAGTCCGACGCACCGGTGCGCGTTGAGGTCGTTGGCGTCACCGCCGCCGGCAAGCTGACGGGTCTGCATGGATACGGCATCGCCCCGCGCAGCGGCGGCGCGTTCAAAGCGTCCTTCGGGCGCACCGCAGTGGCCGGAATCAGGCTGCCGCCGCGCGCGGTGTGCCTCTACGCGGGTTCGACGACATCGTCCACCGCAGGCAGCTCGATCTTCCCGATCTAAGCCGTGCGGCGGCAGCGAGCTACGCCAAAAGGGAGGAAAGGATGGATCTCGCGGGTCTGAAGCCCTTGTTCGGTCAGCAATGCGTCGCGGTCACCGCCGGGAAGAGTTTCATCGGCACCCTGGAGCCGGTTGCCGGCAGCACCTCGACGGTTGCGATGACGAAGCTTCCGGATGCGGCCGCGGCACCGTATCCATTCGCGATCAACGGCGTCGCGGCACTGGACGTCGGCTCGATCACCTTCGTGCAGCGCCTGGCAGACTATAGCCCGTAGGCCGAAGTGCGCACCCGCCGGGAGTGCGGGGTGGTACGGACGGACCAAACCAGGGTATCCGTTCCTCAAAGGGAGGACCGCCTGTGCCCAGAGCTCGATCTGCCGTGCTGGTCTGCACGCTGTTCGCGGCATTCTTGATCACGCCGTTACCGGCGAACGCCGAGGGTACGACGCGTATCCAGCAGAGCGACGGGACGATTCACGTCTACAGCGACGTGCGGATTCGCCTGACCGGACAGACGCTGTGGATTCACAGCGCCGATCACAAAGGCGTGCTCGAGGTGACGACCGGAGCGTGTTCGTTCGTGCGCAACGTGCAGCGCTGCTTGCCCTATGTGGCCACGCTTCGCCAGCACGGGAAGACGCACGAGATCGCGCTGGATCATGGAACGGTCTTCATGAACCTGACGGAAGCCATCCAGTACCTGCCCCGATCGAGCGAAGGACTCGGGCCGCATCAGGTCCTGGTGCTGCTGCACACGATGCATGGCACGTACGTCTCCGTGCGCGGAACGCTCGACGAGGTGAAATCATGACTCGGCGTGCGCCCGTCGCGTGCGCATTGGTCCTGCTGCTCGCGGCTCCTCTCGCTGCGCCGGCTCAGCAGCGCGGTAACGGCGGCCGCTCCGGCGCGCCGCCGCCGGTGCACGCCGCGCCGCCGCCGCAAGCACGGACGCTTCCCCCACCGGTTTCCCAACCGCGGACGGTGAGCCCACCGCGGACGGTGACACCGCCGTCCGGCGGATTCAATTTCAATCGCGACATCAACGCCCATCCGATGCCGGTCGAGCGACGCGCCGTACAGCCGCCGGTCACACCGCAGTACGTGCCGCCGCGCACGCCTGTCACGCCGCAGGGACCAGCGGGCCGGACTGCGCCTGGAGCCGGCACGGGCACCAACTACCGGCGCGCACCGTCTACTCCGAACACGAGCGGTGGACCGTACCAAGGGCGATTCCATGGCCCGGTCGTCCGCAACGCACACGCGCCTTCGGGCTCCTGGGGCTGGAACCACGGCGTCGCGTGGCGCTCGGCACCGGCCTATTGGGGCGGCGGTTTTTGGGGCCCGTTCGCGCTGGCCGCGCTGACGGGCGCGCTGCTGTTTGGTTCGGTCGCGGACGATCAGAATCAGATCGACTATCCGTCGTATCAAGTCGAGCCGGATAGTCCGGGCGCGCAGCTGCTCCAAGATTACGGGCTCCAACAGACCGACTGCGGCCCGCCAAACCTGGTCATGATCTGGGGTCCGGACAACAGCGTGATCTGCGCATACCCGAACGACTCGGTCGCACCGGGCAACTACGACGTCGATCCGTCCACCTTCTCGCTCGTCTCGGCTTCACCGTGAACGCATAAAGCGCGGAACCGATGGAAGCGCCGAAACCCGGCGATGTCGTCTACGTCGATACAGACTTGTTCGTGTCGCACGGCGCGGACGATTTTCGCGGCGGTAAGGCGACGGTTTCGGCCGTCCAATTGCAGACCAGCCGTGGGAAGCCGGTAACGTTCATCGAGGTCGTGCAGAATCCGGGGACGTGGTACAACTGGGCCGTGCTCGCCGGAAAGCAGGCTGCGCTTGCGGCAGAATTTGGCGATGTGTGGGCGCATCCCGATCCGGATCTGCGCTCGGAATTCAACCGTTTCGACTAAGGCCCCAGGCCGGATTCGCCGGCGGTACTTTGTTCAAGCTTGAGCGCTTCCGTATACGCGGTCGCTTCGTCCCAAGCCGCGCCTTCGGCCGCGTTCGCTTCGTACGCGGCGGCGCCGAGCACGGCCTGGACCCGCGCAATTGCACCCTCGCGCAGCGTTTCTGATATTTTCGTCACCGGCCCGAACAACTTCTGTAACTTGCTGCCGGCATATCCCAAGAGCTTGGCGTGCAGGGCAGGGTCCGCGATGCGTTCTTGGAGCGCGACCAACGCGGTCACGGCGTTTCGGCACTCCGTCGGCTTTTGGATGGCGGCGCCCAATTCGAGCTGGATCATCGCAGTCGCGCGTGCCTGTTCGATGTCCCCGGCTTGATAAAAGGCGCGCCACAGCATGCCGAGGGACCGAACGTGCATCGTCGGTTCGATCCTCCGGCACATCTCGACCGTTTGTGAGGTGACGTCTTTCGCACGTATGGGGTCCCCGCAGGTAAGTTCGAATACGGACCACTGCATCATCGAGAGCGCAGCGATGCGCTGACGTCGCAGCCGCGTCTGCGTCGCAATGCCCGAGGCGAACATCTCCCGGCGACGCGGAACATCGAACAATGGCGTTGCCGCGAGCATGATCGTTGCAGCTCGCAGTTGTCTCGGGTTCACGGACGCGGGGGGCGGTCGTCAAGCTGAGTTGGCTCCGCCGCGTCGAAGCCTACCGCGGCAAAGTGCCGGTGCAACGGATTAACGAAAATGTTCCACTTATGGGGCATTCCGTTTCGTGCCGACGTGCCGCGATCCCCACGGTAACGGAGTAGCAGATGCAGTTACAGCCGGTCGCCTTTCGCAACATCGTTTTGGCCGTCGTCTTCACCGCACTCCTTGGCGGGTGCAGCGGAAGCGGCGGGACCGCGGTTGCGCACGTTCCGTCCACTGCTCCTTCAAGCACGCCGACGCCCAGCGGGTCCTCCACTCCGTCGGCGCGGCCATCGGCAACAGCCTCGTCGTCACCGAGCCCATCGCCCACGCCGTCCGCTCGGCCGTCGGCAACGCCCTCGTCGTCGCCCAGTCCGTCCCCCTCACCTTTGTCGCCCAACATCTATGTCGCGAACACGGGTGGAAGCATCAGCGTCTACGCCGGAAATCCGAGCGGCACCGTCGTCGGAACCCCGCTTGGAACGATCACCGGAAGCAACAGTCAGCTCCTGGGCATCAGCGGGATCGCCGTCGACGCGAGCGGGCTCATCTACGTCTCCAACCCCTCCAGCGACAGCGTCAGTGTGTTTGCGGCGAATCCGCGCGGAACGCTCAACGAAGCGCCGCTGGCGATAATTAGAGGAAACAATACGGGACTGAACGGCAGCCTCGGCATTGCCCTCGATGCCTTCGGCAACATCTACGTCGCGAACGAAACCTTCGGCAGCATCACTGTCTACGCCGCGAATCCGATGGGGACGCTCAACGAGGCCCCGTTCGCGACGATCACGGGAAGCAACACGGGCCTTACCACGCCGCGGGGACTTGCCGTCGATGCGAGCGGAAAGATCTATGCGCCCGGCGGCGATCAATTCGCGAACGCCGGCACCGTCACGGTCTATGCCGCGAACCCGTCAGGAACGCTGAATGAGGCCCCGCTCGCAACCATCGCCGGGAGCAGCACGGGCCTGAACGTCCCCTGGGATGTGGCCGTCGACGCGCTCGGAAAGATCTACGTCGCGAACAACAACAGCCCGAGCATCACGGTCTACGCGGCGAATCCGAGCGGGACGCTCAACGAAGCCCCGCTCGCGACGATCGCCGGAAGCAATACCGGGCTCAACGGGCCGACCGGCGTCGCCGTCGACGCGAGCGGGAAGATCTACGTCGCGAACGCCAGCGGCGCGACCCTCACGATCTACGCCGCGAATCCGAGCGGGACGCTCAACGAAGCCCCGCTCGCGACGCTCACAGGGCTTAGCAGCCCGGTTGCCGTCACCGTGCATTGACTGCGAGCAGAAGCCCTGCCGTAGCGTTCTAGCAGCTCATTTTTAATGCAAGCGGCCTCGCGCCGCGCCCTCTCGACGCGGTATCCTACTCCTGCCACCCATGATGCACACCGCAGCGGATCATTCTGTCCCTGCGCCGGCCCGGAGCGCTGACGAGACGCAACCGTTCGAGTTGGTGCCGCCGACGCCCGTAGCGCGCAAAAGCTGGTGGGGCGCTTCTTCGGCTAGCGCAACGAGCGCACGAAAAACCTCAGCGCTCGCTGCTCGATTTGTGTAGTACGCTGTAGGTAGAGTCGTGGCATGTTTACTGTTGCGTTCTATCACGATGGCGAGCTGCGAGTTCGATGATTCCTTAAGCTAACATCAGCCAACGACTTCGCCCAAAGCGTTCTCGGCGGCATCGTCCTCGCTCGCACAACGCGCTAACAGCAGCGGCCCCCGGCTGGCCTAACCCTTGGGTGCGTCGCGCTTTCCGAAGTAAATCCAGGCAGCGACTGTCGATCCGATCACAATTAGCGCCTCAACTAATGCCTGCAAACGCCACACGTTGCAGAAGTCTAATGTTGAGCCACGCGCGCACGCAGCCCACGACAAGTAATAGTAGTGATGTTCGATCAGGCGAGCGCATACAACCAGGAGCCCGACGACCCCACAGACGATGACGAGTCGATGGTTTCTGGTCATGCTGGAGCGTCAGTCCGGACCCTAGCGCCTGTATCGCGCAAGGACTGCATCGTCAGACAAGGGCCGCCTTGCGCTTGTTAGCAGTTCCTGATCGTGGGACGCTCCGGTAAGTTCGGAGATGCATCGACTTAGGAGAGTTCGGCTCTCGATTACTTGGGCCATTAGCTCTCCCGCGCCTAGACCGCCGCCAACCGTCCCTGCAGCCACGCCTTCCATGAGCGCCATTCCACGGTAAGCGTAGGCGTATGCGTTCTTGCAGCGCCCCGCGGCAAGAACACCCGCGCGACATCAAGCCTGGTTGGATCAGAGGACCTCAGGCTGTATTATTGGCTGTACAATTGATTTTCGCTAGCCGATAGGCAGGGACAGTAAACGAAAAAGCCCGCCGTAGCGGGCCTGACGTGGTGGAGATGAGGAGACTCGAACTCCTGACCCCTTACATGCGAA
>Ga0182024_10001533_pt1 | contig 59351 bp, 43 predicted proteins | sample P32metaG_FD_120480 | JGI IMG/M metagenome (GOLD analysis project Ga0182024, IMG submission 120480) | Permafrost microbial communities from Stordalen Mire, Sweden - P3-2 metaG (Illumina Assembly) | ecosystem: Environmental > Terrestrial > Soil > Wetlands > Permafrost | place: Sweden: Stordalen...
AACCCCTGAGTAGGGCAGATGATGTAAGCGACGCCCAGTTGCTTGTTGAACTCAAGAATCTGGTCAAACTGTTTCGTCAGATCGTCGAGGACGTGATGTGCACTCACCAGCTTGAGGCCCGCATCGCCGAGCCCCTTCTTGACCTCGTCCACGCTATGGTCGTAATAACCTGCAGCCTCGACCTCGCGATAACCGAGACCGGCTATCGCTTTGAGCGTGCCGCCGAAGTCCGTAGGCAGCTGATTGCGCAGCGAGTAGAGCTGGAGCCCAAGAGGCAACTTCAAAGTTTGTGCGTGAATCGTTTGCGCGTGAAGCGCTGCGCCTTCGAGGAGCGCCGGGCCGCAAAGCGCAGCCGCCGACATCATCCCTGCAAATTCCCTGCGCGAATAGATCACCGAGAATCCCTCCACTCCGCCGAATCAGTAGAAATTCAAGATCGAGTCCGCTGCCCCGGTTGCCGTGGCAGGGAGGAATCCAAGCCTGCACACATTTATCGCGTCGCGGCGCGCAGCCAGCGGCAAATGATTCACGATCTCTGCGGGAGAATGGGCGCCTGGAACATATTGCAGGCAATTGCCAGGCCGGTAGATTAACGAGAATCGGACCGCTCATCCAATCTAGTATTCGCGTCCCGATTCGTCAACGTCACATGCACCCAATCGCCGGGAGTGACTCGGGCCGGGAGTCATGAATTCGTCCCGCTTGGCTCTACCCTGACGATGATGTGCTGCAACCGGCTGTTTGCCAATCGCGGAGCTTTCAAGCACACCGCTTACCAGCTATAGGTGTAGCCGAGACTTGAAGTCGTGAACCATGGCACTGTAACCACCTTGCAGTAGCTCTCCTGCAGCCAGAGGGAGCTATGGTAGCTGAGGTGAAGAATGGCTCCAATGGATGCGCCGCTGTCCAGCCGGTTCTGCGCCCGACGGTTTCCGGTATAGCTTGTGATGCCGCTCTGAACCCACGTGTAGCCACTCCACGCCTTGGTTGCGGGAAGGGTGAAGTTTTTCATCACGCCGATCTGCTCGGTATGCTCACCGTTTTGGGTGTGCCAGAAGCCGTGGGTGCCAGCGTTCTCGTAGGTGTAGGCGAAGGTCAGTTCGTCCCCGATGGGGTCCTTCTTGAGAAACGCAAAGGTGTGGCCGATGCCGATGTTAAGATTGGCGCGTGGGAGCAGCCCTGGCCGATCGAAGTCCGAACCGCCCATGACAAAGAGGTCGGTGCTGGTGCTGGGGGGTTCGGCCGCCGGCGCGGCTGCAGAGTTGGCTGTTGCTTGCGTGAACGCGAATACAGGGCTGAGGACAAGCACGGCGACGACCGACACGATGCGGGCAGATATGTGCGGGAATGTGCGGCTAGTCTGCATCTCTGCCTCCCATGTTGATGCGCGCGTTGCGTACAGCCTCAAGGAACCGGCGCGCCAGCTCGCGGATCCACTGGTCCTGGCGGTTCTGCAGCGCCTTCCTGGGCATCAGCTCCGACCCGATGCCGAGCGAGGATGCGCCGGCATAGATGAAGTTGGTCGCGGTCAGCTGATTGACTCCGCCTGAGGCGATCAGAGGAATCTGCGGCAGGGGAATTTTGAGGGCGCGAATGTACTGGTCGCCACCCACCTGGGCGCAGGGAAATATTTTGACGAAGTCGGCGCCGGCCTTCCACGCGGCAATCACCTCGCTGGGCGTGAGGGCGCCGGGGATGGCGACTGCCTCCTGCTTCAGCGCGAATTCCAGCACGTCGGGGATCAATCCCGGGCTGGTGATGAACCGGGCTCCGGCGTCGATGCAGCGCTGCGCCGTCTCGGTATCCAGTACGGTTCCCGCGCCGACGATGAACTCCGGATAGTTGCGCGAGAGTTGCGCGATCACGTCGATCGCGTTGGGCACGGTCATGGTGATCTCAACCACTGGAATGCCGGCATCGTAGACCGTCTCGGCCGCGAAGAGCGCCAGCTCCGCTGCGGCCACACGAACGCTCGGCATGATGCCGACATCCTCAATACGCGCACGAAGCTCCTGCCGATTCATCGCGGTCTCCTCTCACAGCCATTGCATGGCGTCATGGGATCACCTCATGGCCTACCGCGAGGTTCAGTTGGCCCGCGGCCGTCAGATATGACCCCACCAACTGCAGGTAAGCGAGCTGCACTATGCGGTAGTCGCTCTGCGCGTTGAGGAAGTCCATCAGCGATGCACCGCCGCGCTGGTAGGCATAGGTGACGGTGTCGCGCACCCGCGTGGCCTGATCGCGGTACTTGTCGCGGTAGGGGATGAGCAGCGCGATGTTGCTGCGTACGTGCTCGTACGCGGAGTCGACATCGCTGAAGACCTGGGCGCGCGCGGCCTCTTCGAGTTGCTGATTACGGTCAATGTCAATCAGCGTGCGCTGCTTCTCGCCCTGGTTCTTGTCGAAGATGCGCAGCGGCACGTTGACGCTGAGACCGAGCGTCTGGTGCGCGAAGGGGTTGTAGAACGACGGATTGTAGGTGTACCAGATGCCGAAGGTGGGATCAGCCGATCCATCGGCCACCGCCAGCTGATGATTGGTCTTCGACTGGTCCACGGATTGGAGCGCCGCGCGCAGATCGGGACGCGCATCGAGCGCGGCCTGGTGCAGATCGTTGAGCGGCTTCAGGTCGGCGGTGAAGTCGAATGGACCGATGACGTCGAACTGGTCGACCGGAGTGCGATCGTCCAGCAGCTGCAGCAGCTGGATCTTCTGCGTGCGCAGGTTGACGACAGCGGTCTCGATCTCCGACTCATACTGCACGCGGAGCAGTTCGATGCGGTCGAGATCCACCTGGGCAAGATCGCCGGCGCGGAAGCGGTTGCGGCTGATGTCAATAATTTTATCGTAGTACTCCAGGTCGGCGCGGGCCAGCTCCAGCACGGCCTTGGCCTCCAGCGTCTGGACGAAGGCGGAGCGCAGGCTGAAGAGCATATTGCGCTCGAGGTCCTCATGCAGCGAGCCGCCGATCTGCGTGCCCTGCTGCGCGGTCTTCAGGCGCAGTTCGCGCTTGTGCTCGCGCTCATGCAGATAGCTGACGTTGGGCTGCACCTGAGTGCCGGAGGTGGGCCGCCAGATGCCCTCGTGAGGGGCGATCTGCGTGCCGTCCGCGCCGAGCGTGAACTGCGGATTGGGACGAAGGTAGGCGGTGATCTCGTCGGCCTTCAACTCATCCACACCGAGCTGATCGGACTTGAGGACCGGGTTCACGGCCTGGAACTTCGCTTTGACCTCATCCCAGGAGAGCGCCGCCGCAGCCGGGGCGGTAGCAGGTGCGGTCGGTGTGGGCGCGGAGGGCAGCGCATTCTGCGCGGACGCAGAATGAGGCGCGAAGGCGCAGCCGAAGCATATGCAGGCGGCGCAGAACGGGCGAAACAAGTGTGTTGAGCTAAACCTCAATGGACGCCTCCGGTTCCGGGAGATCATCGTCATCCCTGGCGATCCACACATAAAACGTGGGCAACAGGAAGATGCTGAGGATGAGGTCGGAGATGAGGCCGCCGACGATGACGATGGCGAACGGCCGCTGCGAGTCCGATCCGATATTGTGCGAGAGGGCCGCGGGCAGAAGGCCGAGCGTGGCCACAAGCATGGTCATCATGATGGGCCGGAGCCGCAGCACGGCGCCCTCCACTGCGGCGTCGGTGATGTTCAGCCCCCTGGCGCGAAGCTGGTTGATGTACTCGACCATGATGACTCCGGTCTGCACCGAGACGCCGAACAGCGCCAGCATGCCGACGCCGGAGGAGACGCTGAGGTAGGTCCCGGTGACGAGCAGAGCCAGCAGGCCGCCGATAGGCGCCAGAGCGACGTTGAGCAGGATGAGCGTCGCCCATTTGTAGGAGCGGAACATGGTGAACATGATGATGAAGATCACCAGAATTGTGATGGGCACGATGAGCGCCAGGCGAGCAGCGGCGCGTTTCTCGCTCTCGTATTCGCCGGACCAGTCCACGCGATAGCCGGGCGGCAGCTTCACCTTGTCTCTGATCTGCCGGATGGCCTCCTCGACCGTGGAGCCGAGGTCACGGCCGCGCACGTTGAAGGTGACGGCGATATAGCGAGTGTTGCCTTCGCGGTAGATGTCGTATGCGCCGTCCTTGACCTGCACCTTGCAAAGCTGGGCCAGGGAGACGCGCTCTCCGGAGGGCGAGAGTATGCGTATGTTGTTGATGGCCTCCTGCGTGCTGCGGTACTTGCCCTGGTAGCGCACCGTGAGGTCATATCTCTGCTCGCCGATCAGGACCTGGCTGACCGCATTGCCGCCAACGGCGGTCTGTATGGCGTCCTCCACATCAGCTACGTTGATGCCGAAGCGCGCAGCCATGGGCAGATCGACGCTGATGTCCAGGTTGGGCTGGCCGAAGTCGCGCAGCAGTTTGACGTCGTGCATGCCGGGAATGGCGGACATCACAGCGGTGACCTGTTCGCCCTTTTGCTCCAGCATCGTCAGGTCGTCTCCAAAGACCTTGAGCGCGAGAGAACCCTTAGTGCCGGTCATGGATTCGCCGACGTTGTCCTCGATGGGCTGGGAGAAGTTCCATATCGCGCCGGGATACTTCTGCGCGGCGAGGTTCATGGCGGCGATCAGCTCTTCCTTGTTCTGGTGAAAGACAGGTCGCCACTGGTCGTGCGGCTTCAGGTCGACGAAGTACTCGGTGTTGCCGAAGCCGCCGGTATCGGTGCCGTCGTCCGGTCGTCCGGCCTGGGAGACGACGGTCTTGACCTCTGGGAATGAGGCAAAGACCATGCGCTCTTCGGTAGCGAACTTTTCGCCCTCGGGAAGGCTGGTGCTATTGGGTAGCGTGCCGCGGGCCCAGATGGCGCCCTCATCCAGATGGGGCAGAAACTCCGCGCCGATTGGCCCGCCGAAGCCTAAGTAGGCAGTGGCAACCATGGCAAGTACGGCGACGCCCACCATGAGCCAGCGATGCCCGATGGCCCAGCGCAGGGACCTGCGGTAGCCTTCCGTGATCCCCTCCATCGCGCGGTTGCGCCGCTCCTTGACTCCCTTGCGGAAGACGATGCTGGCCAGCACCGGAACGATGAAGATTGAAAAGCACATGGCGCCGAGCAGCGCGAAGGCCACGGTCCACGCCATGGGCCGGAAGAGCCGGCCCTCCACACGCTGCAGGGTGAAGATGGGCAGGTAGGCGGTGATGATGATGGCGATGGCATAGAAGACCGGCCGCTGTACCTCGTGGCAGGCCTCGCGGATAATCTCGCTGACCGTCTTGGCGCGCTCCCCCGGGGCCGGCTGGCGCACGTGGGAGAGATGGCGGATGATGTTCTCCATCATTACCACCGCACCGTCCACCACCATGCCAAAGTCCAGCGCGCCGAGAGAGAGAAGGTTTGCGGGAATGTGGTTGAGGTCCAGGCAGATCGACGCGAAGAGCAGAGAGAAGGGAATGGTGAGCGCAACGATGAACGCAGCGCGCGCGTTGAGTAGGAAGAGCAGCAGGATGACAACCACCAGGACCATGCCCTCGGTCAGGTTGTGCATCACCGTGTGCAGCGTGAAGTGGAGCAGGTCGCTGCGGTCCAGCATGGGGATGACCTTGACGCCGGGCGGCAGAATGCCGTTGTTCAGCTCATCGACCTTTTTGTGGATTGCGTCCAGCGTGGGCTGCTCCTCGGCGCCCTTGCGCATCAGCACGCCGCCCTGGATGACGTCGGGCTCATCCAGAATGCGTCCGTCCTCTATGTGGTTGGCCCGCGCCATGTGGCCCAGCCGGATCTTCGGTCCCTGTACGACGTCCGCGATGTCCTCTACCCGGACCGCGGTGCCCGCCTGGGTTTTGAGCACGGTCTGCTGGATGTCCTGAACGCTCTTGTAGAGGCCGAGCTCGCGCACATTCATCTGCTGCATGCCGATGTTGATGAAGCTGCCGCCGGCATTGTTGTTGTTGTTGGCGAGCTGCTGCTCTACCTGGCTGATGCTGAGGCTGTAGGAGACCAGCTTGTTGGGGTCGACCTGCACCTGGAACTCGCGTTCCGTGCCGCCGAAGTCGGAGACGTCCACCACGTTGGGAACGGACTTGAACTCCTTCAGCAGCTGCCAGTCCTCGATAGAGCGCAGGTCCATCAAGTCGTAACTTGGGTTGGTGCTGCGTAGCGTGTACCAGTAGATCTGGCCCGTAGTGCTCCAGTCGGTGCCGATCTGCGGCTGGAGGTTCTGTCCGTTGGGCAGATCGACCTGGGTCAGCCGCTCCAGGACCTTCTGCCGGTTCCAGTCGTTCACGCTGCTGTCATCGAAGATCATGATGACGAAAGACAGGCCGAAGATCGACTCGGAGCGCAGGAACGTCATGTGCGGCATTCCGGCCATCTGCACTTCGATCGGAATGGTTACCTGCTGCTCCACCTCTTCGGCGGAGCGGCCCGGCCACTGGGTGATGACGGTGACGTAGTTGTCCGCGATGTCGGGATAGGCCTCGACCGGCAGCTCGTGAAAGGAGATACACCCCCAGCCGAGCAGCAGGACGGCGATCGCCAGCACCACGAACTTGTTATTCAGCGCGAAATCGACGAGGGATCGGATCACTGCTGTGTCTCCCCGGAGGCGTCGAGGATGAGGGCGTTGGAGACCACCTTCTGTCCCGGTTGCAGGCCGGAGATCAGCTCCTGTTTATCTCCGGGAAGGGTGTCGCCGGCCTGGACTTCTGTGCGCTTAAAGCTCTTGTCACTCACAGGAACGAAGACAAAGTCGCGGTCGTGCATGTGCAGGACCGCGCTTGCGGGAACCACCGCGTGGGGCTTCTTGGTCTTGCTGTCGAAGGTGGCGGCGACGAACATGCCCAGCTTCAGCATGCCGGGGTTGGATACCTCAATGCGCACCTTGGCCGTCCGGATAGTGGGGTCGAGCACCGGCCCAATGTCGCTGATGCGGCCGGTCAGAGTCTTGTCCGGATAAGCGGTCAGTTTGATCTGCGCCTGCTGGCCGAGCTGCAGCTTGGGGATATCGTTCTCATAGACGTCGCAGATCACCCAGACGTTGGAGAGATCGGCGATGGTGAATGCCGTCGCCGAGCCGGAGAAGTTGACGCCGGCGGCGGCAGCGTTGGTCACGTACTGCGCGACGATGACACCGGAGATAGGCGCGTAGACGGGGACTACGGGGCCGGGATGGTCTTTGTCCACCCCAAGGGTCTTCAGCTGCTCGTCTGCTGCCGTCAGGTCGGCCTGCGCGTCCTTCTCGGTGTCCTCGGCCTGCTCCACCATGCTCTGCGAGATAGAGCCGTGATCGTAGAGGTCCTTGGCGCGGACGTATGCCTTGTTCGCCAACTGCTCATCGTTGACGGCCTTCAGATAGGCATCGAAGGCGTTGGTGATGTCGGGGCTCTGCACCTTCAACATCAGCTGGCCCTTGCGGACATAGTCGTCGAGGCGGGCCTTGATATCCACCACGCGGCCGCTGGCGAGCGAGATCACGGGCACCTCGCGCGCGATGTCGGGAAACACGGAGCCAGTGACCTGCAACTGATCGGCGGCTTCAATCTGTTCGGCTACGGCGAGTGGGTACTGGCCCGGCTTGTCGACGGTAACCAGGTCCAGGTTGCCCGTCTCGACGATCTGGGCCGACGGAGGAAGGCCATCGGCCGGGTTGGATGTCTTATTGCACGCAACCGTGAAGACACATGCGGCCAGGCTGATCGCCACAGCTGGTAAGGATTTAGCTGTCATATTGAATTACCTCGTGGTGCAGGCTCGTTCCGCGGGGCGGAATCGGAGCTATGCGCGGTGCCGGGCGTGGCGTGGGGCAAACTGGATTGCTCTGCCCCACGCCGATTTGCATCGCCGGCGAAGTTCCGCCGCTAGAACCTCACCATGATGGCCACGGTTGCGGCAGCCTGTCCCCTGCGCAGGTCGGGGAACCACACGTCGCTCCTATCGCCTTCGCCGCCTCCGCAGAAATTCTCGGCGGCTGCAAGATTGTTGGTACCGGCCGTGACGTTGCCCAGGACGCTGCTGGAGCTGCAGACGTAGTTCTGCGGCGCGCCGTTATTGCCGCCCGGAGGCGTAATCCCGCCGCGTCCCGTCCAGTACGGAACGCTTGCGTGGCGATAGCCCAGCTCTGTGCGGAAGGTGATGTACTGGCTCGGCATGTAATCGAAGGTCCCGGTGGTGTCCCATGCGGTGTATGGATCGCCTGGGTTCTCAGTAAAGTAAGGCGTTCCGCTGGTGGCTGTGGCGCCGTTGATGGGAGGCAGCAGAGTAAGGTAACGGCCCGGATTGCTCATCTGCCCGCCGCCCAGAGTGAATGCGTACTTGTCCTTGTCCCACCACACGCGGTTGTAGAACATGTAGCCGATAAAGTACTGCTTGTAGGCGGTGCCGCCACCCGCCGATGCGGGCGCGGGCTTGTCGCCGTGGCAGGCTACGTTGGTGCCTGCATCCACTGGATTGGTGCCTACGCCCACTTCGCAGCCGGCATCCGCAGTAACGGTGAAGGCGGCCTTGTCGATGAAGTTATTCTTATTGTCGTAGTACTTCACCTGGATACTGTCGTCGGTATGGTAACGATGGCGGTATGGGACATTGAATGCATCTTCGCCCATGCCGTAGTTGTTGAAGACCAAGTCCAGCCACGGCCTGGGGCGCCATAGGATCTGTCCGCCCAGTCCTGGTTTGCCGTTATATCTGCCATAGGTCTGCCAGCCATTGATAACCCACGGCTCAATCTTCAACTTCTCGGTTGGGAAGAACTGTCCGCGCAGACCAGTGAAGAACCACGGAGTATTCGAGGAGACATACGAAGGCTGGTAGGTCCAGTTATCGGCGTTATAGTAACTGAATAGCCCGATGTAAGACACGAAGATACCTGCGTCGACGTTAACTCCGTGCATCTTGTCCCAGTGGTACCCGCCCCATGCTTCAGACACATACCGATAGGCATCCGCCAGGTCCCACTGGCCGCGACTGTAGCTAGCATCGTTGCGCGGAGTGGTGGTGGCAAATTCGCCAAACATGGTAAGGAACCGGCCGCGTACGTTGTCGAGCCGGAAGTCACCGCCGGCGCTCAACTGCTCCAGCTGGAACTCCTGGGAGCGGAATGACTCGGTCGATCCACCCATGGTGTCGTCCTCGGGGTGGTTGAAGTCGAAGATATAGTTGACGTCCGCGCGGAACTCGGGAGTGAAATACTTTGTCGCCATGGGTGTGTCGACCACGCGACCGTTGGAGTTGAGCCATGTCCAGTCTCCGGGGAACGGCGCGCTCTTAGTAGTAGTCTCCGCGCCGATCTCCGGCGCTGCGGGGGGCGCAGGGGTTGCGGCGGCCGTGGCGGCCGGGGCTGGCGCAGCCGCAGGCGGCGTCTGCGCGGACAGAGACGCGCCCGCAATAGCCAGGCCGATGAAGAAGGCAATTCCAGTTACGGATAACTTAAGAGTCTTAAAGTTATAGCTGGGCATACTATCTCCTTGTTCGCCGGCAGACACACGTCTACCGCAGTTGTTTGGGATGGGTTACTGCAGGTTGATTTCGCGCGGTCTACTTCAAACGGACGATGCGGCGCTGCGCCACATCAATGACGCGTTGCAGGCGGCTGATCTGGTTGGCCGCGGCCACATCGTTGCGCTTCATCGCCTTCTCGCGAATGCGGGCGACGCGGTCCATCGAGTGGCTGAGCTGTTCCTCGAGAGCAGTAAGTTCGACGCTATAGAAGTACGGTGTCTGGCCGAGAGACATAGCAACCACCTCCTGAATTTGTCCTGGTGTTGTCAGTGTGCTCTAAGCCATATCAAGATGGCATAAGGGAGACATAGAAAGTTTGCAAAACCGTGAATAGCGAGAACGCAGGCCCTCAAGGAATATAAGTCGGATACTTAACGCATCTTGATGACTGTCGCTGATGGTTATACCTATATTTTAGGCGTGTGGCCGTCTGCTTTTACAGACATTCTTCATCTCCCTTATGCGCTCCTTACGTTCGCGGGACTACTGTCATTCAACAGGGAGGTGCAAATCGATGAAATACGCACTCACGGTTGCTTCCACATTGCTTTTCCTTATGGCTCCGGTCGCTGGTATGGGCCAATCCACGGTCCAGACCGCAAGCCTCACCAGTCCTTTGACCCCGCAGGAGGCGCGCAGTTTGGTTAAAAGCGCGCACAGCACCATGGAGTACAAGCAGTTGGCCGGATACTTTCACCAGCAGGAGTCGCTTTATCGGGTTCAGGCTGCGGAGGAGAAGGTCGAGTTGGATCGGCGCGCTCAGGTAAATGCGGGACTTTACCAGAAGTACCCGCGCCCTGTGGACACCGCCCAGAGTCTGTATGACTCCTATGTCGCAAGTGCAGATGGTGCGGCCCTCAAGGCTCGGCACTACGACGCATTGGCGACAGGCGAGGCAGAGCACAACGGGCAGGTTGACGCTAAGCTACAAGGCAAGTCCTAACTTTGAGAAGTTAGCAGCAGGGCCCGCGGAACCTGGCTATTCCCAGCGAATGCAGGTTCCGCGTCTTTCTTCTCGTCTTTATGGATTCCTTGCAACTTTCTGATGCTTTAATTACTTTCTGATCCTTTCATTATGAATTCTGCCGGTATTATCCCAGAATGGACGCGACTTGAATGACTTCGCGCCTCACCATGGCCATCCCGATGACAGAGAGACGCTCCTGGCTACTACTGACCAGACAGTGCGCAACCGGGGTTGCTACTGTTGCAGCTGTCACGTTTGCGGCGTACCGGCTGCACTTCCCAATGGCCACGGCAGGTTTCATGTACCTGTTTGTGGTCGTCATTGTCTCACTGCTTTACGGGATATGGCAGGCTACTTTTACATCGCTGGTCGCGGTCTCGTGTCTTAATTACTTCTTTATTCCACCTATATTGTCCTTTGCGGTTGCGGATGAGAGAGACTGGATAGCTCTTGTCTCCTTTCAGGTATGCGCACTGCTGGTTAGCCGTCTTTTCTCGCGCGAGCAAAGGATGGCGCGCGATGCCAACTACCAGCGCATCCAGATGAAGAAGCTTTATGAGCTCAGCCGCGGCATCCTGCTGCTGGATCTGCGCCAGCCGCCGGGACCGCAGATAGTGCAGCTTATCCGCCGCATCTTTCTGGCGAGCGACGTCGCGCTCTTCGACGCAAACCTTGCGCGGCTGGACCATGAGGGGACGTGGTCGGAGGAGGAGCAGCAAATTGCCAAGACGACCTACCTTACCGACAGAAACGAGGACGACGGCGCAGTGCAGACGATCCAGCGCGTGATCCGCATCGGCACGGCCTCCATCGGTGCGATGGCGATTCGCGGGGAGATCGATCCGCTGATCGCGAATTCCATCGCATCGCTGGCCGCCATCGCCCTGGAGCGCCACAAATCCTACGAGAAAGAGGTCCGGGCCGAGAATGCAACGCAGGCCGAGCAGTTGCGCGTCGCCGTACTGGATGCGCTGGCCCACGCGTTCAAGACTCCGCTGACGGCCATCTGCACCGCCAGCTCTGGCCTGCTGGAGATGAGCACGCTGGACAGGACGGAAGCGGAGCTGGCCGACCTGATCAACGAGGAGGCCATGAACCTGAATCAGCTCTGCACACGGCTGCTGCAGACGGCGAAGCTCGAAGCGTCCAGCGTGACCCTGCATACGGAGCCCGTGATCGTGTCCCGGCTGATCAAGGACATCGTCTCATCGCTGTCCAGCACGCTCAAGGGGCATTCCATCGAACTGTCGATCGAGGAGCCGGATACCCCTATCCAGGGGGACCGCGAGTTGCTCACGATGATCCTTACCCAGTATCTGGACAATGCCGCCAAGTATTCCACTCCGGATACGCCGATCGATGTGTCCGTGCGCGAGAGCAACTCCGAACTTCTGCTTTCGGTGCGCAACTTCGGCTCGACCATTCAATTGAGAGACCGCGACCGCGTATTCGAGCGCTTCTACCGCGGCGCTGGAGTTAAAGAGGTGGTCCCCGGAACAGGTGTAGGTCTTTCCATTGTGAAGAAGGCGGCTGAGGCCCATCGGGGGCACGTATGGGTGACCAGCGCGGAAGAGGAAGGGACGACTTTCTTTCTGTCAATGCCAAAACTTTCCACCGAAGGAGGCTGAACTATGGAATCTGGGTTGATCCTGGTTGTGGACGATGAGACTTCCATCCGCCGGGCGTTGCACTCGACGCTCAACAAGCTGGGTTTTATGACCATCGAGGCGGCGCGCGGTGAGGAGGCCCTGACCCTGGTGCGGACCAACTCGTTCGATGCAGTCCTGCTGGACATCAACATGCCAGGGATGGGCGGCGTCGATACGTGCAGGAACATGCGCAAGCTTCTGCCGCAAATGCCGATCCTGATGCTGACCGTGCGCGACAGCGAAGATGACAAGGTGGAGGCGCTGGACGCTGGCGCGGATGACTACATCACCAAACCGTTTCAGCTGCGTGAGCTCACAGCGCGCATCCGCGCCGCTATGCGCTGGGCCAATGCCTCGTCGCCGAAGCCCAATGAGGCGCCGCCCGTACTGCGCGTCGGCGACATCGAACTGGATCCCGTGCGTCGCTCGGTCAAGAAGGCCAACCGGCCGATCCACCTTACGCCGAAGGAATTTGAACTGACCCACCAGCTGATGACCTACGCCGGCAGGCCGATCCCCCACTCGCGCCTTCTAAACTCTGTCTGGGGACCTGAATATGGCGGAGAGCTGGAGTACCTGCGCACCTTTGTCCACCAGTTACGGAAGAAACTGGAGGACGATCCGGCGAATCCCACGTACCTTTTGACCGATGCACACGTCGGCTACCGCTTCGTGGAGAAGCTCTGAACGTCAGCACCTGCGGGCCTTGTAAGTTGTGTGAACTGATCGCTAGACGACTCGCATTCGGCGTTCCTTGGGAGCGACGCGGCCGCGCTCCCACCGGTGGACGACGGCGGAGGCAAGGCAGTTTCCGGCAACGTTCATCGCGGTACGGCCCATGTCGATTAGTGCATCGATGCCAAGGATCATGAGGATTGGCGCCGTGGAGAGATGAAAGGATGCAGCGGTCCCAAGCAGGATGGCGAGGACCGCGCGCGGCACGCCGGCTAATCCTTTGCTGGTGACCATCAGCGTGAGCAACATGACCGCCTGGCGGCCCAGGGACATATGGACCCCAGAGGCCTGCGCGGCGAAGATGGCCGCGACCGAGAGGTAAAGACTCGAACCATCCATGTTGAAGCTGTAACCGGAGGGGATGACAAAGGAGACGATGGAGCGAGGTACGCCAAACTCCTCCATGCGTTCCATTGCCAGGGGTAGCGCAGCCTCTGAGGTAGTGGTTGCGAATCCGATGGCAGTAGGTTCACTGACCGCTCTCAGGAATCCGCGCAAGGGAATACGCGCCAGCAGGATGATCGGGAGCAGCACGAGAAGCGCGAATGCGATCGCCGCGCCGTAGAAGGTGAACAGCAGCTTTGCCAGCGGCAGCAGGGTCTTCGCACCGGAGCTGCCGACCGTGTAGGCCATGGCCGCTCCGGCCGCAAGCGGAGCGGAGAACATGATGATCTTGGTCATCTGGAACATCGCGTCGGTCAGTGATTGCAGGACGGAGAGCAGAGGAGCCTTCTTATTGTCGGGCAGCAGAGCCAGCGCGATGCCAAAGAGGATGGAGAAGACCGCAACCTGCAGGATCTGGTTCTGCGCGATGGCAAGCGCGATGTTCTCGGGAAAAATGTTGAGCAGGAATGATTCGGCAGTAGGAGGTGCCGCTGCGCTCTGAGCTGATGCATCGGTAGCAAGGACCTGCGGTGGCGGCTGAACGCTCTCCCCAGCGCGGCTCAAGTTGATGGCCGCGGCTCCAACCAGAAGCGCGAGCGTGGTCACAACTTCAAAGTAGACGAAGGTCTTCCACGCGATCCGGCCCAACGAGCGCAGGCGCTGATGGCCAGCGATGCCCGTGGTCAGCGATGCGAAGATAAGTGGCGCAACGATCATTCGCACAAGACGAAGGAATATCTCCGCTACTACATGGAGATGAACGGCCAGTCGAGGAGCATCCGCGCCAAGCTCAGCCCCGGCAACGATGGAGAATAGCGTCCACGCGGTAAGCGAGCGATGCATCGCAGCCGCCAGAGCCAATGCGGCCAGCCCCATTACGCGAAGCACAATGGCAGTTCCGGCATGGTCAGCCAGAGCAACGCCTGCAACGCAGAGGACGAGTCCAACCGATGCGTTGAGAGTCGCAACCCTATCCGAAGCAAAGCGCATTGGCTATTTCGTCCTCTGTCGAAGTTAAGTGAATGCGAACTACAGTGCAGTCGATCACGGCTGATCCAGCCGCGGATGGATGTAGTTCTCTTTTACTGGGCGGCTCTAGGTCTGTGCAGCAACGCGAATGATATATAAGATATTACTGAAATGCCTTCGATCTCTTTTCTAGAATGCTCCCGCTGCGACGCCCGCCTCGATCCTTCCACTCCACAGACAGTTTGCAACAGATGTGCGGGCTCCTTGTATGTCCGGTACGATCTCTCCGCGGCGGCGGGCACTGCCGTGCGCGATTCGATTGGAACGACGGCGCAAGACCGCCGCTGGTCCGGAATGTGGCGCTACCGGGAAGTTCTGCCCTCCGTTACGCCCGTAACGCTGGGTGAAGGGTGGACGCCGATGCTGCCGAGCCGCCGGCACGACAACGTCTTCCTGAAGGAAGAAGGGGCCAACCCTACCGGCACCTTTAAGGCGCGCGGCCTCGCGCTTGCCATCACAATGGCGCGTCACTATGGCATTCGGAAGGTGGCCGTGCCTTCCGCGGGGAATGCAGGCGGGGCTGTGGCCGCGTATGCCGCTGCAGCTGGGATTGAGGCGCACATCTTTATGCCCAAAGATGTGCCGCTGGCTAATCAGGTAGAGTGCGTCGCCTATGGCGCGCAGATGACGCTGGTCGATGGCCTGATCTCGGACTGCGCGCGCATCGTGGGTGAGCGTAAAGAACGCGAGGGCTGGTTCGATCTTTCCACGCTCAAGGAGCCCTTCCGTGTAGAGGGAAAAAAAACCCTGGGCTACGAATTGGTCGAGCAGCTCGGCTGGGAGTATCCCGATGCGGTGTTTTATCCGACCGGAGGCGGAGTCGGCCTGATCGGAATGTGGAAGGCTTTTTCGGAGATGGAAGAGCTGGGATGGGTGAAGGGCAAGAGGCCTAAGATGATCGCCATTCAGTCCGCCGGTTGCGCGCCGGTCGCGCGGGCCTACGAGCAAGGCGCAGAGGCAAGCCAGATGTGGCAGAACGCGGCCACGTTTGCGGCTGGGTTGCGTGTGCCCAAGCCATACGGCGACTACATCATCCTGGACATTGTGCGAAAGTCGGCGGGAACTGTGGTGGCGTTGCCGGACGAGAAGATTCTTGCATCGCTCAAGGACTGGGCCTCCAATGAGGGCATTCTGCTGTCACCGGAGGGTGCAGCCGCGACCGCGGCATACGACCATCTGCGCGCCACGGGATTCATCAAGCCCTCCGACCGGGTTGTGCTCTTCAATACCGGATCGGGCAATAAATACACCGATGTGCTGGCGGAGGCCCTAGGAATCACGCGGACCGCAATGGCGAATGATTCAGTCTACGCGGGTTAGAATGGTTGAAATCGATACAGCCGAATCATGCAGAAACTCTCCGCCCCGCAAAACCTGACCTCTCTCGCCTACCAAAGCATCAAGAAGCATATTCTTGCCGGCGACTTCGACCCCGACGTGCGGTTGACCGAAGAGGCGCTCTCGCAGCAGTTGGGTATCAGCAAGTCTCCTATTCGCGAGGCACTCAACGGACTGGAGCATGAGGGGCTGATCTGCATCGAGCCGCGCCGGGGCGCGTACCTTCGCCAGTTCTCCGCGAAGGAGGTGGAAGACCTCTATAACCTCAGGGAGATGTTGGAGGTCTACGCAGTTTCGATTGCGAAGATCACTCCGGACCTCCTCCGTGACCTGAAGGAGAGCGTCAAGCGCACCGCTTCGCTGCTAAAGGCCGATGACAAGACCGGACACATCGAGGAGGACGCGCGCTTTCACGGACTGATTGCGCGGGCGGCGGATAACCGCGAGCTCTCCCGCGTGCTGGAGAAGATTCAGAACCAGATCTGGCTGTATCGCTGTCAAACGTACGATCTCTCTTCCAGCACGGCGCCCAAGGCACATCTGGCAATCCTTAAGGCGATCGAGGCGGGAGATCGAAAGAAGGCAGAGGCCGCGATGCGCGACCACATCAGCCATGTTCGCTTGCGGCTGGTCGATTTTATCGATCGCGGAAATCGCTGAACGGATCTGCGCCAGCCATGCAAATTAATTCGCCAAAGTACTTGACGTTACTCTGGTATCTGATATATTTCCGATATGCACTCTACTGGACAGCTCTTCTACACTCGCGTTATCCAGCCCTATCTGTGCATCTTTGCTTGTCGATGTTGCTAAGCGCGACAGCGCAATAACCCCACTTACAATTTGCGTCGCACCGGAATGTCTTCAGCAGCCGTGTAGCTGCTGCCGCCTTCTCTAGTTAGTTCTCTTCGTGTTGCCGCGCGCCTGCGTGCAGCGAACAGAAGCGATGCATTCGTGTCTTCGCACGCTCTTCGTGTGCCACACACGCGCGTCTCTCCGCGCCATAGGAACGTCATGACTCAAAATAAGTTTCGCTGGCTCCTGCTGGCACTGCTCGTACTTTTCTCGCCTCTTCGATCTCTCCATGGCCAGACACTCACCAGCGCTACCGTGGTCGGCAAAGTCGCTGACACCATGGGAGCGATCGTCCCTGGTGCGACCGTCCACATCCGCAACCCGGAGACGGATGCCGTCAGCACTACAACCTCTGACAGCGCCGGCGAGTTCCGCTTTCCATTTCTCAAGCCTGGCCAGTACGAGATTTCTGCTGAGGCGGAAGGGCTGGCTGCGGCAACATCGCGCTTCCAACTGCTTGTCGGCCGTGAGCAGGCGGTCAACCTCACACTCGGCGTGAAGAACGTCGAGACAACGGTTGAGGTCAACACGTCCATCGGCCTGTTGCAGACGGAGAACGGCAACTCCGTCACCTCGTACGGCCAGCAGTATGTCGAGAACACACCTGTAAATGGCGGCGATATCACCAACATCGCCTTTACCACGCCCGGGGTCCGCATCAATGTCGGCGGCGGAAATGCGAACTTCAACGTCAACGGCATTCCGTTCAATGCGGTGCTGTTCACCATGAACGGAGCGGACATTGTTGAGCCGTATAACAACAACAACAAATCTGGCTCCAGCAACAACACTCTGGGCGCCAACGACGTCGCGGAGGCCTCGGTCATCACCAATGCTTACAGCGCGCAATATGGGCGCGAGGCCGGTGCGCAGGTGAACTACATTAGCAAGTCCGGCACTAACCATTTCCATGGCAACCTAGTGGAGAACTACAACGGCGAGTTCCTGAACGCCAATGACTTCTTCAACAATGCCAACGGAACGCCGCGCGCACGCGCTGTGGCCAACCAATATGCTGCATCCATCGGCGGCCCGATCGTAAAGGACAAGGTCGCCATCTTCCTCAACACGGAGGGGCTGGACTACGCTCTGCCCTCCGCCGGCGTTGTCTCTCTTCCCTCACAGGCATTGCAGACGTATGTGCTGGCCCACGTGCCGACGACTGCCGTGCCGTACTACCAGGCGATCTTCAACCTCTACAATTCGTCGCCAGGGTTAAGCCGCGCAGTGCCGGTGGTGAACGGCTCCAGCGGTTCGTTCGTCGATACCACGGGCAATCAGGGGTGCGGCAAGAATGGCTTCTCCGGAACTTTTGTCTCGGGCAACAGTGGGCCGCAGTTTGGCGGAGCATCGGGAGTTTCCTGCGCGGTAGCGTTTGGCACCACGGCGTCGAGCGTCAACACCGAGTACTACATCGACGGGCGCGTGGACTGGAACATCAACGCAGCGCAGAAGCTTTATTTCCGCATCAGCCGCGACTCAGGTGTGCAGGCCAGCAGCACAAATCCGGTGAACACTCTCTTCAGCGGTCGCAGTCCGCAGCCGTGGGTGATCCCGCAGCTGAATTACACCTACGCGATCACGCAGCGGCTGGTGAACAACTTCATCCTCAACGGCAACTACTACTCGGTCGTGGGCGGCGCGAATACGGCCGCTCAATTGAAACTGATCCCGCTAGCTATCGGCATCTCCGACGGCGGCGCAAGCGGCGGGGGCTTTCCCACGCTTACTCCGACACTGAACACCGGGCGAATTGGCCAGCAACTCGGCATCATCGACGATCTCTCATGGGAGATTGGCAAACACACATTGCAGTTCGGCGTGAACAATCGCGAGAACCGCATCAGCAGCACGGCGAATTTGAGCGGCACGCTGCCTTCTTACTCCTTCGGCGACCTCGCCGATTACGCCCAGGGGCTGGTGACAGACAGCAAAAACTTCAACAGCTTCTCTCAGTCCTTTCCGCTGCAGCCTTCCGTGCACATTCGTGTCGACTCGCTCGGCTTCTATGCGCAGGATGAGTGGAAGGTCCTGAACAATCTGAACGTCACTTATGGCGCGCGCTTTGAATATCAGGGCAATCCGTGGTGCAAGGAGAATTGCTATTCACGCGCCAACACCGTGTTTCTGGGGACGGGTTACCAGGCAGAAGCTTCGGTGCCTTACAACGCTACGCTGCAGAGTGGGTTCAATAAGGACTTCACCCAGCTGGAAGGCATCGTCACGGAGCCGCGCCTGGGGGTAGCCTACTCTCCCTTCGGAGAAGGGAAGACGGTGGTGCGCGGCGGCGTCGGACTGTTCGCAAATACCTTCACAGCTGGCATCACCTCCAGCGTCTATGGCAACTCGCCGAACAACTTCACGCCCAAGGTGACGACCGGAATCGTCGGTTTGTCGCCCACAGCGGGGACCTCACAGGCCACGGCGATCGCGTCCAACAACGCATTCCAGAGTGGCTTCTCCAGTGGCGACACGCTGACGCAGTTACAGGCAACTATGGGCGCCGGGGTAACGTTTTCCACTCCTAAGCTGTATGTAAACCCCAACAAGTTCCATACCAACAAGGTGCTGGAGTGGAGCCTGGAGGTAGAGCAGCCTCTGACCAAGCGAGATGTCTTCACCGTCTCTTACGCCGGCAACCATAGTTACAACTATGCGCTCTCGGATGCTGCGGCAAACGGCGCCTCCACCAAGGGATTTGGCGGCTTGCCCACCACCGCTCCGGACCCACGCTTCGCGACCGTAACCCAGATATATGACATGGGTTACGGCAACTACGATGGCCTCACCCTCGCGGAGCGGCACGCCTTCGCGCATGGGTTCCAGGCCAGCGGCAGCTACACCTACAGCAAGGCCCTGGCTCAGACCACCATCTACAATCCGGTGCTATATTCGCTTGCTTCGCTTGTAACTACCGGCAAGAAGACCGATAGCTATGGTCCCACGGCCTTTGATACACGGCATAACTTCTCCGCGGACTTCCTCTACTCAACCCCTAAGTTCTCGCGCGCACTGTATGACCATGCGCTCGCGGGATGGAAGTTCGGCGGAAAGGTCTATCTCTATAGCGGGCGTCCCTTCACGGTCACCAATGGCGGCATCAACGGCGCGACAGCAGGCCTCTCCAGCACCTTCAGCGGGACGGTCCTCGCAGACCTGACCCAGCCGAGTGTTCTGGGAACACACTGCTCCCGTGCTGCGGTGAATTTGTCAGGGCATACGCCATGCCTCTCCACAGCGGACTTTGCAACCGCGGCTGCTCAGACCGATTGGGGCAACACCAAACCAAACAGCTTCCGTGGCCCTGGATACTTCTCCATCGCTGCGCAGTTGAGCAAATCGATCGCCATCACCGAGCAACGCCACTTTGAGATCGGAGCGGACGCTTACAACCTGTTCAACCATCCGAACTTCGGATTGCCTACCTCAGACGTCAACAGCGGCAACTTCGGCTTGATTACCTCCACGCAGAGCTCCCCGACCAGCATCTACGGCACGGGGCAGGGATCGGCTGTGTCCGGACGCGTGCTGGTGGTCTTCGGCAAGCTCATCTTCTAATTTACGGCCGCTGCAAGGCTCGATTCGCGGCGGCCTCTTTCCCAGAACCACGGAGACGATACCATGCGAAAAATTCTGCTTTCATCCTTGCTCCTATTCCTTTTCCCTGCGCTGCTTCTTGCTCAACCCGGAAAGCTGACGCTCGACGACATACTTGGCGGCGGTGGGCGCGCAGGTGGAGGCTTTGGCCGTCGCGGCGGCGAGGGCCAGGTGACTCCCGACGGCAAGTTCGAGGTCGCTCAGGAGAACGGCCAGATCGCGCTTCGTCCGGTCGATGGAGGCGCGGCCAAGGTGCTCACCTCCTCGCCGGACACGAAGACTGATCCCCGGCTCTCGCCGGATGGTAAATATATCGCTTACATCAGCGGCGGCCACATCTGGGACGTGGCGGTCGATGGTGGCGCTCCCACCGAGCTGACCCATCACTCCAAGGGCGCTGGCGATCCTCGCGGAGCGACCGATGCGCATCCGGTGTGGAACCCCAACGGCAAGTGGATCCTCTATGACACGGGGACCAAGGGATATAACGAGCTCTACGTTGTCAGCGAAGACGGCAAGGTGAACAACTGGATCGCAGCGACCGAGATCTATCACGGCGCGGACGTGATCGCCACCAACGTCGCAGCGGACCGTGGCGATGCCGTCGCCTCCGACCGCTTCGACGCACGTCCAGCGTGGTCTCCCGACGGAACGCGCATCTCCTACACGGAGCGCTCGCGCGAGTTCTTCTCCGGTAAGTTGAAAATCCTGCCCTTCGATCAGAACGCGGGCAATGCCGCAGGCCCAGCGCTCGACCTCTACATCGCCAAGAACGATCCTGGCGGCGCGTGGGCCATCAATACAGATGAATGGTCGCCCGACAGCAGCACGCTCGCGGTCGTTCTGCAGGAGACGGGCTGGGACAAGATCTGGCTCATTCCATCGAAGGGCGGCAAGCCAAAGGAGCTGACCTTCGGCAACGGAGAAGATGAGGAACCGATCTACTCGCCGGATGGAAAGTGGATTGCGTTCGAGTCGAACAGCGGCATCGCAGAAGAGCGGCACATCTGGGTCATTCCGTCCGCGGGTGGCGAGCCGCACCGGCTGAGTAGCTTTGATGGCCAGGAGGCTGGCCTACGATGGTCGACCGACAGCCAGAGCATCCAGTTCACGCACACTACGGTGCTGGGCGCATCGGGCACCTACGTTGCGAGCATCGCCGGCAAGTCGGAGCCACGCCTGATCGGTCAGCTCCGTCCCTCGCGGTATCAGGGCCTGGGCATCGTGCCGGAGGTCGTGCACTTCAAGTCGAAAGATGGCCTGGAGATCGCCGGCATCCTCTATAAACCTGCCGGCTATCGGGCTGGCACGCGTTATCCCACGGTGATCCTGCCCCACGGTGGCCCGGAGGGTCAGGTGACGCTCGGTGTCTCGGCGTGGTCGATCTTCCTGGCCGACCAGGGCTACGTCGTGCTTGAGCCGAACTTCCGCGGAAGCACCGGCTACGGCGAGCGCTTCCGCAACGCCAATGTGGAAGACTCAGGCGGCGGTGAGATTGACGATATTGCCGCGTCGGTGAAGTACCTGGTTGACGTCGGCCTTACCGATCCGAAGCACGTCGGCATCTCCGGCGGTAGCCACGGCGGTACGGTCGTAGCGAACGCGGTCGCCAAGTTGCCGGACACCTTCGCCGTCGGCATCGAGAAGTTTGGCGTCGTGGATCGCGCGCTCTTTCTGCGCTACACCAACCGCAACTCGGAGATCCGCTGGGAGACGAAGATGGGCGGGCCGCCGACTCTGAAGCCTGCGGTCTATCGCAAGGCCAACGTGCTGCCGGATGTCGCGCAGATCAAGGCCCCGCTGCTGATCCTGCACGGCGAGGAGGACCCACAGGTGCCGCCGCAGGAGTCGCAGGAGTTTGCCGCGGCGCTGAAGCAGGCTGGAAAGACCTTCACCTACATCACCTATCCGAATGAAGGACACGGTCTGCAACAGCCGGATCATCGACGCGACGCCGATGAGAAGGAGCTGGCATTTCTCAATAAGTATCTGAAGCCAGACTCCACCCAGCAGTAAACCTTAGCGGCGGCCCGCACCAGAACGGGCCGCCCATTTTTCCCCGGAGATTTTCTCTTTTCAGGAGCCTTTCTTTTTATGATGCGAAGCCGCTCTGCCTTCTTCTCTGCCATATTATGCTGGTAAAGCCGAGTATCTGAGGAATCGACACTGCGATGCAGAAGGCAATAGCCATTACCCATGTGGCGTTTGAGGATTTAGGTTCGCTTGAGAAGGCATTGAAGCGCGCCAACTACGCAATTGAATTTGTCGATGCATGTGGAGCTGATTTGCGCGCCGTTGACCTGAATTCCGACCTGCTGGTCGTGCTCGGCGGGCCGATAGGCGTCTACGAAGATAAGACGTATCCGTTTCTGAAGACGGAGATTGATTTGATACGATCGCGGCTCGCCGAGAAGCAGCCGACCCTCGGCATTTGCCTGGGCGCGCAATTGATTGCAGCTGCAGCCGGCGCCTCAGTGCATCCTGGAGCGCAGGGCAAGGAGATTGGCTGGGGACCCATCTATGCGGGCCGCGACGCTGCGCTCCATCCTGAGTTTGCCCCATTGCTGGCTGACGATCTGCATGTCCTCCACTGGCATGGCGACACGTTTGATCTGCCCGCCGGTTCGCATCATCTTGCCGGAACAAGTGCCTATGCAAACCAGGCTTTCGCGATAGGCCGGCACGCGCTTGGCTTGCAATTCCACCCGGAAGTGACCGCAGGAGGATTGGAGCGCTGGTATGTGGGCCATGCTTGCGAATTGGGGAGTGCAGGAATTAGTGTGCCCGAGTTGCGCAAGCAGAGTGAGGCTTTTGCTCCCACACTTGAAGGTGCCGCGGAACGCTTCTGGGGAGAGTGGCTGTCGTTGTTATGAGGCCATTGGCCCCATTGTGAAAGGCCGCTTTTACGGTTGGAATTGCGATTATTCCCCCTGAAGCCTCTCCCTGGCATAGATATAGTGCTTCACCTCGATGGGTTTGAGGGCGTAGCGAAGCACTTGCTTCTCAATCTCACGATCGGCCATCGTAAAGCGGCCATGTTGCCGTTCATGTTCGGCCCACGAATCAACTTTGAAGCTCTCCAGATAGGTATCCGGAGCTTCCGTATCGCAGAAGATCCCCCAGCTGGTCGCGCCGTCGCGGCGGCGAACTCGCTCATACTTGTGGATTTGATGGAGGAACTCCGGCGCCTTTCCTGGATCGATGACATATTTCACGGTGACGAGCACCGGCCCCTGGTCGGGCGCGGGTTCCTGCATCATTGCCGGCTTGGCCCAATGATTCCAGATACTGAGATCGACGTTCGTATTTGGCAGCCGAAACAAAGGTCCCAGTAACAGACACGCGCCGGTCCCTATACTGGCAAACACGAGAGCCAGATGGACATTCGCGTGCAGCGCGACGTATCCCCAAAGAGTGCTGCCAAGCGCAACGCTTCCCTGAAATACGAAGAGGTAGACGGCAAGCACTCGCGCGCGCACCCAATCGGGCGCAAGCTCCTGCACCGTGATGTTGAAGAGGGACATGAGTGCGGTCCAGGAGGCGCCTCCAAAAAGCATCAGGAAACAAAGAATGGCGGGCGAACGCAACAGCGCGAGACTCAGGATGATCGCGGCAAATACTGCCGTGGCAACGCTGAGCAGGGCCTCAGTAGAGAGCTTCGATCGAGTGCGTTGCAGCACTACGGCGCCCAGCACCGCTCCCAACCCGAAGAATCCGAGCAGGAAGCCGTAGGCGATTGGACTCTTGCTGAGTTCCCTCGCTGCCGTTGGCAGGAGCGCCCAAAAGGAGCTGGTGAAGAAGATAAGCACCGCCGACCGAAGCAGCAGTCTGCGAATGCCCGGGGAGTACCGCACGTAACGGATCGCGGCAGAGGTCGCACCGCGGAAGGTCTCCACCGGCAATGTGCTCTTTCGCGCAGGCCTCTTCCACTTCGCGATAACGGCAATCACGCCCAGGAAGGAGAATGCATTGAAGGCAAATGCCGCGCCCACGCCGACAGCTGCGACAACGAAGCCGCCGAGGCCGGGTCCTACTGCACGGGCCAGATTGAATTCGATCCCATTCAGAGCCAGCGCGGCAGGCAACTCCTCCTTGTTGACCAGCTCCGGGAAGATTGCCCCCCACGTGGGCGATTCGACAGCGTCTCCTATCGAGAGTGCCAAAGTCAGCGCGAGCAAGAGCCAGGGTGTCATCACTCCAGCGAATGTTGCCACGGCCAGCACAACCGCGACCCCGAACATCCACGTCTCCGTACCGAGGATCAACTTGCGGCGATCGAAGATGTCGCCGATCGAACCTGCAGGCAGCGCCAACAGGAAAAAAGGCAACGCAGATGCGGTCTGGATCAAGGCGATATACAGGGGATTCCTGGTGAGCGAGGTCATCAGCCACGCCGCACCCACGCTCTGCATGAAAGTTCCGATGTCGGAGATCAGGTTGGAGCCGAGCAGGTTTCGAAATGTCGAGTTACGCAGAGGTTGCCACGGGCCTGGCGACCGAGGCGCCTCTGACTGAACGACCTGAGTCATCGTTTTGTGACTTTACATCATTGCCTGCCCCAAAGCCTACCCAAAGAAGGGCGGGGACAATGAATGAATCACAGCGAGAACGCTACCGCGGAATTACGCGCGGCAGCCCTGTTCCAGCGAGGGCGTGGATTGATGCTTGTACATGATGAAGTACTCGCGGTGGCCCAGGCGTTCGGGTTTGGTCGACTCGCCGGCCGCGGTGCGTGCGACCAGATCGGCCAGGTCGAGCGCGGCTTCGTCCAGGGTACGGGTGCCGGTGAGCACCGTGCCTGCGTTGAAGTCGATGTCACCGCTCATGCTGCGGAAGGTACGGTCGTTGCCGGTGATCTTAATGAGCGGCGCGATGGGCGAACCGATGACGCTGCCGCGGCCGGTGACGAAGAGCACAATCTGCGAGCCTCCGGAGATGAGGTCCATGATGCCTTCAGTGTCGTTGGGGTTGGTGTAGCCGAACTGCATGAAGCTCTCATCCGGCACTGAGTCCATCAGCCAGAGGCCGGGGCGCGCAGGCTGCTCGGCCACGCGAACCACTCCCTGTATGGGGCGCGATCCGCTCTTCGCGATGGCTCCGAGGCTCTTCTCTTCGATAGTGGTAAGGCCGCCGGCGAAGTTGCCGGGAGAGATGGAGTACTGGCGCACGGAGCGGCAATATCGTTCCGCCTTGTCGTAGGCCTCTTCGAGCTGGTGCCGCGCCTGATCGTCCACGGCGCGTTGCGAGAGGAGACTGCGCAGGCCGATCATCTCCACGATCTCTTCAAAGAAACATGTGCCGCCGTGGTCCACCATCCAATCGTAGAAGCGGCCGACCACGGGATTGCCGGCGAGACCCGAGGTGCCGTCCGATCCGCCACACTCGCAGCCTACAGTGAGATCGGACCAGCCCATCGGCACACGCTGGGTATCGGCGGCGCGCTGGCGCAGGCTGGCGAGGAGTTCCTTGCCGTAAGCGGTGCTGGTCTCGGTGCCGCCGTGTTCCTGAATGAAGAACGACTCGGCGGGACGGCCCGACTCGCGCACAACGGCAGCGAGGCGTGAGGGCTGCGTGTACTCGCAGCCGAGACCGATGGCGAGGACTCCGCCAACATTGGGGTGCCGCGCCAGAGAGAGCATTAGGCGGATGGCGTATTCGTTGTCGTAGCAGCCCGGGAAACCGATGACGTGGGTGTCCGGCTCATCCCGCGCTACGGCATGCGCGACAAACTCCGCGCACTGCACGGTGTAGATCACCAGCAACAGGTTGCGAATGCCTTTGCGCCCGTCGGCGCGCTGGTAGCCGCTCCAGTTCAGGTTTGCCAATGCCGCTGCGTCACGCATAACGGGTCTCGTTTCTCGCGCCCGATTCCACGTCCAGTTTGGAGGAGGCTGGGTCGTACAGACTCCGGCAGTTGTGCAGATGCACCCAGTCTCCCGCGGCGATGGAGTGGGTCGCCTGGCCGATGGGGAATCTATATTTTATGACGCGGTCGCCCTCGGCAAGGGCGCGCAATGCTATTTTGTGGCCTGCCGAGATTGCCTGCGTGGCCAATACTTCGACTGCCTCCCCGTCCCCGCGAACCGCGACGAGCGTATCTGCCTGCGCATCGGCCAGCAAGGTGGCGACATTGTCGTCGGCGTGGATGCGAAATGCCTCTGCTCTGGGTGTAGTCACAGGAAGAGAGCCTGATCCATTCGTGGAGTCCATACGGAATGGACTGTATCATCGGCACGTCGCTTCCGCAAAGTTCGGCGAGAGCAGGCCGGACGGCCCCGGCCTCGGCGGCGGCTTCGACTTCGATCGACTCGACAACAACCTCATCTGCCGCGTATAGCGATTGCCAGCGGCTTCCATATCTAGTTCGGCCAGCGCCAGCCGGTAATCTCCGGCCGGTCGATGCCATTCTCATGCGCATACGCGATGCTCTCGACGATCTGCGCCTTCAGCCACTCCCGCGTGTGCGCCGCGGTTACCTGTAGCCTGGGCACACGGTCGATCACGTCTATCGCCTGGTTGAAGCGGTCGACCTGGTTGAGAATGGCCAGCTCCAGCGGTGTGTTGATGTTGCCCTTCTCCTTGTAGCCGCGCACGTGGATGTTGGCGTGGTTCGTGCGCCGGTAGGTGAGCTTGTGGATCAGCGCCGCATACGCATGGAAGTTGAAGATCACCGGCTTGTCCACGGTGAAGAGCGAGTCGAACTCCTTGTCGGAGAGGCCGTGCGGGTGCTCCGTCTCCGGCATCAGGCGAAAGAGGTCAACGACGTTGATGAAGCGAATCTTCAGATCGGGGCAGCGCTCGCGCAGGATGGCCACTGCTGCCAGCGACTCCAGCGTCGGAACATCGCCGGCAGTTGCCATCACCACGTCCGGCTCCGCGCCGTCGTCGGTGGATGCGAAGTCCCAGATGCCGATCCCCTTGGCGCAGTGGTCGATCGCCTGCTCCATCGTCAGGTACTCGAGGTGCGGCGTCTTGTCCGCCACGATCACGTTCACGTAGTCCACGCTGCTCAGGCAGTGCGCCGTCACGGAGAGCAGACAGTTCGCGTCCGGCGGCAGATAGATGCGCGTAACTGCAGGACTCTTGTTAGCCACCACGTCGAGGAAGCCGGGGTCCTGGTGGGTGAAGCCGTTATGGTCCTGCCGCCATACCAACGAGGTGATCAGCAGGTTGAGCGACGAGACCGGGGCGCGCCAGCGCAGCTCCAGCTTGGACTTCTCCAGCCACTTCGCATGCTGGTTGTACATCGAGTCGATGACATGCACGAACGACTCATAGGTTGAAAAGAACCCGTGGCGCCCGGTGAGCAGGTAGCCTTCGAGCCATCCCTCCAGCGTATGCTCGCTCAACATCTCCATCACGCGACCGCAGCGCGAGAGAAATCCGCCATCGGCGTCCTCCGGCTTCAGCTCCTCCATCCATGTCTTCGGGCTGGCCGCGTAGATGCCGTCCAGCTTGTTTGACGCCGTCTCGTCCGGCCCAAAGACGCGGAAATTGGTCATGTTGCGCCGCATCACCTCAGCCAGAAACGTCGCCAGCGTCGCCGTCGAAGACACCTCTATCTGCCCCGGCTTCTCCGCCTTCAACGCGAACTCGCGGAAGTCCGGCATCTCCAACGGCTTTCTCAGCAGGCCGCCGTTGGCATGCGGATTTCCTGAGATCCTGCGCGTTCCTTTGGGCGTCAGTTCGCGCAGCTCCGCGATGAGCGCGCCCTTCTCATCGAACAACTCCTCCGGCCGGTAGCTGCGCATCCACGTCTCCAGCAGCTTCAGGTGCGCCGGGTTCGTCACCGGATCGGTGATCGGGATCTGGTGCGCGCGCCAGGAGCCCTCCAGCCGGTGTCCGTCGATCTCCTTGGGGCAGGTCCACCCCTTCGGCGAGCGCAGCACAATCATCGGCCACTTCGGCCGCTCCGGCTCTTTCTCCGGGTTCGCCCGCGCGGCCTGTTGGATCGCACGGATCTCCTGGATGCAGTGCTCCAGCGTCGCCGCCATCTTCTGGTGCATCACGGCCGGCTCATCGCCTTCGACGACATACGGCGTCCAGCCCAGCCCTTTCAGCAGCATCTCCAATTCTTCCGCAGGAATGCGCGCCAGAATCGTCGGGTTGGCGATCTTGTAGCCATTCAAATGCAGGATAGGCAGCACCGCGCCATCGCGCACAGGATTCAGGAACTTGTTGCCGTGCCAGCTGGTCGCCAGCGGCCCGGTCTCCGACTCGCCGTCGCCCACCACCACCGTCACGATCAGGTCCGGATTGTCGAACGCCGCGCCGAAGCCGTGCGACAGGCTGTAGCCCAGCTCTCCGCCCTCGTGGATCGAGCCGGGCGTCTCCGGCGTGCAGTGGCTGCCGATCCCGCCGGGAAAGGAGAACTGCTTGAAGAACTTCTGCATCCCCTCCACGTCCTGGCTCTTCTCCGGATAAATCTCCGAGTACACGCCTTCAAGGTAACTGTTGGAGAGCGTCGCCGGCGCGCCGTGCCCCGGCCCGGAGATATAGATGAGGTCGAGATCGTACTTCTTGATCAGCCGGTTCAGATGCACCCAGGTCAACGTCTGTCCCGGGTCCGATCCCCAGTGCCCCAGCAGCCGCCGCTTGATGTGGTCGGCCTTCAGGGGCTCCCGCAGCAGCGGATTCTCCCGCAGATACAGCATGCCGACGCACAGGTAGTTACACGCGCGCCAGTACGCGTCCATCCTGCGCAGCTCGTCGGCTGTCAGCGGCTGCTTATTGACTATGGAGATAGTCTTCCCTGCGGAGGCTTCGCTCATCGGGTGCTCCTATGCTTATGTCTGTTTTGAAAGCAGGGCTTACTCACTCAGATGCTAGTATCGCGCCGCTGGCCGAAACAATCCGTGCACAACAGATCAATTAAACTGTAGGCCCTGTTTATTGTCCCGGAAGCGCCGTACATCATGCGTCGGCGTGTTCCCTCAGCATCTCGGCGACATGCCGGGCAATCATGCGATCCTCTACCGCCGGAACCACCCAGGCTGCGATCTCGGCTCCCTCCGCGCTCAGCCTGCGCATACCCGTCTCTTCGCCGCGGTTCGCCGCGTCGATCTCTACGCCGAGACGTCGCAGCCCCGCCGCAACCGTCTCGCGCGTCGCCCAGTCGTTCTCGCCGATGCCGCCGGTAAATACCAGCGCATCTGCGCCATACAGCGCGATGAATCCTGCAACTGCCTTCACCACGCTGCGGCAGAAGACGCGGATGGCCAGCTGCGCGCTGTCGTCTCCCATTGCCTCGCGCCGGCGCAGCTCGCGCATGTCGTTCACGCCGCCCAGCGCCTTCAGTCCGGCCTCATGGTTCAGCATCGCCTCCACACGGTCCACCGTCGCGCCCTCGCGCCGCAGCAGATAGAAGATCACCCCGGGATCGAGGTCGCCTGGCCGTGTGCCCATCACCACGCCGCCGGTCGGCGTCAGCCCCATCGTGGTGTCCACGCTCCGCGCATCCACGCACGCGGTTACGCTGCATCCGCTGCCCAGATGCGCGATGACCATCCGTCGCGGAAGCTTGCCTGCCGCGCGCATCTGCACTACTACCGACTCGCACGACAGCCCATGGAAGCCGTACCGCCGCACGCCCTCCGCGCGCACCTCCTCGGGCAGCGCATAGATCGTCGCCTCCTCCGGCATGGTTTCGTGGAAGACCGTGTCGAAGCAGGCGAAATGCGGAATCGCGGGAAAGCGCCGCATCGTCTCCTCGATGATCTGCACCGCCTCCGGGTCATGCAGTGGTGCAAACGCCCTCGCCGCACGCAGCTCCGCGAGAACCTCCGGCGTTAGCCGCTGATGTCCGCGCAGCCGCGGTCCCGGATGCACCACGCGATAACCCACCGCCTCCACGGGAGGCAGATCCGGCAAATTTACAGCGCGCTCCACCAGCGCGATCGCCTCTTCCACCGTCGCCGCCTTCACCTCGCCCACCTGCGCGGCCAGGTTCGCGCCCGCTGCATCGCGAAGCTCAAGCTTCGCCGCGCCGCCGATCGCGCTCAATTCGCCTTCGTACAGCAAGCGCAGCTCATCCCCATACAGGGAGAACTTGATCGACGATGATCCGCTATTGATCGTGAGAATGTTCATAAAGAGAATTCAAAACCTCGCGGGCACTCATCCCTGATGCGCTACGTTCTTACGTCCCACAGAATGTCGCCCTGACGCATTCTTCGGGCCGAGCTGGCGTGGCGTACCGCACTGCGTCCGGTTTGTCGTCGAATGGGTGGATCACAACGTCCAATAAATCCTCGAATGGCTGAAAGTCTTGCTGTGCGAGCGCTGCATCGAGCGCGGCCTCGACTCTGTGATTGCGCGGGATGAACAGCGGGTTCGCCAGCCGCATGGCCGCGGCGCGGGCCTGCGCGGAGACATGTTCTTCGTTCATACGCAGTCGCCATGCTGCAGCCCATGCGTCATAGGCGCTCGGGTCAGCGAACAGCACACGCACACCCGTGTCGCCTTCCGGCCCGGCAGCGGCATCGCACAGCCGGCGGAAGGTCAGGGTGAAGTCGGCGCGATTCGCTGCCATACGCTCCAACAGGTCCTGGGCCAGCGCGCTATCGCCCTCGCGTTCCGTAAAGAGCCCAAGTTTGCGGCGCAGGTCGGCAAGGTGCGCAGCCTCGAACTGCGGACCGAAGGCGGCGAGCGCCTCGTAAGCCGAGGCCAGTGCGGCCTCTTGACTCCCTGCCTCCTGCTCCAGAAGAGGCAGCAATGCCTCGGCCAGGCGCGTCAGATTCCAGTGCGCGGCGTGAGGCTGGTTGCTGTAGCAGTAGCGCCCTTGGTGATCGATGGAGCTGTAGACCATCCGCGGATCGTACGCCTCCATAAACGCGCACGGGCCGTAGTCAATGGTTTCGCCGGAGATGGACATGTTATCGGTGTTCATCACGCCATGGATGAAGCCAAGCAACATCCACTGCGCAATCAGGCGGGCCTGCCGAGCGATCACGGCCTCCAGCAAAGCGCGGTATGGGCGGCTCGCGTGCGCGGCCTCAGGGTAATGGCGGGCAATCGCATAGTCGGCCAGAATGCGAATCCCCTCCGTATCGCCCCGCGCGGCGAAATACTGGAACGTGCCGACGCGCAGGTGGCTCGACGCGACGCGTGTGAATACGGCTCCCGGCATGAGAGTTTCGCGCACGACCTGTTGCCCCGTCGTCACGGCGGCCAGCGCCCGTGTGGTTGGCACACCCAGCGCCGCCATGGCCTCGCTTACGATGTACTCGCGCAGCACCGGACCGAGCGCGGCCCTGCCATCGCCTCGACGAGAGAACGGGGTCGGCCCGGAGCCCTTCAGCTGGATGTCGTAGCGCATACCGTCTCGCCCCACCACCTCACCCAGCAGGTTGGCCCGGCCATCGCCGAGCTGCGGCACGAAGTGTCCGAACTGGTTCCCGGCATAGGCGATCGCCAGAGGCTCGGAGCCCTCGGCCACGCGGTTGCCTGCCAGAATCTCCACGCCTTGCGGACTTGCCAGCGCCTCCGGATCGAGTCCCAGGTTGCGTGCCAATTCCACATTCACCTTGATCAAGCGCGGGGCCGCTACCGGCGTCGGATCCACGCGCGCGTAGAACCGTTCCGGCAATCGCGCGTAGGTATTTTCGAAGCCGAAACGGACGGTCAGATCGGGCTGAGAGGCAGTGTGCGACATGAGAGCACCAGGGGGAACTCGTGAACTCATAGTCTATGGGATGGAGGAGTTCTCGTTTTCGCTCCGAATGTAGATGCTCCGCGCTACGAGCTGTAGTCGCGCGACTTCCAGAAGATTGTGCGGTCGATGTCGCCGAGGCGAACACGCCCCGTTAACGCCATCGCGCACTCCAGTTCAGTGCGCAGGATTGCGACGACATCGCGGATTCCGTCCGGACCGTCGACCGCCAGGCCGTAGATGTAAGGGCGGCCGATGAGCACGGCGGAGGCGCCATAACCCAGGCCCTTCAAAACATCGGCGCCCCGCCGAACTCCCCCATCGAATAACACGGGTATGCGGCCGGCAACACGGTCGACCACAGCGCCCAGCACCTCGATGGTGGCAGGCTCGGTGTCGAGGACGCGGCCTCCGTGATTGGAGACGACGATGGCGGCGACACCATGATGGGCGGCCTGATCGGCATCGTCGGGGTTGAGGATTCCCTTGAGGATGATGGGTGTCTTGGCGATGGACTGGATCCAACCCAGGTCGCTCCAGCTGAAGTGCCGGCGCGAGATTCCTCCTCGGCCGCCGGGGGCGGACTGGATGCCGAGGTTCGGGAACGAAAGGATCGGGGCCTGCGCTTTCACACGCTCTTCGCGGTTGCGCGCATAGGCCAGCGGATTGTCCACGGTGATGCAGAGGGCTTTGCAGCCGGCCGCCTCGGCGCGCTCTATCAAAGCCTGAACACGATTGCGGTCGTCCTCGACGTAAAGCTGAAACCAGACCGGTCCAGTGGCAGCCTTGCAGATATCTTCGATACTGCGGTTCGAGGTGGTGCTGGCGATCAGGATGGTTTTAGCTGCCGCGGCTCCGCGTGCGGTGGCGACTTCAGCGTCGGGATGGGCCAGCAGATGGGAGGAGGTTGGAGCGAGAAGGATGGGATGCTCCAGCTGGTGGCCGAGGATCGTCCGGCTGGTGTCGATGTGGGTCACGTCCACCAGCACCTTCGGTTTCAGCTGGAGTGCGTCCAGGGCGGTGCGATTTCTGCGCAGCGTGATCTCGTCGCCGGAGCCGCCGTTGAAGTACTCCCAGGCGGGAACAGAGAGCTTGCGCTTCGCGGCCGCCTCGTAGTCGGAGAGGCTGACCAGAGGCTGCGGCGTGTCGGCGCCTGCGTTGGCCGCCTGGGTGGTGGTGGGTGTCTGCAATGCGTCCTCCGCCTCCGCCGATCTTCGCGGTGAGATTCCCAAGGCGGCTGCGCCAGCCAGGCTTGCTTTCAGAAGTTCTCGCCTATGCATGGATAGAGCGACCTTTCGCAGGCCGAACAGCAGAGAAGTGGCCTGCAACTCCGCGATGAACCGCTCACCGAGTTTACACGCGCGACGGGGATACTTTACAAGCCTGCAACGTGAGGTGGATTGCCCTAAGCAGGTGCGAGAAACACCCCGGTTTATACTTTGGGAAAGCCGCTCGTCATTCAAGGAGAACCATGCCCCGGCCCGGTCTCCCTCCCTCCATCTCCGTCTTTCTCCCACTCCTCCTGCTCGCGTCCGTGTCCGCGGCGCCGGCGGGCGCGCGCAAGCCCAACCTCTCCAAATATCCTCTGCGCGTGCATGTGCTGGCCTCGGATGAGACCCATGAGACGCCGCGAATGAGCCCCGCGGAGTCGGTCGCCTGCGATTCCATTGAGGACATGGTCTCCTCCATCAGCCCCGATCCCGGCGGCCCTGTCTCACTCAGCGGAGTCTCCAGCGACCCTTGCTCACTTCATGCTGGGATGGTAGTGGGCCGCATGCTCGATCTTCCCGATCAGGACCCAATCTACTCGGGCGAGGGACGCGGGGACCTGGTCTCTCCGCCCAGCACGACGCAGGCCCTCACCTTCCAGTATGACGATTGCGTGCGGCTGCGTGTGCGTCCCGGGTTCCAGTCGCTGCCGGCGCGATGGAAGAAGCCCGGGAAGAAGCTGGAGGTGCTGATTCCCTCCGACGACATCCCGGTAAGCGGTCGTCCCCTTCCGCCTGTGAAGTGCACCCTGACTGCAACCCTGCACGACTTCGTCTACCTGCGCCTGCGCAACGGGCAGCTCGTCGAGGTCTCGCAGGACCTCTACCGCGAGAAGCCGGCGATGCGGGCCTTCCTGATCGGCAACGTGCCAACTGTTCAACAACGATTGCAGGAATTCACCGTCCCGGCGCACCCCACCCACTAGAACGGGAAGCGAGCCGACTGTGTGCGGGCGTTCTTAGCTGCGAGTTGCCTCAAACAGGAACCAGACGCGGCGTTGACCCTGATCGATCCAGTTTTCAAGAAGACTTGCAGTGGCGACATCCCCTGCGTCATCGCAGACCGTGTGAACCGCGCGCATGCTCAAGACCAGGGCCTTTTCGTCTTCGCGAAGCTCGCTCAGCATGTCGGCGGGAGTCACAAACTCCGCATCGTTATCCTGGATGCGCTGCAAGCGGGCGATCTGCCCGATAGAACGTATCGTCGTTCCGCCGATCTTGCGAACACGCTCGGCGATGTCGTCGGTCATGGCGAAGATCTGGTCTCCGTGATCGTCGAGCAGGAGGTGATAGTCGCGGAAGTGCGGCCCGCTCATATGCCAATGGAAGTTCTTGGTCTTCAGGTAAAGCGTGAAGACATCCGCAAGCAGAGCGTTGAGCGCTCCGGTGATGTCCTTGACTGCTTTGGGATCGATGTCGCTGGGTGTTGCCAGCGGAGCCTTCTGGAGAGCCACGCGTTCCTTGGTAGTTGCCATAAGGTTCACCTTCGCTGATTCAAGTTACGAGCATGTAAATCATAATGCCGACGCAGCATTGGGCTGGGGAGTTGCCGGCAGATACAAGGTCAGGTTTCTCTCGCGGTTCAGCTTCAGTGTCGCCTGGCGGTCCACTTCGCTCATCGAAATCTGTAAATGCCTCTCGTCCGGATCGACATAGTGCAGCACGTCGTCTGAAGCCATCACGGTGACGGCGGACAGCCTCGAACCATCCCTCAGGACAATTCCAAAGCTCCGTGGTGCGCTTTCTGCTTCGCTCTGTGGGGGCGCGGAGGAATCAGGCGCGGGCCACTTATAGTTCGTGACCACAGGGCGCACCGGTCGAGGCGGCTTGACGAAGACCGGCGGGGGCGCGGGCTGAACCACAATGATCGGCTGGGTCGCATAACCCCCCGCCTGCGACGCGTATCCGTAGGAGTCGCCGTCGTCATAGGGCAGATCGCCATACGGCAAATATCCGTAGCCGAATCCGCGGGAAAATGTGGCCCGACCGCGACTGAATCCACCTCGGCCGAAGCCAACGCCTCGGCGCTGGGCGCTCGCATCGCCTACGAGCAGAGCAAACAGGCCCAGCAAGATGATCCGCCGCATGGCCGAGCCTCCTGTGTAAGAGCTTAACACCAGATCGCAGTTTCAGGTGTCGCGGAAGCCCAGGCGCTGGAGGAATGCATCGCCCTCTTCGGGAGGAGTATCGAGCGTCTCCAGTTGCACCGTGCGATCGTGCGCTTTCTGCAGGAGAAGGTGCGCAGCCGATAGGAGGAGAAGAGTCTCCACGAGATGAAGGGAGGTGGCCTCGATCCAGCTCTCCTGGTAGACCACAGCGGCTACGAAAAATGGATAGAAGATGAGGTAGCGTACGACGATCAGCGGGAAGTCGGTGATGGAGCTTGTGCGCAGATGGGTGAAGGGAATGGTGCGGACGGGGAAGAGGCGAATGTGGGTGAGCAGAATGGAGACGCCGATAGCGACCAGGAATTGTCCTGCGGTGACCAGAGGAGTGCGCATCGCAGCGGGCGAAAAGAAATGAAGGATGAGCGCGGTTAACATGCTGGCGAGCATCGCCCACAGGCTGATCCAAAGCCGTGTACCGGCGAGGTGCCCCGAGGCAGGCCTTCCGATCACGACCGCAAAGAGCCAGGAGCCGCGCCGGTCGATGGGCGACGAGGCGACGGAGCTGAGGGCGATCACAGTCCAGAACGCCATGATTGGAACTGCCGCGCGGATCCCGTAGGGCAGCAGAGATGGATGCAGGGTGCCCGCGGCGATGCGGAGCACAACCATGCTCGAGAGGGCGAGCGCGAGTGCGAGACCGCCAAACAGCGCCAGCATTACCCTCTGTCGCTGCGTGCGCAGGATCGTCTGGCTGATGAAGTGGAAGACGGCCCTCTGGGCGGAAATGCGCACGACCATTGCGTGAAGCAGCCGGCGGAGAGGCGCGGCAGTGCGGCGAGGCGCTTCGATCGCTCCCGTTCCTTCCACGATTTGGCGGACCCGCCGGCGGTAGGCCAGCGGATAGGTAACCACGACGGCTGCAATCGTCAACATAAGGGCGATGCAACCAGTGCGGGCAAGCTGGCTGAAGATGGGCAGCGCGGACGGACCCTCAAGCAGGCGCTGATAGATCCCCAGAAACCAGAAGGGAGGGAACCAGCGGACGGCAGCGATGTGGGAACTGAGCAGCGCCTGCAGGGAATGGGAGAGCGTGGGATAGAGAAGGAGCACCATCAGCAGAAGCAGAATGGAGCCGCCCTGCAGGATGGGAGTGATGCGGCGGAAGATTCGTTCGCCGATGACGTTGAGCAGAACGCCCTGCAGTGCAAGGAATGCTGCGGCGCCGAAGCTGCCGCTCATCAGGACGGCAACCGCGTGGGCGAGCCAGTGGCGTCCGGAATGAGGAAGTTCGGCGACGGCCGGGAAGAAGAGCGTGCCGAGGAAGCTGGTGCCGATCAGCACCAGGCCGAGGAAGATGACGAGCGCGAGGACCCGCGCCACAAAGAGGCGGCGGGCAGAGATCGGAAGTACGGAGAGGACAAATACGTCCAGCAGGTCGGGAAAGAGGAGGTCCCACTCATAGACCGTGGCCGCGCCCATGATGAGGAAGGAGTACATCACGTAGAAGTAGTGGTCGCCCACCTGAGGCCAATAGGGGCGGGGAAACGGTGCGGGCGGAAAGGCATGGTAGACGGGGAACAGAAAGAGCGTGACGAGCAGCGAAGGAAGCGCAACAAGATAACTGACCTGCATCACCCGTTTTGTTTCGTTATCGGAGGTCAGCAGCTCGTTATGGACGAAGCGGTCGATGAGATGGCGGACGAGTACCTCGAACTGATTTTGTATGCGGTCCGGCGTGACAGCTTCAGCCTGCACGTTGAGCGAGAGCACGGCATGCCTGGGCGGAGCGAAGAGGCGGAGGCGCTTAAACATGCCCGGCCGCCATGGTCTCTGCAATCTCGCGGGCGACGCTCTGTGTGTCCTCCTGGCGAGTGAGCTGGGCGAAGACGCTTTCGAGATTGGCCAACTGCAATGAGGCGCGAAGCTCTGCAGGTGGAGCGTCAGCGAGGATCTTGCCGCGCGCAATAACAATGACGCGATGGCAGACCAGTTCAACGACCTCGAGGACGTGCGATATGTAGAGGATCGCCTTGCCCTGCGCGGCGAGCTGTTGTAGCAGGTCCTTAAAGAGCCGGGCAGAGACGACGTCCAGGCCGGAGAGCGGCTCATCGAAGATCAGCAGGCGAGGATCGTGCAACAGGGCGGCCGCGATGAGGACGCGTTGCTTCATGCCCTTGGAGTAGAGCGAGATGGGCGAGTAGCGCCAGGATTCCAGGCTCAGAAGCGCGAGCAGCTTGTTGGCCTTGAAGTCGATGAGGTCCTCGGGCAGGTTGCGCAGGCGACCGACCAGTTGGAGATATTCGAGACCCGAAAGATGGGTGTAGACGTGGGCCTCCTCCGGGACGTAGCCGAAGGCGGCGCGATAGCCCTTTAGATTAGTGCGGATACTCTCACCTTCGAAGAGCACCTGGCCGCTGTCGGACTGGAGCAGGCCGGTGACGATCTTGACGGTGGTCGACTTGCCCGAGCCGTTGGGGCCGACATAGCCCACGATCTCCCCGGCACGGACACAGAAGCTGATGTCCTCAATAGCAGGCAGACGGCGGTAGCTCTTGCAGAGGGCTTTGACCTCGAGCACGGGACACCTCACTGCTACCCTATGTAGCATTCATAATAGGGAGTCGTCAAGTAGAGCGCTACATAGGTATACTCTGGGCCATGGCGGCGGAGACGAAGCTCTCGCATACGGCGGCGATGATTCTCCAGGTGGTGAATGCCGGGTACGTTTACGGCTTCAGCGTAATGGAGATGACCGGCCTTCCCAGCGGCACGGTGTATCCGGCGATGCGCCGGCTGGAGCGCGATGCGCTGATCCGCTCGCAATGGGAGCAGCAATCGATCGCCGACGCCGAACAGCGGCCGCCGCGGAAATACTACAAGCTGACGCGGGCAGGGAAGCTGACGCTGGAGGCATCGCGCAAGCGATATCCGCTGCTGGCGAAGCTGATTCCGTCGGAGGAGGTGGAAGCGTGATGACGCCGCGGCCTGCGACAATTCTCCACCTGCTTCATCTTTCGCTGCTGCGCTGTGCATCACTGCTCGTGCCCGCACGGCAGCGTGGGGAGTGGTGGAAGGAATGGCGCGCGGAGTTATGGCACGTGCGCCAGGCGCGCACTCCGGCGCAGGGCATCCTATGGACCGCGGAGCAAGAGGTCACCATGTTCTGCCTTGGCGCTTTTCAGGACGCACTTTGCCTGAGAGGGCAAGTGGGGCGCGGACCCATTCCCCACGCGACGACGATGGGCTCCGCGGCACAGTGCATCTTTCTGCTGGCGGCCGTGGCTGCGGCCAGCTATGGCATCGCACTCTTGCTGCCGAGGGCTACGCTGGCGCGCCATGCCGTGCACTATCGCGACGCGCAGCGGCTGATGCTGATCCATGACAATCGCTGGGCCGAGGATGCAATCCCCACAATTTCCGCAGAGCAGTACCGCTTCTGGAAGAGCCGACAGCAGGATATCTTCGATGGCTTCGCCTTCTATCGAGTGACACAGCTGCCGGGACCTGGCGTCCGGGACAATGGCCCAACGGGAATTGCGCTCGCAAGCTCCAACCTCTTTGACGTGCTGGGAGTGCCGATCCGATTCGTGGCTGCAGACAGCAAGATGCCCCGGCTGATCCTCAGCGATTCAATGTGGAAGAGGGAGTTTGGCGGCGATCCCAACGTCTCCGGCACTCTGGTTCGCCTGGGCGCGCAGGTAGCCGTGGTGGGCGGAGTTGCGCCGGAGGGAGCTTGGCGGCTGCCCGGGAACGTGGATGGATGGCTGTTGCTGCCGGATGCCGCAAACACCGCCGACGGAAACGGATTTCTCGTGGCGCATCTTAGGAAGTCGGCAGAGCACGACGTCTGGGGTGACCACTGGCAGATGTCTGCGCGGGACCCCGACGGATCCATTGGCTCGTTCTCCTGCTCGTCCTTGACGGAGAGCGCGCGCGGCCCGATGGATCTGTTTCTGTTTGCGGTCTTTCTTGCATGTCTCGCGTTGCCGGCGACGACATCGCTTCCCCTGGGTGAGTATCGAGTGACGTCGCAGAAGCTCTCATGGCCGACGAGACTCAACCGCTGGGGATTTCTCGTTTGCAAGATTGCGTTGCTGTTGCCGATCGTATATTTCGCATCGCTCGATCTCGCGTACCTTCGTGTGGCAACCGACCGGCTTTCGTCCGAGTACATCCAGCTCGTCTCTTCGTTCGCGATCGGCCTCTTCGGGTTGCGGTGGGTGCTTCGGGACCAGCGCCAGCGATGCCCAGTCTGCCTGCGGCGCCTCACCCATCCGGCCCATGTCGGCGAGGCTTCAAGAAGCTTCCTCGCGTGGAACGGGACAGAGTTGATCTGCGCCGGTGGGCACGGCCTGCTGCACATTCCGGAGATCCAGACCAGCTGGTTCAGCACCCAGCGCTGGCTCTACCTCGATCCGTCCTGGGATGTCCTGTTTGCGGACCCGGGACTGGCCGCCGCGAACTACTTCTGAAAAAGAGGTTTGACGACGAGGCCGTAGTTCCCGTTTGGACATTTGTCGTTATAACGACTATAATTGTGAGTATGAAGTCTCCCGATCATTACGAAGACGATCCACGGCCGGTCTCCAGCCCAGAGGAGGCCGCATATCTCGAACTGGTGCGTACTACGGACATGCTCTCTCGCCCATTATCGCAACTGCTCAAGCCTGAGGAACTGTCTTCCAATCAATACAATGTTTTGCGGATACTGCGCGGCGCACGCGGCGGCCTGCCCTGCGGGGAGATCGGTAACCGCATGATTACGCGGGACCCGGACATTACGCGGCTTCTGGACCGGCTGGAGAAGAGGGAACTCATCGCCCGCTGGCGCGATGCGGTGGACCGCAGGGTGGTGATGGCGAAGATCACGCCGGGCGGAATGAAGCTGCTGGCTCGTATGGACGAGCCGGTGCAGGAGGCGCATCGCAGGCAGCTGGGCCACCTGGGGCGGAAGCGGCTCAAGGCGCTGACGGATCTGTTGCAGGCTGCGCATACGGTAGTGGCCTGATTTTGCTACCCTTATTTATTCGTTGCAACGAATAATGTGATGTCGCATCTAAAATACCGCAGAACAGAAATCCTCACGATTCGACAAGGAGAAGAAGAGCTATGAGCACATCCACATGGAACATCGATCCGGCGCATACGGTGGTCGGGTTCAAGGTAAGGCACATGATGATCTCGAACGTAAAGGGGACGTTTGGCAAGATTTCTGGCGTCCTCACCTACGACGAGGCCGATCCGGCGAACTCAACGGTAGTGGCGACGGTGGAGGTAGGATCGATCGCGACCGGTGACGCGCAGCGCGACGGGCACCTGCAGAGCGCGGACTTCTTTGAGACGGAGAAGTTTCCGACCATGACGTTCAAGTCGTTCAAGGTGATCCCGGAGGATGGGACGGTCGAGGGCGAGCTGACGATCAAAGGCGTGACCAAATTGGTGGAGTTCGATGTGGAGGGGCCGACGGTGCCGGCGAAGGACCCATGGGGCAACCTGCGCGTTGCGGTCGAGGCCACGGCCAAGATCAGCCGCAAGGACTTCGGCCTGACCTGGAATTCGGCGCTGGAGAGCGGCGGCGTATTGGTGGGCGACGAGGTCACCATCACTCTGGACGCCCAGTTTGTGAAGGCATAAGAAGGAGCGCCCGCGACAGACAGTCCGGGCGCGGTTTTCAGATACGGGAAGCTGCCGCTCTGCGTCGGAATGGCGTGGCGGAGGCGGTTTCCTGTAAAGAGAGGAGGAGCCATGTCGCTCCGACCAGTAAAGGAAGTGATTCAAACCAAGCCGACGCTGGAGGGCGCGGGCGTCAAGCTTCAGCGCGCCTTCGGCTTCGGGAAGACCAAGGAGTTCGATCCGTTTCTGCTGCTGGACGACTTCCGCAACAACAATCCAGCGGATTACCTGAAGGGATTTCCCTGGCATCCGCACCGCGGGATCGAGACCATCACCTACGTGCTCGCAGGCTCGGTCGAGCACGGCGACAGCCTGGGCAACCGGGGCAAGATGACCGCCGGCGATGTGCAGTGGATGACGGCGGGCAGCGGCATTCTGCACCAGGAGATGCCCAAGGGCGATCCGCAGGGCCGCATGCACGGCTTCCAACTGTGGGCGAACCTGCCCGCATCGCTGAAGATGACCGACCCGCGCTACCAGGACATTCCCGCGAGCGCGATCCCAGAGGTGACTGACGACGATGGCACCCACGTGCGCATTATCTGTGGCGAGTTCTGGGGCAAAAAAGGGCCGGTGGAAGGCGTCGCGGCCGATCCCAACTACCTGGATGTCTCGGTGGCGCCCGGCAAGCGCAGGCGGCTGAAGGTGGAGACAACGCGCAATGCGTTTGCCTACGTCTTCGCGGGGTCGGGCACCTTTCGCGACGCCTCCGATCCCCAGGCCGTGCTGACGGAATCGGGCGCGGACCCCAACGCGGCGCCGGTGTATGACGTTGGGAACCACTCACTGGTGCTGTTCGACCGCGGGGATGAGATCACGGTGCAGGCCGGCCCGGAAGGGATTCGCTTCCTGCTGGTCTCGGGCAAGCCCATCGAGGAGCCGGTTGCGTGGTATGGCCCCATCGTGATGAACACGCAGGAGCAGCTGCGCGAGGCCATGGCGGAGCTGAACGATGGCAGTTTTATCCGCCATCGCTGAAACGTCGCCGCAACAATTTTAAAAAACACACAAAAGCGCCGAGCGACTTTGCCCGGTGCTTTTTCTTTGCCTGCGCGGGATGATGCTGTGCGCTTACTGGGCGTCCAGCTTCGACTCCTGGGTCGCGGCGCCCGCCGTCTGGGTCAGCAGCAGGCGATACCCGGTACGCGTGCGCAGATGGTACTTCTGCAGGTTCTTGCCCACCAGCTTTACCGTGATGGTGCGCCAGCCGCGGTTGGGGTTCGCCGCTGGATAATAGCTGAGCGCGTAGAGATGCGCCAGATCGTCGCGGATGGAGGAGAAGGCATTCTTCTCGTCCTGCCAGTCCTTGGAGAAGTAGGCTTTGCCGCCGGTGGCTTTGCTCATGCGCTCGAATACCGCGGTGGAGACCGGCTCGGCCTGCGCCTGCTTGGTGCTGATCATATAGATGATGGTGCCGGTGGATTGCGCCAGCTCGGCCACGTCCTCCGGCGGCACCAGGCTTGCATTGTCGGGGCCGTTGGAGAAGACGACGATGGCCTTGCGCCCGGTCAGCGGGGCTGCGTCCTTCACTGTAAGCAGCAGGCTGTTGTAGAGCGCCGCGTCGTCGCCGGCGATAGTGTTGCGCAGCCCGTGCAGCACCTGCGAGCGGTCCGTTGTAAGCGTCACCACACGCGAGAGGTCGCGGCTGTAGGAGTAGAGCGCGACCTTGCCCACGCTCTCCAGGGAGCGGACAAAGTCGGCGATCGCGTCCTGCGCGTAGACGAAGCCGTGATACATATAGTTGCTTGTGTCGAAGAGCACGAAGATATTGCCTCCCGAGATATGCGCGGGGTCCTGCGCTCCCTCGGGGTCGAGCGTGAATGGCCGGTCGTCGGTCAGAGACTTGTCAGCCGGCATACTGCCCGGCCCGGCGCCTTCGTCGAAACTCGCCGCCTTCTCCGGGATATTGTCCTCGTAGATGGCAAAGTCCTGCGGGCGAAGACCGCTGATGTAATTTCCCTTGCTGTCGGTCACAGCCACGCTCAACTGCACCAGCACCACGTTGACCTGGATGCGCGACTGGTCGTCCTGCTGCGCGGCCGCTCGATGCCCGCCGCCGGAGAGGGGCAACGAGCACAACACGAAGAACAGAAAGACTCGCTTTGTCATGATCCTCCTATTGCGCGCTGCCATGCTGCGAGGTTGTGTCGGCGGTAGCCGCCGGCGGCGCTGCCTTGCTCTTCCGGAGCTCGTCGCCCGTCTCGTGCATGGCACGCAGCACAGCCGGCCAGTCCTCGAGATCGGTGGCGAAGATCTTCGACACCAGCTGCCGGGTCAGGTCGGGAACCAGGCGGTTGAGTGTCGCCGGCGAGTAGCCCATCTCGTCGGCCAGCCGCGCCCAGTAGAGGTTCCCCGACTCCCAGCTCTCGCCGAAGAGCCGGCTGGAGTAAACGCCGTAGAACGGGAACGGCTTCACATTCAGCAGTTCGCGCGCGTCGGTCTGCGCCAGCGTGGGATGGGGAATTCCAAAGTCGCGCGACAGCCGTACTGCGTCGACCTCGGCTGGGTAGCGCTGCGCCAGGTCTGCGAGCTGCTTGCCCGACCCGCCCACGTTCGCCGTCTCCGCCGGGTCGCGCTTTAGAAATTCCACGCCGAGATAGAAGGTGTCGGCCGGCATCATCAGCGGCAGCATGGCGGCCATCCCGTCGGGCCGCTCCATCGCCAGCTCCACCTGGGCCATCCGCCGCGGCTCCAGCCGGTCGGAGAGGATGGACGCCACCTTGTTACGCAGCGGCGCATCGTTCGCCGCGGCGCGGAGGATCTCTTCGCCGAGCTTCTGATAGAGTGCGACCGCATGCATCTCGTTGGGCGTCACGTTCCACCACCGCGCCATCACCGAGTCGGCCAGCAACTCCGGCACCAGCTCCCTCCAGATCAGCGCCTGCACATACTCCGGCGAGATCATGTCCTGCTCCGCGGAGGCCAGTGCATACGGCAGATCGGCCAGTGAACCCATCAGGTAGCCGCCGCCGCCCGCTGAGACGCCCGCGCCGACCAGTATAGGCGCCTGCCAGATTCGCTCCGACCCCACCATCGACATGCCGAGGAAGTCGTGCGAACGGACGAAGAGCGGGTTGATGTGCAGGATCTGCGCGCCCGGCGGCTCGTAGTAGGCGTAGTTCAATCCCACCAGCGTGTCGCGCAGCAGCGGGGCCAGTTGCGCCCGCGCGGCCTCCAGTTGTGTCTTGGAGCCCGGCTGTCGGATTACCTTGGTCAGGTCGAGCTTGATCTGCAGTTCGGCATGGTGGCCGGTGTTGGCAAGCGGCGCCCAGTCCACCTTTTCGCTCCTGGAGAAGATCTGCCGCGGCATTTCGAAGTCGCGCAGCTCCCCGGCCAGCGAAAGCAGCCGGTCGCTCGCCGGCTTGCCCTGCGCCATCTGCTCCAGGCCGTCGTTCAGCGCGAACAGCGTATCCAGATTGACCAGCCGCTGGTCGTTTAGCACTGTGCTGACCTTGGCCGCGACTGCCGCATGGATCTGCTGGCCCTCCGCGCTCTGCTGCTGGGGCCCGGCCAGTAGCTCGACCATCTGGTCCTGTGTCATGCCGGGCTTTCCCGTCGCCGCCGCCAGCGTGGCGTTGAGCGAGTTGTGCGCGGCGTCGAAGAGCTGGTTCTCCGTCGAAATCCCGGTGAAGGGCGCGATCATGCCCTGCCACGATACATCCAGCCGGCTGCCGGCGATCTCTCCCTGGCGCGCGAGAATCTGCCACAGGCCGACGTTCGCCTGGAACGCCCCCAGCGCATTGCCGCGCAGCGCCTGGTCGGGGATCTTGTCCACCGCGTTCGCTGCGGTCACAAAGTGCGCGATCGATGCATCGCTCAGCTCGGGGAACTCGGCGAAGATCATGTACCAGCGGCTCAACTCGGAGTACTGGCTCGCCATCAGGCGCACCGTTTCGCCGGAGACGTGCCTCTCTGCCGGGCGGACGCTGTCCAGTCCGCTGGCCGCCAGATAGACCTGCAACGGGCCGCTGTCGGTCTCCACGCGAGAAAAGCCGACCAGCTCCTCGAGCAGCGTCTCCGGCTTGTCCAAAGTGTGCGTGCGCACGCCCCAGTCCTTTGCCAGCTTGGCGTTGGTCTTGTCGTCGAGGACATCCTTCCAGGCGTCGAGCCCGCCGGGAACGTGCAGATCGCCGTTCGGCTCCCACTCAAGCCGCGTGAGCAGCACCAGCAGGTCGGGCGCTCTGCGGAAGACGCCGCGCGTCGCTGCCGCGTGCTCATCGGGCGAGCGGAAGGCATCGTATAGCTGCTTCATCCGCGGGTCGGCAACCAGATGCTCCTGCTGGCTGCGTGGCAGGCGGGAGAGAGCGTCGTAATATGCACCCAGCCAGCCGTTGTCCTTCTCCAGCAGCTGGGCGACGAACTCGCCCGGCTGGTCCGGACTGACGCCGACCAGTTCCTTCCACGTTGGTTCTGCGCTTATGCCTCCAGGCACTACCACTCGTCCCGCACGGATGGTGAGCTGGTTGCCGTAAAAGTCCAGCGTAGGCGCAAGCGGCAGCAGCCGGTGCAGTCCCGGTGAGCGCTCCAGTGTGCTGGCAGTCTCAGCATCGTTCTTGGACAGTGCCCAATAGAGGCGCGCGATCAGCTGATCGTTGACCAGCAGATCCACCGCGCTGCCGTAGCTCCCTTTATGGTCTGCGTCCAGCGCCAGCCAGTCGCTCTCCTGGTAGAGCAGCGGCACCCATGTGCTGGGATACGCGTAGGAGAAGGGGACGCCCTTCTGTAGCGACTCTTCGAGGTCGGTCAGAGGGAAGCCCGAATCGATGGTCAGGAACGCGCGGGTTGCGTTGGTCGTCTCCAGATAAAGGTTCTTGGGGTCGCATCCGGCGCGCAGCCGGTAGCCCAGCACGCGCAGCAGGTTGCCCGCATCGTTGCAGTCGGAAACGCGGATGGTGTTGTTCGCGCCGGCAAGGATCTGCAGTTCGCGCGCCTGGTGCAGATAGCGGTTCAGCACGCGCAGGAACTCCGTCTGCGTGTTCTCGCCGTAGCCCAGCAGATAGCTATTGCGCGCCAGCAGCGGCAGCACTTCGTCGGGGCTGACCTCCTGGCTGATGCCTGCCATGCGCAGGAACGAGCGCAGCGGCCCGGGGATCATCGCCTGTGCGGCCGTGACCCGCGGGGGCGGCAGGGCCGGGGCGCCGGAGGTGGTGGTCTCCGCCGGCGTGGCCGCGCGGGTTGCGGCGCCGGTAAAGAGAAAGGCGTAGAGGCACAGGCCCAGTGCGGCCCGCACAACGGAAACCGATGGACGAAGAGAAGACATCATCGCTGAATACCTCTTCCGGGCCTTCAACACTTCTTCGTGAAAAAAACCATCGCCTTGAACACAGCGTCCTGGGGAGGACTTGAACTTCGGCGCCACGTTCGCACCTCGGTTGGCAGAACGACCCATCCGGGCGGCGCCTTGCACACGCCGTCTTCGCTGCGTTGCTTCGTTGCCTGTCCCGGCCTTGCTTCGTCCCCGCAGAAGACAAATGGTACGCAGCCAACGGGGTCTTCAGGATTTGCTATGAAGGTCCGGGGAACTTGACCCGGCCAAAACACTCTACTCCTGTTCCGTGGCGGATTTCCATGGCGTGACAAAATGTTTTCCATAACGATACAAAATTGAGACAAGAGGGCCTCCCACCCGACCCGATCGGGAACCTCCCATCTCCGATATGATGGACTGGACGTCTAGTTTCGGATTGAGCAATCTAATTTTGGATTGCCCGATTTTTGGACTGCACGATCCAACCGCTGCCGCCGCGTCCTGTTCCGTCTGGCAGCAATGACGCCCGCACTTCCACGAATTCCATTCGCCGGGGAAGCGTCACTCCATCTCCGGTCTAGCCAGAAGGAGCTGCACCATCGCGTTGACTCATCCAACCGCAGTCGCCGACGAGCCAAAGGCCCGCGGACGGCATCGCAGCCTTGAGGCCGAGGCCGCGATCCTGAAGGCGACGCTGCATCTGCTCGTGCGCCAGCCGCTGCGCAAGGTCACTACTGACGCCATCGCGCGCCGCGCGGGTGTCAGCAAGGCGACCATCTATAAGTGGTGGCCGAACAAGAGCATGGTCGCGCTTGACGCCTATCTCGCCGGGATGTCTGAGCAGGTCCCGACGCCGGACACCGGCTCCGCCGAGCTCGACTTCACGCTGCAGCTGAAGTCGGTGGTTGCGTTCTATACCAGCCCGCTTGGCCGGCTCTTTGGCCAGTTTCTCGCCGAAGGCCAGAGCGATGCGAAGTTTCTCGCGCTCTTTCGCGAGCGCTTCCTCTCTGTGCGCCGCGATGCGGCCCGCGTGATGTGGCAACGCGGCCTCGAGCGTGGCGAGATCCGCGCCGACATCGACAGCGAGATGGTCCTGGACCTTGTCTACGGCCCGCTGGTCTTTCGTCTGCTCGCCGGGCACGGCCCGCTCAACCAGCACGAGGCGGAGACCGTGGTCGCAGTGGTCTTCGGCGGTCTCCGCAAATCGCAATCCAGATCGCAACCCTCCCTGCCCGCGGCGTCCATCTTCGCGGCGGAGAAACAGTCGCCGGCCGTCGCTGAATCCTTGTATCCACGGAGGGCGTCTAAATACTGAACGAGTCGTTTAGCAACATCTTTCCGCAGCGCCTGCCCGCTTCCGCTGCATCCCTATCGATACGAGTTCCGGCCAGCGAACGCTTGCCGGACTCCTGGCCAAAGGTGATCTGATGTGGATTGTCCGTCTCGCTCTTAAGAGACCTTACACATTCGTAGTGCTGGCGCTGCTGCTGTTCATCCTGGGGCCGGTGGAGATCGCGCGCACTCCGGTGGACATTTTCCCGAATATTAATATTCCAGTCGTCTCGGTCATCTGGAACTACGCCGGCTTCTCCCCGCAGGAGTTGAACGACCGTATCGTGGTGCAGTTTGAACGCGCCATCACCACCACGGTCAACGACATCGAGCACACCGAGTCGCAGACCGTCAACGGTGTCTCCGTCATCAAGGTCTACTTCCAGCCCTCGGTTAACATCTCGCAGGCCGTGGCGCAGATCACCGCCGTCGCGCAGACCTCACTGCGCCTGTATCCCCAGGGCACCACGCCGCCGCTGGTCATTCAATACAGCGCCTCAAGCGTGCCCGTTCTGCAGCTGGGGCTCTCCGGCAACGGACTCACCGAGCAGCAGCTCAACGACTTCGGCACCAACTTCATCCGCACCCAGTTGGCCACCGTGGAAGGCGCTGCATTGCCCTTTCCTTATGGAGGCAAGCAGCGTCAGGTGCAGGTGGACATCGACACCCACAAGCTGCAGGCCTTTGGCCTCTCAGCCGCCGACGTGGTCGCCGCCATCGGCGCGCAGAACGTCATCCTGCCCGCCGGCGATGTGAAGATCGGCCACGTCGACTATCAGGTGGAGACCAACAGCACCCCGGATACCATCGAAGGCCTCAACAACCTTCCCATCAAGACCGTCAACGGCGCCACCATCTACGTGCACGACGTGGGCAATGTGCGCGACGGCTTCCCTCCGCAGACCAACATCGTGCGCGTCGACGGCCAGCGCGCCTCCCTGCTGACCATCCAGAAGACCGGCAGTGCCTCCACCCTCAACATCATCTCCAACGTCAAGGCCGATCTGCCGCACATCCTTGACCAGTTGCCGCCGGAGCTTCGCATCAAACCCATCTCCGATCAGTCGATCTTTGTGAAGGCCGCGATCCAGGGCGTGGTGCGCGAGGCCATCATCGCCGCTTGCCTGACCGCCACAATGATCCTTATTTTTCTCGGCAACTGGCGTTCGACCGTCATCATCGCCGTCTCCATTCCCTTGTCGATCATCTGCTCGTTGCTCACGCTGGCCGCGCTGGGCGAGACCATCAACATCATGACGCTGGGCGGGCTCGCGCTCGCGGTCGGCATCCTGGTCGACGACGCAACCGTTGAGATCGAGAACATCAATCGCAATCTCGAGCTGGGCAAGGAGGTCGAGGACGCCATCCTCACCGGCGCCTCGCAGATCGCAGTGCCCGCCTTCGTCTCCACGCTCGCCATCTGCATCGTCTTCGTGCCCATGTTCTTCCTCGGCGGGGTCGCGAAGTTCCTCTTCGTCCCGCTGGCGGAGGCCGTGGTCTTCGCCATGCTCGCCTCCTACTTCCTCTCGCGCACGGTCGTCCCGACCATGGCGAAGTACCTGCTCAAAGGCCATGAGCACGACCGCGTGGAGCAGGCGCGCACCAGCCGCAATCCCTTCGTCCGCTTCCAGATCGCCTTCGAGCATCACTTCGAGAAGCTGCGCAACTGGTACCACGGCGTGCTCAGCCTGTGCCTGGAGTACCGCGGCTCCTTCCTCATCGCCATCGTCACCTTCTGGGCGGTGTCGATCGCGCTGCTCTATCCCTGGCTGGGCCAGGACTTCTTCCCTTCGGTCGACGGTGGCCAGTTCAAGCTGCACGTGCGCGCATCCACCGGCACGCGCATCGAGGACACCGCGCGCCTGTGCGACGAGATCGAAGACGTCATCCGCCAGCAGATTCCCCCGGACCAGTTGGGCACCATCATCGACAATATCGGCCTGCCCTACTCCGGCCTCAACCTCTCCTACTCCAACTCCGCCCCGGTGGGCACCGGCGACGCCGACATTCTGGTCTCGCTGGCGGAGAAGCATCGTCCCACCGCCGAATACACCCACGCGTTGCGCGACCGGCTCACCCGGCAATTCCCCGGCGTCGAGTTCTACTACCTGCCCACGGACATGGTCAGCCAGATCCTGAACTTCGGCCTGCCCGCGCAGATTGATGTGCAGGTGACGGGCCAGCTGATCGATCAGAATCGCGCGCTGGCCGAACAGCTGATGCAGAAGATCGCCCACGTGCCGGGCATCACCGACCTGCGCATCCAGCAGCCGTTCGACCAGCCCAAGTGGACCATCAACGTCGACCGCACCCGCGCCCAGCAGGTGGGCTATTCGCAGAGTGACGTAGCCCGCGACGTGCTCACCAGCCTCAGCGGCAGCTTTCAGACCTCGCCCACCTATTACCTCAACCCGCAGAACCACGTCAGCTACAACATCGCCGTGCAGACCCCGCAGTACGACGTGGAAAATCTGCAGGACCTGCAGAACTTCCCCATCTCCATCAGCGGCTCCGGCCGGTCGCAGCAGGTGCTCGGCAATCTCGCCACCATCTCGCGCGGTGCCGAGGCCGGTACGCTGAGCCACTACGACGCCCAGCCCATCGTCGACGTCTACGGCTCCGTCGAAGGCACCGACCTGGCCAGCGTCGCCAAGCAGGTGGAGAGGATCAAGCGCGACGCCGACGCGCACCTCCCGCGCGGGACCCAGATCTTCGTGCGTGGCCAGATCCAGACCATGCACAGCTCCTTTGAGGGCCTGGCCTATGGACTGCTCTTCTCCATCGTGCTGGTCTACGCGCTCATCGTGGTCAACTTCCAGAGCTGGCTCGATCCCTTCATCATCATCGCGGGTCTGCCCGGCGCGCTGGCCGGCATCGTGTGGATGCTCTTCGTCACCGGCACGCACATCAGCGTGCCCGCCCTCACCGGCGCCATCATGTGCATGGGCGTGGCCACCGCCAACTCCATCCTGGTGGTCAGCTTCGCCAAGGAGCAGATGGAGGAAGGCCACACCGCGGCCGAGGCGGCCCTCAGCTCGGGCTTCACTCGCTTCCGTCCCGTCATTATGACGGCTCTGGCCATGATGATTGGCATGGTGCCCATGGCCCTCGGCCTGGGCGACGGCGGCGAGCAGAACGCGCCGCTGGGCCGCGCCGTCATCGGCGGCCTGTTGCTGGCCACCTTCGGCACCCTCACCTTCGTCCCCGTCTTCTTCGCACTGATGCACCGCAACACGCCCCCGCCAGCGCCGGGAGAACAGAAGGCGCCGCCCCAGGAGATGCATCTATGAAATATCCCGTAGGCCGCGCGATAGCCATCCAATGTGTGTCCAGTGTGGCCGCGCGCAGAGAGGAACTACGATGAACCCCGAGCAATCCAACCCGCCGAATAGTCCGGCTGGCGCGCCAAGTACGCACCCCGCCGAGCACACGCCGCCGCCCATCCGTCGCGGCCCGCTGTTCACGCTGCTCTTCGTCGGGCTTATCGTTGCAGTCCTAATTGCCGTCGTCGGCATCGTGGCGCGCATCCACGCCAGCACGCAGCTTAAGCAGTACACCGGAACCGTGGCTGCGCCGCCGGTCTCGCTCGCGCAGCCGGTATTTGAGAAGAGCGCGCGAGAGATTGTTCTGCCCGGCAACATGCAGGCCTTCACCCAGGCGCCCATCTACGCGCGCACCACCGGCTATGTAAAGTCCTGGTCCCACGACATTGGCTCGCACGTGAAGAAGGGCGATCTGCTCGCCGTCATTGAGACGCCGGAGCTCGACCAGCAGCTTGCACAGGCCAGGGCTGACCTCGCCACCGCGCAGTCGAACGCCTCGATTGCCAAGGTCACCGCCGACCGCTACCAGGGCCTCATCGCGCAGAACGCCGTCTCCCAGCAGGACACCGACAACGCCAACTCGCAGCAGCGCACCACCAACGCCCAGGTCGCCTCCGCGCAGGCCAACGTCGACCGCCTGGTGCAGCTGCAGTCCTTTGAGCGCATCGTCGCGCCCTTCGACGGCGTCATCACCGCGCGCAATCTCGATATCGGCCAGCTCATCACCCCCACCGGCAGCACCACCACCGCCGGCGCCGGCACCGTCGATGGCAGCAGGGAAGTCTTCGACATCGCCGCCGTCAACACCCTGCGCGTCTTCGTCAATGTGCCGCAGATCTACGCGCCCGACGCGAAGAACGGCGTCATCGCCACGCTCACGCTGCCGCAATACCCGAACCGCAATTTCCGCGGCCGCCTCGTGCGCTCCTCGGACGCCATCGATCCGGCGACCCGCACCCTTCTGGCCGAGGTCGACGTCGACAACCGCTCCGGCGATCTGCTGCCCGGCAGCTATACAGAGGTCCATCTCAACGTCTCCAGCACCGCGCCCGCATGGACCATCCCCGTCAGCGCGCTCATCCTCCAGTCTGACGGCCTCTTCGTCGCCACGGTCGATGCATCGAGCCACGCGCACATCATCCGCATCGCGCCCGGCCGCGACTACGGCTCCACTATGGAGGTGCTCGGCGGCCTCACGCCCGGCCAGGCCGTCATCGCCAACCCGCCGGACTCGATCACCGACGGCGAGGAGGTGCGCGTCGTCACGCCGGATGGCGGCAGCCACCACAACTCCTCGGAGCTTGCTCGATGAAGTCGCTTCGCAAACTCGTGAGCAGACCCCCGGCAGATCCGGGTGCCCCATTCATGATCGAGCGTATTGAGCTCCTGAGTCGGGTGCCCCATTCATGCGCGGGTGTAAGCACGCGCATGGGTGGGCTTGCGCTCTCCGCCTGCCTCGCGTTGCTCTCCGGATGCATGGTCGGCCCGAACTATAAAAAGCCCGCCACTCCCGCGCCGCCCGCCTACTCTGACGCCGGCCACTACGGCGACTGGACCGCAGCCGCACCCGCCGACGCAGCCGACCGCGGCGCCTGGTGGACCGTATACGGCGACGCTGAACTCAACGACCTCGAGCAGCGCTGCGCCAATGCCAACCAATCCATCGCCGCCGCGCTGCAGGCCTATCAGCAGGCGCACGACATCGTGCGCGAGAACCACGCCTCGCTCTATCCCACCGTATCCATCGGCGGGTCAGCCACGCGCAACAGCCTCTCCGCCAACCGCCCGCTCATCACGCCTTCCACCGACCGCAACTACTGGGACTTCCTCATCCCGCTCAGCATCTCCTGGGAGCCCGACTTCTGGGGCGCCATCCGCCGCCAGATCCAGTCCAGCTCCGCCGCCGCGCAGGCCTCCGCCGCGCAGCTCGCCGATACGCGCCTCAGCCTGCAGGGCACGCTCGCCGTCACCTTCTTCCAGTTGCGCGGTCTCGATCTTCAGGCGCAGTTGCTTCGCAGCACGCTCGACGCGTATCAGCAGACGCTCAATCTCACGCAGGTCCGCTTCAAGGGCGGCCTCGCCACGGAGAGCGACGTCGTGCAGGCGCAGGCGCAGTTGGAAGGGACGCGCGCCCAGCTCATCGACCTCGGCGTGCAGCGCGCCCAGTATCAGGACGCCATCGCCGTGCTCGTCGGCGTCCCCGCAACTGACTTCAAGATCGCGGAGAAGCCGCTCACCGGCAACCCGCCCTATGTCCCCACCGGCCTTCCCTCGCAGCTGCTGGAGCGCCGTCCCGACATCGCCGCCGCCGAGCGTCAGGTCGCCTCTGCCAATGCTCTCATCGGCGTCGCCAAGTCCGCCTACTATCCCAACATCACCCTCGGCGCGCAGGGCGGTCTCGAGACGGACCTCATCAGCCGCCTCTTCAACTCCTCCAGCGCCGAGTGGAACGCCGGCCCCTCTGCCAGCGAGCTGCTCTTTGACGCAGGCCGCCGCCGCGCCCAGGTCGACTTCGCCATCGCCCAGCGCGAGCAGGCCACCGCGCTCTATCGCCAGCAGGTGCTCTCCGCCTTCCGCGATGTGGAGGACCAGCTCGCCGCGCTGCGCGTCCTCGAGGACGAAGCAACCGCCCAGCAGCGCGCCGTCGACGCCGCCACCCGCGCCACCCAGCTCTCCCTGCTGCGCTACCGGCAGGGCCTCGCGGTCTATCTTGAGGTCCTCACCAACCAGACCATCCAGCTCAACGATGAGCGCGCCGCGGCGGCTCTGGTCGCACGACGCATCGTCGCCAGCGCCCAGCTGCAGATGGCCCTCGGCGGCGGCTGGTCCACCGCCCAACTTCCCCCCAACTAACCCGCGCCCTCGTTTTGGCTTGTCATTCCGAGCTTGCGGCGTTCGTCGCAAGCGTAGGAATCTGCTTCTCGTTCTTGCCGTCATCCTGAGCGAGACGCGGAGCGTCAAGTCGAAGGACCTGCGGTTGCCTTCGCTTTTCTTGTTGTCATTCCCGAAGGGAATCTGCTTCTGTTTTTGCGTAAGCACCATGCTCGCGCGTCGTGCTTAAGGGCACGGCTTCAGCCGTGCCGTAACTCGCAATCACTCGTCGGGGCTTTAGCCCCTGAGGTCACGTCTTCCCGCGTCGACTCCTGCCACTTCCCAACCCCTGTCAAACCCCCCACGTCCTCCAGAATCCATCCAACCATCCCGCAATCATCCAGATAGCCGTCTCAAATAGTTGGCAGAACAGTTTCACTCCACCGCGTATAATTAACTCAGGATCGGCAACAGAAGAGACCTGGCTCACCCCGCCGGGCCTTTGTATTTAAGTGGGTACGCAGACCAACTCCAGACCGTAACCCCTTTGTCCGGGATACTTTAGGGTTTGAGCCCGACTTTTAAGGCGTAACCCCTTTATCCGGGATACTTTAGGCCCAAGTATGGGGAGGGGGGTACCCCCTAGCATCAGGAGAGCGTCTCCGCCAGCCGCGCTCCGCACCACACCGCAACCAGTCCCACAAACAGGCTGCCGAACGCGTACAGCCCAGCCAGAAAGAACGTCCCCGCCCGCAGCGACGACAGCGTCTCCCACTCGTAGGTGGAGAAGGTGCTGTATGCGCCGATGAATCCAATCGGCACCAGGTACATCCACTCTCGACCGATGCCCGCGCGCCTGCCGATCCATGTGACCGCGAAGCCGATCAGCAGGCACGCGCTGATATTGACGACCAACGTGCCGTAAGGAAACTTCGTTCCCATGCGGCCGGCGACCGTGATGCTGACCCAATACCGCGCGATCGAGCCCAGCGCGCCGCCGATGGCGATCAACAGATATTTCAACGTCCTGTCGCTCCTTCTCTGTGGCTGCCTCTGTTTATACCTGAAGCCGCAAGACCGAAACGGAGCGGCTCGTGTGAGTATCGTATCGATACACTAAACTTGGTTCCAGTCCCGCCGCTGTGGACCCGGCCCCTATAGATCCTGTCTCTATGGATATAGACCAGCTTTCGCTCGACGACCTTCTGCTTCGGCGCCGAAGCCTGCGCCGCCAGCTCTCCGCGGCGGGCGGCCTGCAGCCCGTGCGCATCGCCGTCCTCGGCGGTTCCACCACCAACGAGCTCGTCGAGCTGCTGGAGATATTCCTCCTCGCCTCCGGCTTCCAGCCCGTCTTCCACCAATCTGAATACGGCCGCTTTTATGAGGACGCGGTGCTCGATCCCGCCGCGCTCGTCGCTTTCGCACCCGACATCGTCTACCTGCACACCTCGCGCCTCAACCTGCGCGAGACGCCGCCGGTCGGAGCTTCCGCCGCCGATCTGCGCAGCGCAGTCGACGCCGAGCTCGCACGCTTCCGCCAGATCTGGCAGTCCATCGAGCAGCATCTTCCCGCACAGATCATCCAGAACAACTTCGAGCTGCCGCCCAGCGCTTTGCTGGGCAATCTGGATACAGTCGCCGCCGGCGGCGCGACGCGCTTCACGCTGGAGCTGAACGCCGCCTTCGCCGCGGCCGCGGAAGCCGATCCGCGCCTCATCCTGCAGGATGTGCACAGCCTCTCCGCGCGCATCGGCCTCGACCGCTGGTTCGATTGGGACCGCTACTTCAGCTACAAGATCCTGACCACAGTTGATGCCAGCGTGGCGCTCGCTCGCTCGCTCGCATCCATCGTGCGCGCCCTCTACGGGCGCAGCCGCAAGGTGCTGGTGCTGGACCTCGATAACACGCTGTGGGGCGGCGTTATCGGCGACGACGGCGTGGATAAAATTCGCATAGGCCGCGAGACGCCCGTCGCCGAGGCCTACACCGCCTTTCAGGAGTACTGCCTCGCGCTGCGCAACCGCGGCGTACTGCTCGCTGTCTGCTCCAAGAACAACGAGGAGATCGCGCGCCAGGGCTTCGCGCATCCCGACTCCGTGCTGCGCCTGGAACACTTCGCCAGCTTCAAGGCCAACTGGGAGCCCAAGCATGAGAACCTGCTCGCCATCGCGCAGGAACTCAATCTCGGTGTGGACAGCTTCGTTTTCGTCGACGACAACCCTGCCGAGCGCGCCATCGTGCAGGCGCAGCTTCCCTCAGTTGCTGTCCCCGATGTCGGCAGCGAGGTCTCGCAGTTTGCCGCCATTATTGAGCGAGGCCGCTACTTCGAGCCCATCTCGCTCTCCAGCGAGGACCTTGCCCGCGCCGCGCTCTACCAGACCAACGCCGTGCGCAGCTCGGCGGAGGCGAAGTTCGCGAACTACGGCGAGTATCTCGACTCGCTGGAGATGACGGCCGAGATCGAGTGCTTCAAACCTGTCTACATGGAGCGCATCGCGCAGCTCACCAACAAGACCAACCAGTTCAACCTCACCACCCGTCGCTACACACTGGCGGAGATGGAGGCCATCGCGCGCGACCCGCAGTACATCGGCCTCTACGGCAGGCTGGCGGATCGTTTCGGCGACAACGGCCTGATCTCCATCGTGCTGGGCCGGCGCGAGGGCAGCGTGCTCCACCTCGATCTCTGGCTGATGAGCTGCCGCGTGCTCAAGCGCGACATGGAGCTGGCCATGCTCGACGCGCTTGCCGAGCACGCACAGAACGCGGGCGTCCACGCCCTGCGCGGAACGTGCATTCCGACCAAGAAGAACGCCATGGTCGCCGATCACTACCGCAGCCTCGGATTCACCCAGCTTTCCGCCGACGCCGCGACCGACGCCGTCGTATGGGAGCTCGACCTCGACGGCTACACGCCGCGCAACACTCACATTAGAATTCTGGAGCCCATATCAGCGTGAGCCACAGTGGGCCGGGAACCGCCAATTCGACTGACGCAACCAGCCAACCGGCCAACGCTCCACTGAAAGCCGTCGCCGAGACGCCGCCGCCGTCGAACCAGACTTACTTCCCGGCCTTAGATGGCATCCGCGCGTTGGCGTTCCTGATGGTCTTTGGTGCTCATTACGCGGACCTGCCATGGGGATGGACCGGGGTTGATGTATTCTTCGTTCTCTCCGGCTTTCTCATTACCGGAATTCTTTTCGATACGCGCAATGACGAGCACCGCGCGCGCAACTTCTATGTGCGCCGGACCCTCCGCATCTTCCCGCTGTATTACGGCATTCTGCTGATGCTCCTTCTGGGGTATCCGGTCTTTCGTTGGGAGTGGAATTGGGCCTGGCTGGCGTGGCCCGCTTATGCCGGCAATTTCCTGAGGGGAATTCGACCGTTTGAGGCGGGCTCAGCTCTGCAGAGGCTTGCCTTCTTCTGGCCGATCAGCCGCACGCATCCCTCCGTCCGACTCTATATGGGCCACTTCTGGTCGCTGTGTGTCGAAGAGCAGTTCTACCTTATCTGGCCTTGGATAATCTTCCGGATAGAAGACAGAAAAAAGCTGCTGCGAATCTGCATTGTGTGTGTGCTCCTTTGTCCCATCCTGCGTGTTGTGGGCGCACAGCTGCTGCCGCAGTTCATGCTGGACCAGCAGGTGCTGGATTGCTGGACCCCGTTTCGAGTCGATGCATTGTTGCTTGGCGGCGTGATCGCGCTTGTTCGTCGCGGTCCATCAGCGCCGAGGCTGCTCGCGGTAGCACGCGTCGGGTTCGGTTTTATGTTTACTGTCACTGTGATCTGGTTTGCGTTCGGGGCTACGCATAGGATCGCGGACTACGCTTTGCCGCCATGGCGCTTAACCTGGGGGCTCTCGTTCGTCGACCTGCTCTCAGCATGCATGATCATACTGGCGCTCGAACCCCGCTCAGTCATCTTCCGCATCTTCAACCTGCGTCCTCTCCGCTGGCTGGGGCGGATCAGCTACGGTGCATATGTTTACCATGACATTCTGCATCCGATCCTCTCCCGATTTATTGACCAGTTTGGTTTTAAGCATGCCGAACGCGCGGCAATTGTGATCGGTCTCAGCCTGACTCTGGTCTTGTCATGGGCGAGCTTCCGCTGGTTTGAGTCGCCCTTCATTCGACTCAAAGACCGCTGGGCCAAAGCACCCAACTCTACGCCGGCAGGGAATCCGAGCCAACTCTCAAGTCCACCGAGGGCGTGAAATACTCATCCAAATACTGGGAGTAGCACATGGGCAATACTCTTGATCAAGTGCAGTCGATCTTTCGCGACATCCTCGACCAGCCGGATCTCGTGCTCACGTGCGAGTCCAACGCCAACTCGGTGGAAGACTGGGATTCGCTCTCGCATGTCAATTTGGTCACAGCGATTGAGCGGCACTTCAAGATCAAGTTCGCCCTGGGCGAGTGGCAGGAGCTGAAGAACGTCGGAGATATGATCGACCTGATCCAGGCCGAGCTTGCCGCGAAGTAAATTGGTCTGAATCTGCCTGGAATTAATGCCTATCTCTATGATGGACGCCGCAGACACCCGGTTCATTTGCCGCGAACCATCGAGAAGCCTAGAATTGAAGGTGTGACCCTTCCGCAGGCTTCTTCCACGCCCGAGCACAAGCGATATTTCCTTGAGAAGCTGGGCGTCTCCGAGCGCCTGATGGAGCGCTGCCTGGGCGAGGCGCTCTCCGCCGGCGGCGACTACGCCGACCTCTACTTCGAGTCGGTCACTTCCACCTCGCTGGGCATCGACGAATCGCTGGTCAAATCGGCCTCACAGGGCATCAGCGTGGGCTGCGGCATCCGCGTACTCTCCGGCGAGCGGACGGGCTATGCCTACACCGACGATCTCTCTTCCGACCGCCTGCTGCGCGCGGCGCGCACCGCGGCGCTGATCGCCAGCGGTCCGGCGAAGGAGCAGATGCACGGCTTCCGCCAGCCGGACAACGAAAAGAGCCTCTATCCGATCACGGGTGCGGCGGCTGACGCGGAGATCGCCGCGAAGCTTGAACTGATCCAGCGCGCCGACAAGGCCGCGCGTGCGTACGACCCGCGCGTGACGCAGGTGCGCGCCGGCTTCTCTGATGAGCTGCGCCGTATCTTCATCGCCGCCTCCGACGGCACCTTTGCCTCCGATACGCAGCCGCTGGCGCGGCTGAACGTCTTTGTGATCGCGAGGGACGCAGCGGGCGACGCGGGGGCGGGCTCGACGGCGCGCGGGAGTTCGGGCGGCGGCGGAAGGGTGATGCTGGACTTCTTTGAGGGGGCGCATTCGCCCGAGCACTACGCGCGCGAGGCTGCACGCACGGCGATTCTCCAATTGAACGCAGTGGCCGCACCCGCAGGCGAGATGCCTGTGGTGCTGGGACCGGGATGGCCCGGCGTGCTGCTGCATGAGGCTGTGGGCCATGGGCTGGAGGCCGACTTCAACCGCAAGAAGACCTCGGCCTTTGCCGGGCTGGTCGGGCAGAAGGTGGCGAGCGAGAAGGTGACTGTTGTGGACAACGGGCGCATGCCCAACCGCCGCGGGTCGATCAACCTGGACGATGAGGGTAACCCCACGCAGGAGACGGTGCTGATCGAGAACGGCGTGCTGAAGGGCTATCTCTCGGACAAGCTCTCCGCGCGGCTGATGGGCATTGCCAACACCGGCTCTGGCCGGCGCGAGAGCTACCACCACATCCCCATGCCGCGCATGACCAACACCTACATGCTGAACGGCACGGACATGCCCGAGGACATCATCAAGAGCGTGCAGCGCGGGCTGTATGCGGTGAACTTCGGCGGCGGGCAGGTGGACATTACGAATGGCAAGTTCGTTTTTTCGGCCTCTGAGGCGTATCTGATCGAGGACGGCAAGGTGACGCGGCCAGTGAAGGGCGCGACGCTGATCGGCAATGGCCCGGAGGCG
>Ga0182024_10001534_pt1 | contig 59276 bp, 38 predicted proteins | sample P32metaG_FD_120480 | JGI IMG/M metagenome (GOLD analysis project Ga0182024, IMG submission 120480) | Permafrost microbial communities from Stordalen Mire, Sweden - P3-2 metaG (Illumina Assembly) | ecosystem: Environmental > Terrestrial > Soil > Wetlands > Permafrost | place: Sweden: Stordalen...
AGACCATCTGGTCCAGTCCCTGGCCGACCTTTCCTGGCGCCTCAACCGCGTCGTCGCGCTGGAAACCAACATCCTCAGCATCGCCTACGCCCCCCGCGACCTCGTCGACGGCCTCCTGGGCCGGGCGAAAGCGCTGGCCAGCCTCAGCCTCCACAGCCAGCGCCTCTCCCGCCAGTTCGAAAGGACCGTCGCCCAGCTCCGCGAGCTTCAGAAAACCCGCCTCGCTCAGGAAGAACGGCAACTGGACGACCTCGTCGACATCATGGAAATGTACGAATCCAGAGGAGAAACCTACAACCGATCCGCCGATGGCTTCGTTTTTACAGATCGTCAAATCAGAGAGACCATCCACGCCCGCACCCGCCGCCGCCTGGCACGGGAAGCCTACCGCGCCGCCGCCGCATGACCACGGGATCTACCGAGCCGCGACCGCAGGGAGCGATCGTTCAGTCTAAAATAGTTGGCGCGGATCCACATCATGCTGACGCGCTCAACACTTTCGCTGGCCCTGCTCCTGCTGACCCTCGCCGCCGACCGCGCCCCCGTCGACTGGCCCTTCTGGGGAGGCGACCCCGGCAGCACGCACTATTCCAAGCTCGCCGACATCAACACCGGCAATGTTTCGAAGCTTCATCAAGCCTGGACCTGGAAAACCGGCGAGACCGAGCTCAAAGAGTACGGCACCCGCCCCGGTATGTTCGAAAACACTCCGGTGGTGATCGACAACGTGATGTACGTGACATCGCCGTACAACAAGGTAGTCGCCCTCGATGCGGAAAAGGGCACTGTCCTGTGGAGCTACGATCCAAAATCCTACGTCGACGGCCAGCCTCCCAACGGCACCGGCTACGTGCACCGCGGCATCGCTATCTGGCGCGACGGCAGTAAAGCCACTCGCATTTATCTGAACACCCGCTACCGCCTGATCTCCCTCGATGCGAAAACCGGCCGGCCCGTGAATTCGTTCGGCGACAACGGCGTGGTCGATCTCAGCCAGGGGCTGGTCTGGCCGATCAATAAAATGCACTACACCGAAACGTCTCCTCCAGTCGTCTATAAAGACCTGGTGATCGTCGGCAACGGCGTGGGCGACCGCCTGATGTATAAGAACGATCCCCCGGGCGACGTGCGTGCCTTCGACGTCCGCACCGGCAAGCGCGTCTGGAGCTTTCACACCATCCCGCAAGCGGGCGAATTCGGCAACGAGACCTGGAAGAACGACTCCTGGAAATTCACTGGCCACACCAACGTGTGGGCGCCCTTCACGCTCGATGAACGCCGCGGCCTGCTGTATCTGCCGGTCAGCACTCCGAGCAACGATTTCTACGGCGGCAATCGTCCGGGCGACAACCTGTTCGGCGAAACGCTGGTCTGCCTCGATGCCAATACCGGCGCGCGCAAGTGGCATTTCCAGATCGTTCATCACGGCCTGTGGGATTACGATCTGTCCTCGCCGCCCGTGCTCGCTACGATCGCCGTCGACGGCAAAAAGATCGACGCCGTCGTGCAGCTTACCAAGGAAGGTTTCGCCTTCGTCTTCGACCGCGTGACGGGCAAGCCAGTGTGGCCCATCGAGGAACGCGCAGTCCCCGCAAGCGACGTTCCCGGCGAGCAGTCCTCGCCCACGCAGCCTTTTCCGACGAAGCCTCCGGCGTTCAGCCCGCAAGGCGTGACGCTCGACGACGCGTTCGATCTGACTCCGGAGCTGAAAGCCGAAGCGCAGGCCGAAATGAAGAAGTATCGCCTCGGCCCCTTGTTCACGCCCCCGTCATTGCAAGGCACGCTAGGTCGCCCAGGCATCATCGGCGGAGCCAACTGGGGCGGCGGCGCCTTCGATCCCGATACCGGGATGCTGTATATAAAAACAACCAACAACCCGGCCGTTTTTCGCGTGAAGAAGACCGACCATTCGTCCGCCAATCCGCGCGCCTCCGAAGTGGACGCGGAGTGGAGCGGCGATCTGGGGGTGCAAGCGACCTTTCACGGACGGCTCCCGTTAACAAAACCTCCCTACGGTCACATTTCGGCGATCGACCTGAATCACGGCACCATCGCCTGGCAGCAGCCTTTTGGCGACTGGCCGGAGTTGCGCGCGAATCCGGCATTGAAGGGCGTCGCGCTGCCTGCACAACTCGGCATCGCCGGCCCGCAGGGGGGCATCGTGACCAAGGGCGGATTATTTTTCGTCGGCGGCGAGGACATGTCGCTGCACGCCATCGACAAGACCAATGGAAAAGACCTGTGGCGAGGCTCTCTCGGCGGCCGATCATATGGCACTCCAATGACGTATCGGGCACGTTCCGGGCAGCAATTTGTGGTGATCGCGGTAGGGCAGGGAGAGGACGCGGCGATGGTCGCCTTCTCGTTAGGAAATTAATTATGCAACGACGAGGATTTTTTAAACGAGCATTTTCAGGCTTGCTCACGCTGGTTGGCCTGAAGGCGCAGCCGGGCCCGGAAGAATTTCGCGACCTTGCGAGCGTGGTTCTTCCAGCGTCCCTTGGCCGCTCGCGCAGCAACAAGATCGCCGACGATTTCGCATCCTGGCTGCGCAACTACAAAGCCGGTGCCGAAATCGCCTCCGGCTACGGAAATCCGCGGACACAGGTCATCGGCCCCGATCCTTCGGCGCACTACGCCGAGCAGTTAACCCAGCTCGGCCTCTCGAACCTCGATGCCGCGCAAAAACGCGCCGCTGTCGAAGAAGCTTTGGCGGACGCCAAGATCGACCGCATTCCGCAGCGCCCCAACGGCCGCCACGTTGCCGCCGATCTGCTGGCTTTTTTCTACAACTCCGCCGACGGCGAGGATTTTCTTTACGGCGTCGCCATCCAGCGTGACGACTGCCGCGGCCTTGCCGATTCGGGCAAGCGGCCGGAGAAGGTTAGCTAGATGCGACCACGTGGCGTACGCACTCGTGCGTGCCGCGTCGAGACTCGTCTCGATGCCCGATTCTGTAGGAGGCCTTTAAACTAGATGCCTGTCCACGAAAGCGACGTCTGCATCATCGGCGCGGGAATTTCCGCCGCCATGCTGGCGCAAAAATTGTCGGAGCTGCGTCCCGGCGTCTCCATCGCCATCGTCGAAGCCGGCCGCTCCTTTTTCGATTTCGAGAATCGCTTCCGGCAGCGCGAGCGCATGACGAAATACGGCGAAAATCCCTGGCCCGGCGATTTTATCGAAGGACAAGCCGCCGCCGGAGGCATTTCGCGCACCATGGCCGTCGGTGGACAAGCGCTGCACTGGGGAGGCACCTGTAATCGTTTTTCAGAAGAGGATCTGCGCTTGCAATCGATGTACGGCCTCTCCGTCGACTGGCCTCTCGAATGGGCGGAGCTTGAAAAATTCTACTGCGAAGCGGAACGCCGCCTGGGAGTCTCCGGTGAGCCCAGTCCTTTCCCTGGCGATAAGCGCTCCGAACCCTATCCGATGAAGCCGATTCCACTCACCTGGAGTCTGGACCGGCTGCGCGAATGGGGCGACAAAAGCGGCATCCCGTTCCAGGCCACGCCGCAGGCGAAAAATACGATTGCCTATGACGGCCGCGCCGCCTGCATCCGCTGTGGCACCTGCGACATTTGCCCCACTGGAGCCCGCTACTCGCCCGATTTCACCTTCAAGCGGCTGCTGGCCGAGAAAAAAATCACGCTGCACGACCACACTCTCATTCGCAAGCTGGTGCCCGACGATCGAAAGACGACCATCGTCGCCGCGCAAGCGGAGAACATGGAATATCGCGCCAAGGTTTTCGTGGTCGCGTCGGGCTATACCTGGAGCTCGCACCTGCTCCTGAATTCGGCCACTTCCCGTTTCCCGAACGGCATCGCGAACCGCGCCGGGCAGGTCGGAAAGTACATGAACGGCCATGCCTTCATTCAGGCCTTCATCGAACTGGACGACGAGATTTATCCCAACATGAATCCGCAGTACGGTCTCATTTCGCGCCAGTATTTTCGCTGCTCGGCCAGTGATCCGTATGTGCGCCACGATCTTCGGATCTGGGAAGCGGGTCGCGAGGCGCCGCGGCTGAAGGATGCGAGCGGCCGAGTTCTGCTAGGCGACGAAATCGTGAACGATTGGCGGTCCCGCAACAAGCGGGGCATGGCTCGCGTTCGCGCCTACTATGACGTCCATCCGTCCGAAAACAGCGAACTGACGCTCGATCCATCGGCGAAGAACAAATGGGGCGATCCTATGCCAAAAATCGCGCATCGCCGCGATGCGGCCTGTGAGGCTCGCTACGGCGCGACGAAGCAGCACATCACCGGCATTTTCGAGCGCATGGCCCGGAACCATAACGGCAAAATTCTGCGCACCAACGAAGGCAACTACCTGGACCATCCGGCCGGAGGGTGCCGCATGGGGACCGATCCGGCGAAAAGTGTCTGCGACAATTTCGGCCGCACTCACGATCATGAGAATCTGTTCGTAGTTGGCGCGCCTACTCTGCCTACAGCGGGCTGTACCAACGGGACGCTCACGTTCGTCGCTCTCACACTACGCTCCGCCTCGGAGGTTTCGAAGAGTCTATAGCAGGCATCGACACGAGTGTCGACGCGGCACGCACGAGTGCGTGCGCCACAATATGATCGTGATCAGCCGTCGTACTTTCGTGTCCAGTCCTCTTCTTGCCCAGTCTTTTCCCGATGCAAACGACTCCGGCACCATCCTCCGCCATGGACAAGGCCCGGCTCAATGCGATTCCCTTGGCGCTCGCGAAGCCATCTGTTTCCGATTTAAAGGAACGTATTATCTCCATTACGATGGCGCTGGGCCCACTGGCTGGCGAGCCTGCTTAGCCGTCAGCCGCAATCTGCGCGAGTGGGATCTCAAAGGCCCCGTTCTCGATCTCGGTGCGCCCGGCGAAGACGATGCGGGAACGGCCAGTTCGCCGTGGACCGTCTATGACGGCAAGTGGTGGCACATGTTTTATGTCGGCTGCCGCACCACCAGCCCCGCTCCGAACCGCATTCCCGCCGTCCCGTACTTCACGCTGGCGGCCAAGAGCCGTCATCCGTACGGACCCTGGACAAAGCAGCGCGACGTTGTCCCATTCAGAACCAAGCCGGGCACATATTACGCCGACACGGCCAGCCCCGGACAGATCGTCAAGCAAGGCGACGAATATCTGATGTTCTTCAGCGCCGCCGCGTTCACATCGAACCGAAAATTGCTTCGAACCGTCTCCATCGCCCGCACAAAGAATCTGGATGGGACATGGGACATCGATCCACAACCGGCGCTGCCTCCCGAACACCAGATCGAGAACTCGGCGCTCTACTTCGAGCCCTCTAATCAAACCTGGTTCCTCTTCACAAACCACATTGGGCTAGGGGTGGAAGGCGAATATACCAAGAGCATTTGGGTTTACTGGACTCAGGATCTGAACCACTGGAATCCCGACCGCCGCGCCGTCGTTCTCGACCGAACCAATTGCCCCGGGTGCAAGCGTAGCATTGGGATGCCGTCGGTTGTTCCAGTGGGCCGGCGGCTGGCGCTGTTTTACGATTCCGGGGCTGGAAATATGGGCCGCGATGTAGGTCTGGCGTGGCTGAGCCTGCCGCTGCGGGCGCCAATTTAGACCTGTTTCTGGGTTTTTGCAGACCAACTGTGGGGCCGCCAATCTTGGCGGCAGCCGCCCTTTCGAGGCGGCCTTGCGGAAAGGCGACCAGCGCCGGCTGGAAAGCCGGCTTGCCGCCACAATTGGCGGCCCCACCCGGACCACACTATCTGGGAAATTGCTTTTAGAACCGGAACTTCAGCGCCAGTTGCACCAGGCGGGGCGCGGCGGCGCTGACCACGTTGCCGAAGTTCGAATCGTTGATCTCGCCATCGACCGAGGAAGGACCGTAAAATTGGGCATGGTTGAATACATTGAAAGCTTCTATCCTGATATCAACAAAATGCAGTGTTTTGCTCACCTGTAAGTCGAAGTTCTCGATCCCGGGCCCGTAGAAGAACCGGCGGGCCGAATTTCCCAGTTGACCCAGCGCTTCGGGAGCAAAAAGTCCAGTGTTAAAGGCGGGTTGGCCGCTTCTGGGGTTTGTTTTTATATTGAGCGGACCGGGCGAAATCTGCGGCGTGTCCAGCAATTGGTTGTTCACCCCGTTGCCGAGCGTCCCGAGCAGCGATCTGTCGGAATCGTCAAATAGGGTTACAGGGAATCCGGTGCTGAAGCGGGTGGTGCCGGAGACGCTGAATCCATGCTTGAAGTTATAGTTGTAAGTCGCTACGAAATTATGAGTTAAGTCGAATGAAGAAATTACGCGGGTGGCCCGCTCGTTTAGCGGATTGATCTGCTCGCCCAGGTTCGAGGCGTCATCAATCGACTTTGAATACGTGTAAGCGAACAGGGCAGTCGCCTGTTTGCCGAGAGCCAGCCGGAAGTTCGCTTCGAGGGCGTTATAGTTGGAATTGCCGATGGTTTTTTGAGCCGTGATCGAGCCATAATCTGGACCGAGGCCGATGCGGGTATGGTAGGCGTCTTCTCCGAAGGGGCCGCAGCCGGGAAGGCTCAGGCATTGTTGCGGATTGCCGACGTTTTGCGGGAGGAGCACCAGCAGGTGATGCCCCTGATTTCCCGCGTAACTCACTGTCAGGCGAGCGGTTGAGAAGAATTGACGCTCGACTGAAAACATGTAGTTTTCGGTGTAGGGGACGGTGTTGCGATAGTAAAAATAGGGATCGGCGCTGATGGGAATCGCTGCCGCGAAATTGAACGATTTATAGTTGAGCGGAAATGGATCTGTATTCTCGGTGCCATCGGCGGCGGTCATAAACGGCGTCGCAAACAGTGGCGGAGCGGGACTTAAATAGTTGTATCCAAAAGGAGGAACGCCGTACATGATGCCGGCGCTCAAGCCCGGGAACGCGGTGTAAAAAATGCCATAACTGGCGCGAATGCTGAGGTTTTCCTCGGGAGCATACGCGAGGCCGATTCTGGGGGCGAAGTTGCGATCCTTGGCCGGCGATAGCGTCGAGGGGATGCCGGGATCTCCTGCGACGAGCAGGCCGGGAGGGGCGCTCGGATAGAGAACGGACTGCGCGCCTGGAACGATGGTCTGAAGCGAGTTGTATTTTTCCGACCAGGGTTCAATCAGATCCCAGCGGAGGCCGACATTGAGCGTTAAATTCGGGCGGATGCGCCAGCTGTCTTCGAAGAAAAACCCGCTGTAGTGGTTGCGCAGATAAAAATGCTGGCCCGCTGTCTGGGTGAAGTTGCTGGGAACGCCGAGGAGAAAATCGGCGAACGCGGAGCCGGTTTCGGTGCCGGCAAAGCTGAACGTGCCGTTGAACGTGGCGTTGGGATTTTCGTTGACCTGATCGTAGTGAAACTGGGCTCCGAACTTGATGGAATGAGCGCCGACGACCTTGGAGACGGCGTCGCTGAGGTACAGCGTGTTGTTCCACTGCTCGAGATTGGTGATGGGGACGCCCATGACAAAGGAAGGGAACACCACGTTCTCGACGCCTTCAAATTGGGGCGCCTGGACGACGATTCCCGAAAAGCCCTGCGAGGACAGAGGCACGCCGAGGCCTCCGCGCGGCTGGCCGATGTTGTTGACGTTCCGCAGGAGACCCAGGTGGAATTCATTGACGGTCCTCGATCGAAGAACTTTGGTATCGCCTAGAGTGAACATCTGCGCCTGGCCGATGGTCAGGGCGTCGAAGCCGGGGACGCTGGCGCCGCCCTGTGGGCCAGGATAGGGATTATCGAGGCGATAATTGTCGATGAAGTAGTAGGCGGAAAGCTGGCCCCAGGACGTGTTGGCGTCCATGCGGCCGGAACCTTTGTCGTCCCTCACGGTTTCGGGAAACGCGGAGGTGGAAAATAAATTCGTGCCGATGTCGGGCGCGGGAATGTATTGCAGCAGGTGTTTGGCGGGCGCGGACCAGGCGCTTTGCGGGATTACGGCGTTGGGAAATACGCAGGTTCCGAAGTTGCATCCGGGTTTGTAGTAGGGCTCGCCCGCGGCGACGCCATAGCCGAGGTTCTTGGTCAGGAGATTGGCGAGATATGGACCGCTTACCGTGCCGGTGAGAGATCTGGCGATGTCGGTGAAATTGCCTGCTCGCTCGGCGAGGGAAAAAACGGAAGTGGTGGGCGACGCGATGCCTTCGACGGTGTTGGTGCCCTGAAAATCGGCGAAGAAAAATACGCTTTCCTTGCGGACGGGACCGCCGATGGTGGCGCCGTACTGATTTTGGCGGAAGACCCCTCGAGTGGCGTCGAAGTAGTTTTTCGCGTCGAGATCGGTGTTGCGCAGGAACTCGAAGGCATTACCGTGGAAGGAGCCGCTGCCGGAGCGGGTGACGACATTGATCATGCCTCCGTTGTAGTTGCCATACTCGGGATCGAAGTTGTTGGTCAGAACGCGGAATTCCTGAATGGAATCGAGGTTGGGAATGACCGACGTTCCTCCATTCATATGTTCCTGCACGTCGATGCCGTTCACCATGAAACCGTTCGACGATTCGCGCTGGCCGGCGATAGAGACGTTGCCGGGATTCAAATCGCCGGACGGGTTGATGGTTCCGGTGGCTCCGGCCATGATGACGGAGGTCGGCGTGAGCGTGCTGATGGGGCTGACGCCGGGCTGAATGGCGAGCAGGTCGGTGTAGCTGCGGCCGTTCAAGGGGAGGGACTCGATCTGGGCTTGGGACACGACTTCGCCGAGTTGAGTGGAGATGGTATCGACCTGGGTGTCGAGTTTGGCGTCGGTCGCGGAGACGGTGACCTCGGCGGATTGTTCGCCGATTTCGAGAATGGCGTCCACGCGGAGAACGGCATCGGCGTCGACGGGAAGATTGGTTTTTCTCTGTGGCTTGAAGCCGGGGGATTCGATGGTGATTTCGTAGCGGCCGACGGAGAGGGCGGGGAAGGAATAAGATCCCTGTGCGTCGGTGGTGGCTTTTTGCCGGGTCCTGAAGGCGACGTTGAGAAGAGTGAGCGTGGCGCCTTGGATGATGGCTCCGGTCGAGTCGCGGATGGTGCCGGAGAGCGTTCCGCCGGCGAGGGAGAAAAGAGGCGCCGGAGAGAGAACAACAAGCGCGAGGAGTGCAAGCGGCGAGTTCTTACGGTTCACGTTGCGACCAAAGTGTTACGAACTTGCCGATCATGCTACTGATCATAAAGTAACACGGGCTTGGACTCTCTCGAAAGCACCTTCGGCCAGCGAATTGGGTGGACGAGGCGAAAATGGGGACAGCCCGCTGAAGTCCACGCGTCGCAAAAGGCGCTCCTTGGGACAGAGTGGGCAGTCCCCATTTTTCGCGCACCCAAGACACGAGTGTCGACGCCACGAGAGCTACAATAGGCGGCGGTGAAACATTACGCGGTGTTTGTCGCCTGCTGCACTTTGCTTGTGGTGATGAGCGGCGCCGCGGTGACGAGTTCGCGGCTTCATCAAAACGTTCATTTGGCGGCGGCGGTTGTCGATGCTCTTCTGATCGTCGGGCTGTGCGCTTGGCGGCGCGCGGGGTGGGGCACGCTGGCGCTGCTTCTTGCGGATGCGGGATTGGGGAAGTTCCAGGGGCCGGTGGGGGGCACGCTGCACGCGGTGCTGGGTGCGCTGCTATTCGCGAGCATCGCCGCTACCGTGCTCGCGACCTCGTCGTCCTGGCAACGCGAACCGGACCTGGTGCGGGATTATGGCCGGCCCTCGCTTCGATTCTTGAGCAGCGCGGCGGTGTTCCTGGTAGTGGTACAGGTCGGGTTCGGGGCGGGCTTGCGTCATAGCGCGGTGGGCGTGATGCCTCACCTGCTGGGAGCGCTGGTGGTGGCGATTTTCATCATGTTTACCGGAGTGTGCGTCACCACCCAGTTTCCGAAGCACGCCGCGCTGCGGCCGATGGCGGTCTGGTTCATGACGATCACCGGAATCCAGGTGTTTCTGGGAATGGGAGCGTTCCTGATGCGCATGATGAACACGTCGGGCTCGATGGTGTTTCTGGGGATCAGCGTGGCGCACGTGGCCACAGGGAACTTGACGCTGGCAACCGGGGTGATGCTGGCGATGGAGATCCGGCGGTCGGTGCTGCCGCGCGCCGAAGAAGGTGCGTGAAGCTTACTTCCGGGTGTGATGGGTGGTCGGGCTGTTCGAGCCGTAGATGGGGGTGAGATTGTCTGGCACATCCCAATAGGCGATGGAACGGCCGGCGGTTACCAAACCGACCCAGATGAGCAGCGAGAGGCAAGCCGCTACCTTCGCTTTGCCTGGAAACGCGGTTGGATTCGAATACACGTTGCGAAACGCCAGCGCGTGAATTCCGACGAGCAGCAGCAGCGCCATTTTGGTCCAATAGAACGGGTTGTAGTAATACAGCTCCGCTTTCGATCCCAACAGCATCGCGCCGCAGCCGACTACCAGGACGAAGCCGATCTGTTTCCATACGCGCAGTTGTTCGATGACGTCGGTGATCGGGGTGTCGCGCATGGCCCAGCCCAGCAGGCGCATGTCGGTGATGCAGATCATGCCGCCGAATAAGGCCATGCCGGTGAGGTGACCGGTCATGATTATGGGGTAGACCAAAGCCGATTCCCGCAGCGCGGTCATGGGAGCCGTATCTTGAATCCACCGGAAAAGGTCCAGAATTGACATGAATTCCCTGCCTTATGCGAACGCGATGAAGAGGCCGCCGGCAACGATCGAGATCCACAGCGACACCGAAATAATCCCGACCAAGGCGCCGACCACCGGCGACGAATCGGACGCCGCCACCTTGCGATGGACGGTGTACTGATAGAGGATGGCGACCAGCAGCGCGACGATTTTAAATTGGAAGCTGAAATTATTCAGGTAGAGGTTCGGGTCCGAAGAAAAAATCAACGGGCCGGACATGAGCACGGCGATCAGGCCGCCGAGGGTCCAGGGGTCGAGATCCTTGGCGAGCTGCGAAGCGAGTTGCCGCTTCATGCCGATGCCGATGAGGCGCAAGTCCACCATGAAGATGGTTCCGATGGCGATGGCGAAACCGACGATGTGAATGATCTCGAGCAGGGGGAAGGACCATTCGTTGTTGTTGAGTGGGTTGGTTGCCGGATCGTAAGGAATCTGAATTTCCATCATATGCCAGAGAACCTTTCAAACAGAGAAATTCATGGTAGCAGGTGTGTCAGTACCGATTCGACATCATCCCGAGTGTTGTGATAAAGTGCGTCAGACCGCGCGGTAGTGGAAGGGAAAAGAAGGATTTGATGCGAACACGGTTCGGAAGCATGGTGGCGGCGCTCCTTGTAGCGAGCACGCCGGGTTTGGCGCAGCAAGCTTATCACGCCCCCAAGGGGCCGGACGGACACCCGAATTTTAACGGTATCTGGCAGGCGCTCAACACGGCCAACTGGGACTTGGTGGAGCACGCCGCGCGGCCGGGAACGGTAATCGCCGACGGAACGCTGAGCGCCGATCCGGGCGGGACCGGAGTGGTGGAGGGTGGGGAAATTCCGTACCTGCCGGCGGCTCTCGAAATCAAGAAGAAGAATTTCGAAAACCGGTTGAAGCTGGATCCGGAGATCCGCTGCTACCTGCCGGGCGTGCCGCGGGCCAACTACATGCCGTATCCGTTTCAGATTTTCCAAAGCTCGAAGGCGCTGTTCTTCGCCTATCAGTACGACGGCGCGGTGCGGAACGTTTTTCTGAAGGATCCGGGTCCGGCGCCGGCTGATTCGTGGATGGGCCAATCGTGGGCGAAATGGGAGGGCGAGACGCTGGTGATCGACGCCTCCGGCTTTGACGAGCGCACCTGGCTGGACAGGGCGGGAGATTTTCATAGCGACGCTCTGCACGTGGTGGAACGCTATACGATGATTGGGCCGGACGTGATGCAGTACGAAGCGACGATCGAAGATTCGAAGGTTTTTTCCAGGCCGTGGAAAGTCCGGATGCCCATTTATCGTCATGTGGAGAAGGGCGCTCGGCTGATGGAGTTCAAGTGTGTGGAGTTCGTGGAAGACCTGCTGTACGGCGACTTCGCGAAGAAGCCGAAATAGCGGCGGGCGTAGCTAAAGAGTTATGATGGTCTTGACACGGGTTTAAGGAGAATTATGAAGATTAAGCAGATTGCCATGATTGCAAGCGCTTGTGTGTTTCTGTCCGCGGTGCCGGCGTGGGCGCATCACGCCTTCGCGGCGGAATTCGACGCCAAGAAGCCGGTCCATCTGGAGGGGGTGGTTTCGAAGGTGGAACTGATCAACCCGCATAGCTGGATTCACGTGGATATCAAGAACGCGGACGGCACCATAACGTCGTGGATGGTGGAGGCGGGCAGCCCGAACGTTCTGCTGCGGCGCGGTTTCACCAAGGCGACCATCGCACCGGGAACGCCGGTGGTGGTGGAAGGCTACCAGTCGAAGGACGGGTCGCTGCGCGCCAACGGCCGCGACATCACGCTGCCGAACGGGCAGAAACTGTTCCTCGGTTCGCAGGGCACGGGCGCTCCGTACGAAGCGACCGGCGGCGACAAGAAATAGATCGCAGCGGCGAAGCTTCCCTGAGTTGTGAGGTTTCCATGAAGACTCGATCATTTCTCTGTTGCTTTGTGCTGGCGGCATTTGCCGGGGCGCAGACGCCAGCCAAGAACTGGACGGTTCCGCGCACTCCGGACGGGAAACCTGATTTGCAGGGGGTGTGGACCAACGCGACCATCACGCCGATGCAACGCCCTCAGAACCTGGCCGGTAAACCAACGCTGACCGATGCCGAAGCGGCTGCCTATGAGAAGGCGACCCACGATGGGCTGGTGGCTCAGGACGGACAATCCGAGGGACCGCTGCTTGCCGCAGCCGGGTCGTCCGGCACGGGTGGCTACAATTTTCTATTCATAGATCCGGGGTCGGAACTGGCCCGGGTCGACGGGGTCAAGCGAACGTCGTTAATTATCGATCCGCCCGACGGCCGGGTGCCGGCCCCGACGGCGGGGTCGCGGCAGCGGAACGGCCGGGATTCGGGTGGTTATGGCGGTGGCCGTTTCGACAGCGTGAAGGATCGCCCTTTGCCGGAACGCTGCATCATCGCCTTCGGGTCCTCTTCGGGTCCGCCGATGATGCCGACGCTTTACAACAATACCTATCAGATCGTGCAGACGCCCGACGCAGTGATGATCCTGGTGGAGATGATCCACGACGCGCGGATCATACGCATCAATGGCAAGCACGCTCCGGCGAGTGTCCGGCAGTGGTTTGGGGATTCCATCGGCCACTGGGAAGGCGACACGCTGGTGGTGGATACCACCAACTTCACAGACAGAACCCGGTTCAGCGGCTCCTCTGAGAACCTGCACGTGATCGAACGCTTCTCCCGAGTCGACGCGAAGACTATTTTGTACAGGGCTACGATTGACGATCCAACCACGTTCCCGAAAGCTTGGACCATGGAATATCCGTTCCTGGCGAGCAAGGGTCCGGTGTATGAATACGCCTGCCACGAAGGGAATTACGCGTTGACCGATATTCTGGGCGGCGCGCGCAAGGCGGACCAGGAGCAAGGCAAGAAGTGAAAGGTGGATTTCATGAGTTATCGATTGATTGCATTGGTGGGCGCGCTGGCATTGGCTTCGCTTGCACCTCTGGAGGGTCAGACGAAGGCCAAGAATTGGGTCATGCCGCGCACTCCGGACGGGAAGCCCGATTTGCAGGGGGTCTGGACCAATGCGACGCTGACGCCACTTGAGAGGCCTGCTACAGCCAACGGGAAAGCGACGTTGACCGAAGCCGAGGCCAAGGCGTGGGAGAAACAATCTATCGAGGCGGTGACGAAGTACGACGGGAAAGCCGAGAATCCCTTCGCCGACGCGGCGGGTTCGGGCGGAACGGGCGGTTATAACGCTTTGTTCGTCGACCGGGGCACGGAGCTGGCGCGCGTCGACGGCGTGAAACGAACGTCGCTGGTAGTCGATCCGCCGGATGGGCATGTCCCGCCGATCACGGCCGAAGCGCGGACGCGCAACCAGGCGATGATGCGAAGCTTTAACCGGTTCGACAGCGTGAAGGACCGTCCACTGGGCGAGCGATGCCTGTTGTCGTTCGGCAACTCTTCGGGCCCGGTGATGCTGCCGGTGCTCTACAACAACAACTACCAGATTGTTCAGACTCCCGACACCATCCTGATCCTGGTGGAGATGGTTCACGATGCACGCATCATTCGGATGAATGCAACGCACGCGGCGCCGAGCGTCCGGCAGTGGCTGGGCGATTCGATTGGGCATTGGGAAGGCGACACGCTGGTGGTCGATACGACAAACTTCAACAGCCAGGTGCGCTTGCGCGGCTCCTCTGAGAATTTGCACATCATTGAGCGGTTTACACGCGTCGACCAGAACAATATTCTGTACCGGGCGACGGTGGAAGATCCGACGACGTTTTCGAAACCATGGACGGTTGAGTATCCGTTTGTCGCGACCAAGGGTCCCATCTACGAATACGCCTGCCACGAGGGCAATTACGCGATGACCGACATTCTGGGCGGCGCGCGCAAGGCCGACGAGGCCAAGGAAAAGAAGTAGTTCCGGGGCGTCAAGAGTATCGCGCCTGTCCGCATGCTTACGCATGGCGGTTCAGGGGATGAAAATGGGGGGCGTTAAGGGAATGAGGCTCTGGTCTAGAGTGATCGTAGGCGTTGTGTTGCTGATCGGCAAGGCTGGATCGCAAGAGAAAGCGCAGACAGCGGATCAGGTCTTCAAGAACGTGCAAGTGCTGAAGGGGATTCCCGTGGACGATTTCATGGGAACCATGGGACTGATGTCGGCGGCAGTCGGGTATGACTGTTCGGAATGTCACATCGGCGCGGGAACGGAACGAGTGAATTGGGCGGCCGACAATGGCAAGAAAATCATCGCGCGCAAGATGGTGACGATGGTTGAGGCGATCAATCGCGACAACTTTCAGGGCCGGCAGGTGGTGACGTGCTGGAGCTGTCATCATGGGCGTGACAAGCCATCGACCACTCCCGCCATGGAGAACGTTTATGGCCAGGCGTCGCTGGAGATGGATGACGCGCTGACGCAGATGCCGGGGCAGCCACCGGCCGACGAGATCATCAACAAGTATCTTCAGGCGATTGGCGGCGAGCAGAAGCTGGCGGGGCTGAAGAGCTACATCGCAACGGGCACCAGCGTCGGGTTTGGAGGCTTCGGCGGTGGAGGGCACGTCCACATCTATGCGAAATATCCGAATCAGCGCAGCCTGCACATCCAGTTTGACGCGGCGACGGGGCGCGGAGACGAGGTCAGGTCTTACAACGGCCGTACCGGTTGGATGATGACGCCGCTGGCCGTTCTGACCGATTATCAGTTGTCGGGAGTGGAACTGGACGGCGCGCTGCTGGACGCGGAGTTGGGGTTCCCAGGACAGATCAAGCAGGTCCTGAGCAATTTGCGGGTGAGCTTACCCGTCACCATCAGCGATCTTCCGGGACCATCGAGCCAGACGGCTACGGTTACGGATTCTAAGGGCGGCTTGGGGCAGGATCGCGCGGTGAACGTCGTCCAGGGGACGGGTCCTCGCGGGATGCTGGCGACCTTATACTTCGACCAGCAGTCGGGGCTGCTATTGCGGGTGGTTCGCTACGGCAAGACGCAGATCGGCCGGGTTCCCACGCAGATCGACTACTCCGACTATCGCGACGTGGGCGGAATTAAAATGCCGTTCCACATGACCTTCGCGTGGCTGGACGGCAGGGACGCGATTCAGCTGAGCGAAATTCAGACCAACGTGCCCATTGACGACGCGAAGTTCGGGCGGCCGGTGCAGTCCAGAAAATAGTTGCCTGGGGCAAGGAAATCGTTGATATGCCGCTCCCATCTTGTAGGGCGGCCAATTTTGGCTTGCAGCCTGCCTTTGGACAGGCTCTTTCTGACAATCAACAGGAGCCGCCTGAAATGCGGCTGCAGCCAAATTGTCCGCCCTACAAGGGAAGGCGGAGCTGCTCGCCGCTAGTGTCCTAAGAGATATAGGGACACGACCGGTCTAGCCAGCCGCGCGATTCGAGGTATGATTATCTCCAATGTCCATACCTACAAAAATCTCCACGTTTGCATTTTGTCTGCTTTCCGCCGCGTTCTGCTTCGCTCAGGCCCCGGCCCCGGAGGCAGCACCGAGCCCCTCCTTGAAATCCAGCGGACGCCTGCTTGAGCTGCGGACCTATTACGCGACGCCCGGTCACCTCGAGGATGTCCATAAGCGCTTCCGCGATCACACGCTGGCGATTTTCGCCAAGCACGGCATGACCGTGGTGGGATTCTGGGGCCCGGTTTATAAAAAAGACGGGTCGGAAAACAAGCTGGTCTACATGCTCTCCTTCAAGGATCGTGCCGAGCGCGACGCCAAGTGGAGGGAATTCGCCAGCGATCCGGAATGGAAAAAAGTGTCCGCCGAATCCGAAGCTAACGGAAAGATTGTCGAGAAGACCGAGAACCTGTTCTTGTACGACACCGATTACGCTCCCGCTAAATAACCCAAATGATCCGTCCATCGAAACTCCCCATGTTGATCGGCTGCGCCCTGTTCGCGGCGGCCGCATTCGCTCAGACCCTGCCGATGGCCAAGAGTCCGGAGGACATCGGATTTTCCTCAAAACGCTTGGAAAGAACCCGGCTGGCGTTCAAGGACGACGTGGAAAAGAAAACCATCCCCGGCGCCGTGCTGCTGATTGTGCGGAACGGGAAAATCGTGACCTATGACGCCATCGGCTATCAGGAACGTGCGTCGCAAACGCCGATGAAGAAAGACTCCATTTTCCGCGTGGCGTCCATGTCCAAGCCGATTACAAAGGTTGCCGCGATGATCCTGGTGGAGGAGAACAAGCTCGACCTGGGCGCGCCTGTGGCGCAGTATCTTCCCGAGTTCAGGGGCGTGAAAGTCGGCGCGGAGGGAGCGGCTCCCAAACGGCCGATGACCGTGCAGGATCTGATGCGGCACACCTCGGGGCTGACCTACGGATTGTTCGGAAATTCGGCGGTCGACCAGATGTATCGCAAGGCCGACATTTTCAACTCCAAGTCGCTGGCCGAGATGGTGAAGACGGTGGCGGGTATGCCTCTGCTCCACCAGCCGGGAGAAACTTGGGAATACAGCGTCTCGACCGATGTGCTGGGACGGGTGGTGGAAGTGGTTAGCGGTAAGGACCTCGACGCGTTTGTTGAGGAGCGCGTCACCGGTCCGCTGAAGATGAAGGATACGGGTTTCTGGGTGAAGCCGGAGGCCATCGCGCGGCTGGCTAGTCCCGATCAAAAATCTAACCTGCCTTTTGCAGATTCTTCCGTAAAGCCGGGTCTGTTTTCGGGTGGCGGCGGCATGTTCTCCACCGCCGGCGACTACGCCCGATTTTCGCAGATGCTGCTGAACGGCGGCGAGCTCGAAGGAGTGCGGATTCTGGGGCCGAAGACCATCGCGCTGATGACCTCAGACCAGCTTCCGACCAACGTCGAGCGGCATACGCCGGTCGCGATGGCTTTGGGGCCGTTCGGTCCCGTGCCTGAAATGGGAACGAGCTTCGGCCTGGGCTTCGCCGTGCGCGTCGATCCCGGCCGCAACCCCGAGCCAGGCTCCGTCGGCGATTTTTCCTGGGGAGGAATCACCGGCACATTGTTCTGGGTGGATCCGAAAGAGAAGCTGGTGGCGGTGATGATGGTTCAATCGCCGCAAGCCGCGAACGGAATGATCTGGCGCCAGACGCGGACGATGGTGAATCAGGCGCTGGTGAATTAATCGGAAGCGCGGCTTGTGGCGCATGCCCTTGGCGTGCCGCGTCGACACTTTGTCGATGCTTGCGGTACGGGCGTCGAGAGAGTCTCGACGCGGCACGCCAAGGGCGTGCGCCACAGGACTTGTCGAATTGTATTTTCGAAGAGGAGAGCTATGAGGCGGAAGTTTTTCCAATTGGTGGCTGTTTCTGTGGTTGGGCTCACGCCTCATCTGGCTGCACAAGGGCGCCCGGTCACGCCGGCCGACGAAGCGGCGGGACAGGCCTGGTGGGCGCACATCAAGACGCTCGCCGACCCTGGCATGGAAGGCCGTCTCACCGGCTCTGACGGCTATTTGCGAGCCGCAAAATACGTCGTCTCCCAGTTCGACGCGATGGGCCTCGAACCGGCAGGGGTGCACGGCTACTACCAGCCGGTGAAATTCGACGTGACCCGGGTCATCGCCGACAAATCGTCGATGACGTTGCTGGTCGACGGCCGCAAGGAGGCGCTGGTGCTGGGACGCGACGCGATCCTCGGTTCTCGCGGGACACAGCCGAAGTCGATTACCGCGCCGCTGGTCTTCATCGGTTACGGTCTGCATCTGCCCGAGGCGAAGTACGACGACTTCGATTCTCCGGAGGTGCCGAGCGCGTCTTTAAAGGGCAAGATTGTCGTTTATATCAACGGAGGTCCGGGCGATCTGCCGGGGCCGCTGAAGTCTTTTGCCCGCACGTCGCCGCTGGCGAGAGCGCTGGCCGACGCGGGAGCGGTGGGCTCCATCAGCATTCCTACGCCGAAATCGATGGATTTCCCCTGGGATCGCGTGGCCGGCAATGCATCGCAGCCGGGCATGAGGCTGGCGCCGGATGCGAAGGACGCCGCGGTGGCCGCCCGTCATCCGGCTCTGGCCGATATCCATCGCACGATGTTTTCCGCCAACTTCAATCCGGCGGAAGCGGAAAAGCTGTTTGCCGGAACCGGGCACACCTTTGCTGAGCTGGTCGCGCTGGCGGATGCGCAAAAGCCGCTGCCTCGTTTTGATCTGAAAAAGAGTCTTACGGCGTCGGTCACCACAGAGAACACGATGGTGGAATCGCCGAACATCGTCGCCAGGCTTGAAGGGTCCGACCCGGTATTGAAGAAAGAGTTTGTGCTGCTCTCAGCGCATCTGGATCACCTTGGACCGGGCGCTCCAGGCAAGCCCGTTTTCGCCGGAGCGATGGACGACGCGTCGGGGGTTGCCTCCGTGCTTGAAATCGCGAAAAGTTTCAGCAAGAATCGCGAGCGGCCGAAACGCTCTATGCTTTTCGTCATTTTCACCGGCGAGGAGAAAGGACTGCTGGGGTCGCGCTACTTCGCCGGGCGCCCGACGGTGCCGGAAGCGGACGTCGTCGCCGATCTCAACCTGGACATGTTCATGCCTTTGTTCCCGCTGAAGAAACTCCACGTGCAGGGATTGGCGGAATCGACGCTGGCGGACGACGCGCGCGCGGTAGGGGCGGCGCACCACATCGAAATCGCCGGGGACCCCGAACCGGACCGCAATTCCTTCACCCGCACGGATCAATATAGCTTCGTGCAGGCAGGCGTTCCCGCGCTGGCGATGAAGTTCGGCTGGACCGCGGATTCGCCCGACTACAAGGCGTGGAGGCAATGGCTGGCGCAGCGCTACCATTCAACCGAAGACAATCTTTCGCAGCCGGTGGACACAGCGGCAGCGGCGCAGTTCGACTCCTTCCTGGGCGATCTTGCGCGGCGCGTGGCCAACAACGCCGGCCGCCCCCATTACGTCGAATCGAGTTTCTTTCATCGGTTCGAAAAATAGGTTTCTGTCCGCATGCTACGCATGGCGGTTCCGCTGTCCCCCGGCTTGACAAGGCGGGATGAAAAACTGCCCCACATTTTGAAGGTAGCCGAACGGCCAAGAGACGCGCACGGTGCGCGCCTTTTACAATGAATTCTAATGTGGATCGTTAGAATCGCCCTGGAGCGGCCGTACACCTTTGTCGTGCTGACGCTGCTGATCCTGCTGATCAGCCCGCTGGTGATTCAACGAACGCCCGTCGATATTTTCCCGAATGTCAACATTCCCATTGTGACGGTGTTGTGGAACTACACCGGCCTCAATGCGGAGGAGATGGAGGAGCGCGTCTCGACCGTCTTTGAACGCAACCTCACCACCTCCGTCAACGACATCGAACATACCGAGTCCCAAACGTATAGCGGCAAGAGCATCATCAAAATATACTTTCACCCGAACGTGAAAATTGAGATGGCCGTGGCGCAAATTGCCGCCCAGGGAGCCTCCGCGGTTCGCTTCATGCCGCCGGGAGCCACGCCGCCGTTCATCATCGTGTATAACGCGTCGAGCGTTCCCATCGTCCAGCTGGCGCTCTCCGGAAAAGGACTCTCCGAACAGCAACTATTCGACTTCGCGATCAACAGCATCCGTACCGGGCTCGCGACAGTGCAGGGCGCATCGATTCCTTACCCCTATGGCGGAAAACAACGCCAGGTGATGATCGATATCCGGCCCGACCTCCTGCAAGCGAAGGGACTGTCGCCGGCCGACGTGGTGAACGCAATCAGCGTTCAGAATTTGATTCTGCCATCGGGAACGTCGAAAATCGGTCCTTTCGAATATGACGTCGACCTGAACAGCAGCCCGACCCGCGTGCAGGATCTGAACAATCTGCCGATCAAGTCGGTCAACAATACCACCATCTACATTCACGACGTGGCCAACGTCCGCGACGGCTACACGCCGCAAACCAACATCGTACTGCGCGACGGCGCGCGCGGCTGCCTGATGACCATCATGAAGGTCGGCCAGACGTCGACGCTCGAAATCGTGAAGCAGGTGAAAGAAGCGCTGCCGGCCATCGCGGCCACGCTTCCGAAGGAGCTGAAGATCGAACCTATTGCCGACCAATCGATTTTTGTGCGCGCGGCGGTCAGCGGCGTGGTTCGGGAGGCGATTATCGCGGCCTGCCTCACTGCCGCGATGATTCTGCTGTTTCTGGGAAGCTGGCGCAGCACGATTATCATCGCGGTCTCCATTCCGCTGTCGATTCTGGTTTCCATTTGCGTGTTGAGCGCCATCGGCGAAACGATTAACATCATGACGCTGGGCGGCCTGGCGCTGGCCGTCGGCATTCTGGTGGACGATGCGACGGTGGAAATCGAGAATATCCATCGCAACCTGGTGTACATTCCGGAGGTGGTCCCGGCGATTCTGGAGGGCGCGCGCCAGATCGCGGTTCCGGCGCTGGTTTCCACGCTCTGCATCTGCATCGTGTTCCTGCCGATGTTCCTGCTGACGGGCGTCGCTCGCTACCTGTTTATCCCTCTGGCCGAAGCCGTGGTGTTCGCGATGCTGGCGTCTTATCTTCTTTCGCGAACGCTGGTTCCCACCATGGCCATGTTCCTGTTCAAACCGCACGTGCACGAAGAACCTCAGCCTGCGGCCTGGAACCTGCCCGCCCGCATCCAGCTTGCCTTTGAGAGGATGCTCGAAAGAACGCGCAATTCATTTCGAGGAACGCTGGCCGTCTGCGTCGCCCATCGAGGCGTATTCATTCCCCTATTTTTAGCGGCCTGCGCGGCCACGTTTTTCCTGGTGCCGTGGCTGGGCCAGGATTTCTTCCCGTCAACCGATGCCGGCCGCTTCAATCTGCACATGCGCACCAAGACGGCGACCCGCATTGAGGAATCCGCCCGCACCAGCACCGCAGTGGAGGCGGCGATCCGGCGGATCGTCCCGGCAAACGAAATCGCCAGTCTCATAAACAACATCGGGCTGCCTTACAGTTCCATCAACATGTCCTACTCGACGTCCGCGCCCATCGGGACCATGGACACCGATATTCTGGTCACGCTGACCGAGCAGCACGGGCCGACGGAGAATTACGTAAGGGAGCTGCGTCAGCGCCTTCCGCGAGAATTTCCGGGCGTGCTATTTTATTTCACGCCGGCCGATATCGTGACCCAGATTCTGAACTTCGGATTGCCCGCGCCCATCGATATTCAGGTCACCAGCCAGGATTCGGAGGCCAGCCGGCAGTTTGCCACCAACCTGCTGGCGCAGCTTAAGTCCGTGCCCGGCACCGCCGATCTGCGCGTGCATCAGCCTTTCGATCAGCCCAAGATTCACATCAACGTCGACCGGACCAAGGCGGTGGAGAGCGGGTTCACCCAGCTCGACGTCGCCAACAGCGCGCTGATCTCGCTGAGCGGCAGTTCGCAAACTGCCCCTGAGTTCTGGCTTGACCCGCGCAACGGCGTCAGCTACGCCATTACGACGCAGACGCCGCAGTTCGCGATCGCTTCGCTCAGCGATTTGCGGAACATCCCGATCTCGTCGTCTTCGGGATCGGCGGGGTCGGGCAACCCGGCGCGGCCGGAGATACTGGGCGACGTCGCCACCATGAGCCGGGGTTCCGGGCTGGCCGTGGTTTCGCACTACAATATCCGCCGCGTGGTCGACATTTTCGGTTCCGTGCAGGATCGCGATCTGGGCGCGGTGGGCCGCGAAATGACGAAGATCGTCGACGCGAATCGCAAGTACCTGCCGCGCGGAATGACGGTCATGATCCGCGGACAGTACGAAACCATGCAAAGCTCGTTCACCGGATTGCTGGGAGGGCTGACGCTGGCTATCGTGCTGGTCTACGCGCTGATTGTGGTGAATTTCCAGTCCTGGCTGGATCCGTTCATCATCATTACCGCTTTGCCGGCGGCGCTGGCGGGCATTGTCGTGTTCCTGTTTGCGACCCATACCACCATCAGTGTCCCGGCGTTGATGGGCTCGATCATGAGCGTCGGCGTGGCGACGTCGAACAGTATTCTGGTGGTCAGCTTCGCCACCGAAAGGATGAAAGCGGGAGAGACTCCGGAGCAAGCGGCGATCGACGCTGGGTTTGTCCGGTTTCGTCCGGTGCTGATGACGGCGCTGGCCATGATCATCGGGATGGTTCCCATGGCGCTGGGTCTGGGCGAGGGCGGGGAACAGAACGCGCCGTTGGGACGCGCGGTCATCGGTGGTCTTTTGTTCGCCACGGCTGCTACGCTGTTTTTTGTGCCGACGGTATTTGCCGCGATGCACCGGCGCCGGGTGGGAAATTGAAGATGGTTCGTATTCTTAAGGTAATTCTCATCGTCGCCGTGGTGGTTCTGATCGCGGGTACGGTTGTGGTTCGCGGCATCCATTCCAGGATCAATGCCGCGGCGGTGGTTCGTGAGAGGACGCTCGAAGAGTCGATCCCGTCGGTCACCGTAATTCATCCGAAGCGCGGCGAACTGAAGGAAGAAATCGCTCTGCCGGGAAATATCCAGGCGTTCGTCGACGCGCCTGTCTACGCTCGGACCAGCGGTTACTTGAAGAAGTGGTATTCCGACATCGGCACTCGCGTCAAGGTCGGAGATCTACTCGCAGAGATCGATTCGCCCGAGGTCGACCAACAACTCGCGCAAGCCAAGGCCCAACTCGCCACCGCGCAGGCCAACTTGAAACTGGCCGAGATCACCATGAATCGCGACCTGGGGTTGATGAAAGACGCGATTCCCAAGCAGGACGTGGACAACGCCGTGGGCGCGTACGAGGCCGGCAAGGCAACGGTTCAGGCGCAGGCCGCGAATGTGAAGCAACTGGAGCAACTGGTGGCGTTCCAGAAAGTGCTGGCGCCGTTCGACGGCCTGATTACGGCGCGCAACACCGATATCGGCCAGTTGGTCAATGCCGGGAACGGCGGCACGGCGCAGGAGCTGTTCCGCATTTCCTCCACCGATAAACTACGCATCTTCGTCAGCGTTCCACAGATGTACTCGCAGGCGGCGACTGCCGGTGTGACCGCGGACCTGACGCTAACCGAGGCGCCGGGCCGCCACTACGCAGGCAAGGTCGCGCGCAATACCGGCATGATTGATCCGACGACGCGCACGCTGCTCACCGAAGTCGATATCGACAACACTTCGGGCAAGCTAATGCCGGGAGCTTATGCCGAAGTTCATCTGAAGCTTCCGGCCGCGACCGCTGCGCTGGTCCTGCCTGTGACGGCGCTGATTTTTCGATCCGAAGGATTGCAAGTCGCGGTGGTGCGCGGCAATCGCGCGGAGCTGGTTCGCGTCACGCAGGGCCGCGATTTCGGAACGGAAGTGGAGATCACCAGTGGCATTACGGCCGACGATTCGGTCATCATCAATACTCCGGATTCGTTGACGTCGGGCGCGCCGGTGCGGGTCGAACCGGCGGTCGAGCGCCCGTAGTGGTCAGTAATGATTTCCTGCGGCGAACAGTCAGCACCCGCATCGCCTTGTAGGGCGGCCAATATTGGCTGCAGCCGCATTTCATGCGGTTTTTGTGGATCGTCGAAAAGCCTGCCCGAAGGCAGGCTGCAGCCAAAATTGGCCGCCCTACAAGATGCATACTCCGAGTGAGCGACATGCGACAAGCTACTGGATATATTCTTTAAAAGGAACATATATGACTGAACGACTCCCCAACTTCATCGACGGCGGCTGGCATTCCTCGTCCGCCGGACAGACCTTGCACGTCCTCAACCCGGCCTCCGCCAAGGTGCTGGCCGAAGTGCCTCTTTCCCCGCGCGAAGAAGTCGATCGCGCGGTCGAATCCGCCTCCCGGGCTTTCGTAGGATGGCGACGCACTCCGGTCGGCGATCGCGTCCAGCCCCTTTTCAAGCTGAAGATTCTCCTCGAAACCAACATCGAGGACCTGGCCCGCACCGTCACCGACGAATGCGGCAAGACCTACGCCGAGAGCATCGCCGAGATGCGCCGCGCTGTCGAGAACGTGGAGACCGCGTGCGGCATGCCCACGCTAATGCAGGGGATAAATACCGAAGACATCGCCTCCGGCATCGACGAGCACATGATCCGCCAGCCATTGGGAGTGGTCGCCGCGGTCGTGCCTTTCAATTTTCCAGGCATGATTCCGTTCTGGTTCCTGCCCTACGCCGTCGCTGCGGGAAATTGCTTCCTGCTGAAACCTTCTGAGCGCGTCCCGCTGACTTCCTGGAAACTTTTTCACCTTATTCAAGCGGCCGGATTCCCTCCCGGTGTCATTCAACTGGTCAACGGCGGACGAGAAGCGGTAGACGCTATCCTGGACCATCCCGAAATCCGCGCAGTCAGTTTCGTGGGCTCCACAGCCGTTGCACGTTACATCTATAGCCGCGCCTCGGCCAACGGCAAACGCGCCCAGTGCCAGGGAGGTGCGAAGAATCCCGTTGTCGTGATGCCCGACGCCGACATGGAAATGACCACCAAAATTCTGGCCGATTCCGCCTTCGGCTGCGCCGGGCAGCGCTGCCTCGCCGCCTCGGTCGCGATCACCGTAGGCGATGCCCGGCCTGCGTTGACAGACCGGATCGCCGCCGCCGCCCGGAATCGAAAAGTCGGCTACGGAGCGGAGAAAGGCGTCGAAATGGGGCCCGTCATTTCCGCCGAGAGCAAGACGCGCATAGAAGGCCTCATCGCCAAAGGAGAACAGGAGGGCGCGCGCGTGCTGGTGGACGGCCGCGCGGCCAAGGTCGACGGCTTCGAGGACGGGTTCTTCGTTTTTCCGACGATCCTGGACCAGGTTCCTCCCGACGCCGAAACCGCGCGCACCGAGATTTTCGGCCCGGTGCTCAGCCTGATGCACGCCGCGACCATCGACGAAGCGATCGCGCTGGTGAATCACCGCAGCTACGGCAACATGGCTTGCATCTTCACTACCGATGGCGCCAACGCGCGCCGCTTCCGCTATGAGGTCAACGCCGGTAATGTCGGCATTAACGTCGGCGTCGCCGCGCCGATGTCGACGTTCCCCTTCAGCGGCTGGGGCGAAAGCTTCTTCGGCGACTTGCATGCGCAAGCGCACCACGGCATGGAATTTTTCACGCAAACCAAAGTGGTGGTGGAACGCTGGCCCCGCGACTGGAGCCGTAAGTTCTGAAAACGTGGTGGCCGGGCCTCCGCTCCCTATGGTCGCGGCTCGCTAGACCTGTTTCTGGGTTTTGCGGACTCGCGACAAGACGACCAGCGCCGGCTTAAAAGCCGGCTTGCCGCCACAATTGGCGGCCCCACCCGGACCACCGCCGGAAACAGGTAGCCCTGGTTACGAGCCGCGACCATAGGGAGCGGTTTCAACCGCACCCCGCAACCTCGCTGTCGACTCCCTGACAATCAACTCAGGATCCACCCGGATCCTGATCTCCAGTTCCTCCCCCGACATCAGCTGAAACAAACTCTCCATCGCCAGTTGTCCCATCCGCTTCATCGGTTGCCGCACGGTCGTCAGGGGAGGCTGCATATATGACGCCAGAAAGAGATCGTCGAACCCCACCACAGAAATGTCCTCCGGCACCCTAAGTCCCCGCAGCCGGATGGACCGCATTGCTCCCAGCGCCGACATGTCGTTGTAGCAGCACACCGCGGTCGGCGGCTCGGGCAGATCCAGCAGTATTTCCATCGCCCTCATCGCCTCCTCCGGCTTGCCGTCGCCATGAACGACTAGCTCATGTAAAAACGGAATCCCGGCCGTGTCCAGAGCCTCCCGGTAGCCGGCGAATCGCTCCGCGTCCGATTGGTAGCCGAACTGGTCGCCCAGGTACGCGATCCGCCTGTGCCCCAGTCCGACCAGGTGCTCTGCCGCCGCCCTGCTTCCTTCCAGATTGCCGATCATCACCGAATGTACGAACATCCCGGGATGCTGATTATTCACCAGGACGATCGGGACCTCCATCTCCGAGAGCAGCGGAAGGTACAACGCGCGCACCCGCGAGGAGGTCACGACAATGCCGTCCACCCTCCTCTCCGCCAGCGACTGCACCATCTTCTTCTCGCGCTCCGGGTCGGCGTTCGATTCGGCCAGAAAGACGGAATATCCGTGATCGTTGGCGGCCTCTTCAATACCGCTTACCACCTCGCTGGCGAAAGGATCGGCGATGGTGGTCACCACGAGGCCAATGGTTTCGGTCCTTCTGGTTACCAGACCCCTGGCAACGGCGCTGGCGCGATAACCGGACTCCCCGGCAATCCGCCGGATCCTCTCGGCCGTCTCCGCGTTGACCAGCGGGCTGTTCTGTAACGCTCGAGAAACGGTGGAATGCGATACGCGCGCAATCCTGGCTATGTCTTTAATGGAGGGGCGCCGCGGCGGGGTTTTCGTGCCGCGACCCTTGGAGACGCTCGTAGTTTGTCCGTCGCCTTCGTCAAACATGAAACCTTTCCATCAGACATAAATGTATGCCCCGAAGTCAAGAGATTAGTGCTGTGACCCGATGATTTGTTGGCAATTCAGCCCCATGCGTCAGCTTGGGGCTTGCATGGGTAACCGCAATAGCCCCAAGCTGACGCATGGGGCTCCGGGGTGCGCCGATGTCCGGACAAAAGCAAACTATTCAGGCGGACCTCAAATGACCATAAATGGCGGCTAATGGATCTGGAAGAAGAAACCAACCTCGACTTTGCCGAAGCTGGTACCCGAAAATGCGCCTTGTGCAATATGGTAGTATTTCGCCTCGGTCCGGAAGCCGTAGGTGCCGCTCTTGCCCATATAGTAACGGATGCCTCCGCCGAAATTAACGGTGAAATCCGAACCGCCTTGCACGGTAACCGGCACGTTGCTTATCGGCGAACCGTTCAGTGTGCCGGAGACGCTGTCGGTGCGGCCGGGATAGATCATCGTGCCCACGCCGATGACCAGATAAGGAACCACCGGCTTTTCCTTAATCGGGATGCGAATGTGAACGCCGCCGTGGACGTCGGAAAAAGCAACCTTGAAGTTATCGACCAGCGCTCCGCCCGGCACCGGTACGGGCAGGCTGTGAGGGATCCCGGGGAAGTAGCTGTACTCGAAGTACGGCAGAACAATTCTGTTCTTGAGGGCGTAGGTGATATTGCCTCCGGCCATGACGTGGAACTTGTCGATACCGTAGCTACCACCGATAAATGGCCCGATTTCGACACTGCCGGATCTTACGGCCGACGTCTGGCCCGATGCGCACAGGGCGCCTGCGATCATTAGGACGCCGACAACGGCTTCCGGGGAGAACGAGAAATTCCTTAGGATTCGCATGTGTTTTAACCCGCTACCGCTTATTGGGATGGACCATTATACACTCTTGGAATGCCCGATCAAGGCAAGTTTAGAATTTGCTTTGTGTGTTCGGTTTCATCCAGCACGCAGCGGAACCCGACTCTGTACAAGAAAGTGGTTCCCTGCGGCTGGCGGACGGATATTCTCAGGTTTGCCTGCCAGTCGCTTTCGAAAGATCCGCCGCGCTTGACGTGTTCCTTTCCAGTCTGCGGACCTTTGGGATCGACCGCGGGCGATTCCTTGTAGTAATTGGGACTATAGAAGTCCGACACCCATTCCCACACATTTCCCGCCATGTCGAAAAGATGGAAGGCGGTTTCATCGAAGCTGCGGACGGGGGCCAGCCAATCGTAAATGTCGTTCCCTTTCTTACCATCGAAATTGGCTTTATCCCTGCTATTCTCGGCATTCAGCGGATAGACCTCGTCGTCCTTGCCTGCGCGCGCCGCGTACTCCCATTCCGCTTCGGTCGGCAAACGGCCCCCCGCCCATTGACAGTAGGCGCTGGCTTCGTCCCAGGTAACCATCATCATGGGCAGATTCGTGGTTTTCCATCCGCTGTTGTATCGTGTCGCACCCGGCATCTTATATTTTTTCCCGGACTCTCCGACGAACCTGATGTAGGCGCCGACTTCGACTTCGGTCCGGCCCATCCAGAAGCCTTTACTAATGGTCACGGGGTGCTGCGGCTTTTCATTCGCGTCGCAGCGTGTATCGGATGGAACGCAGCCCATCTTAAAGGTTCCGTCCGGGATGTGCACGTACTCCAGACGATCCGTGCGACTAGTGGGGACGGTAGTGGAAAGATTGACCACGACGGTGGTAGGAGGAGCCGGAGGCGTCGGCTCTGGTGGCTTTACGGGAAGGGGCGCGGTGAAGTAGAATCCCTCCGGCAGAACGCTGTCGATCCAGGCGGGGAGCTGCTTCTGGGAGGTTTTTGTCCCCACTTCCTGCGTCACATCATAGAACAGTTCCGGTAATCTCAAGCCCGCCCTGGTAAACCGGTCGGCCAAGGCGCGGGTGAACAGGCCGACGTCGCCTGGCTTGGGGGTGGCCTCTATGTAATGGCCCGCTCCGGCCGCCAGGGCGACGAGCGTGCCCCTCGATGTCCTGATATTCGGCATCCCCAGGCCGATGCCGGTTGCTCCTTTGATAACGGTGGCGATGCGGTGGGGAGCTTCGACAATCAGAATTTTGAGGCTGGCTTGTTTTTGGTCCAGATCTTCGATCAATCTTTTCAACCGAAACGCGCGATCCTCCATCTCCTTGTCGCTGTCGGGAGGGAAGTCGACGGGAAGCAGGTAGTCGTCATCATTGACTCTCTGCGTGGCGTGGCCGGAATAGTAAAAGACGCAGACATCGCCGGGCTGTACGGTTTGGAGAAAATCCGACTCAATGGTGAAAAAGTCGTCGTTGTGCACGTTCTCCTTCAGTGTCACGGTGAAGCCCACGCCAGCGAGAGAGCTCTTCATGAGACGAGCTTCGGCCACGGCGGAAGGCGCCTCGGGGAGAGAAGAGTAAGCCTTGTTGCCAATCACCAGCGCAAGGCGGTGCGGGGTTTGCTCCTGGCCCAGGCAGAGGAGCGGGTAAAGCATCAGGAGCGCGCCAACGTTGGCGATTGGATTCATATAGAGCTTGTAGTCGAGAACTGGCTCACCTTGATTATAGAATTGCAACGCCGGTTTTGGAAGGGTCCCATTACTGCACGGTCATGGTGACGGCGGGGCTGGTCTGGCCGGCAACGTTCAATACCACCGGTACAGCGCCGCCCGGCGCAACGCCCGAGGGAACGACCGCGTTGACCTGGTAAAGATCGGGGTATCCAGGAGCCAAACCGGCGAAACTCACCGTTGCCGAGATGCCGCCGATGGTGATTGAGACGGTGTTATTCGTCACCGACAAAGGCCCTCCCGCGGGCGCGGACTGACCTGTCTGAATGGGCGGCGTGACTGCTCCCAGTCCGTTGCAATAAATGACCACCGTATCCCCGATTTGGGCCGGCGTCGAGGCCGTGACTAACGCGCCGTGATTGGCGTCGACGATGATTCCGGGGCCCGAACCACTTTGATCCTGCGTATAAACGGCGGGCTGCGCGGGCGCAACCACCACATCCTGCGGCGTCGAAAGTGTATTGTCGCGCTGGACGACCAGTTGTTGCTGGGTGTTGATCGGCAGTTCGAAGGGGATCTGCGCGTTGATCTGTCCACTACCGACATAGCGCAAGGGAAGGGCGATGCCGCCCATCAGAACCTGGGTGCCGGAGAGCAAAGTGGGGAACGGAGTGCCGTTTGGCTGGGCCGGCGTATCGGACAGCATCTGTCCATAAATGGACACATTGCCACCGGGCGCGATGAACGTGCCGGCTCCGCTGGCGGCATTGGCGATGCCGTAGGTTAGGGGCGGCGTAGATCGGGAGTACAAAGTGCCACTGAGCGTGGCGGAGCCGCTAAAGCTGGTGATTCCCTGGATTTCCAGGGCGTAAATGTTGAGCGTTACCTGATTGCCGGTCTGCGGAACCCAGGTCCCGCTCCAGTTTCCGTTGCCGATGTGCACCATCTTGGGCGAGGGATCACCGTTGGAGAGCGTCAGGAACACCGATCCGGTGGTGACCGGGTTGGAGCAGTTATCGACCACGCGAACCTGCACCGACGTTGGTTGCAGGAGCGGAAGATTAAATTGACTGGTGAGCGAAGTCGGCTGGACCAGGAGGTTGGCGGGCGAACAACCGCTGGCGTCACTGTGCAACCCGCCGACGGCTCCGGCGGTAGTGGAAGGAGGGACCACGGTAAGGATGCTGGCGGTGCCGATGGTTCCATCGGAGAACAGCAAGGACAGCAGACCGCGTTGAATGCCGGAGGTCAATCCTCCCAAATTGGGTTGCATCACCAGGCTGAGCGGCTGCCCCGGATTCACGGTCGCGCTGGCGGGCAGATACTGGAGCCAGTTGCCACCTTGCGGGAACGTGGTGATGCCGGATCCGAAGGCTAGAGGGTTGGCGGTCCGGTTTGCGATCCGAATGGTTTGCGATCCTGGATTCGAGCCTTGGCCGCCGATGAAAATCAAGCCGGTGGGTTGCACCTCGGGTGCGGGCGGCGTGCCTGCCGGAAACACATTCAAGACGACGGAGATGGTTTGCGGAGAGTTATCCGCGCCGGGCACGGTCACCGCGATCTGTCCGTAATAATCTCCGGCAGTCAGTCCGGCTGGATTGACAATCACGTTCACGGAGGACACATCGGTAAACGGCGTGACCACGGTTCCGCTCGATTGATCGATCGATAACCATCCCGCGCCACCGGGAAGCGTTCTGGCGGTGGCGGACCAATTCATTTGGCCTTGGCCGGTATTCAAAATACCAAAGGTTTGGGGCAAAGGCGCTCCGCTCTGTTCGGCGGTTTGGAAAGTCATGCCGACTTGCGAGAGGATAATGACGGCTTGAGAAGCAGCGACGGTCATGGTCACGGGCACGGCGACCTGCGCCTGGCCGTTGGAGACCAGCACAGAGCCGGAATAGGTCTGAGGCGGAAGGGCGCCTGGATTTACGCTGACGGTGAGAGCAAGCGGCTGATTGGCAGTGACCGATCCGGATGCGTTCGCCACCAAGAGCCAATTGCCACCGGAGGCGACCGCGGTGACGTTCAAGCTGCCGCCGCCGATGTTGGATACGGTCAGGATCTTCGAAGTCGCGGCCGCTCCGGCCAAGGTCGAAAACGCCAGGCTACTTGGATTGAGGCTCATCTGGGGAGCAAGAGAATTGGTGACCACGACGCTGACGGCGACTGTCGCGGTGGACGGATTCGCACCAGGACAGCTAATGGAGATAGCGCCGGTGTAGGTTCCGGCAAGCAGATTGGTGGGATCGATGGAAACGGAGATGGTTGCGGGGATACTGCCAGTGGACGGTGTGACTTCGAACCATCCCGTGCCGGACGACATAGAGGTGGTGATGGAATACGGAAGACCGGTGAACGCCTTTTGCTGCAAAAGACCGGCCAGAGTAAACGTCTGCGGCGCGGATACGGTTCCACCGCTATTTACACTGAACGACAACGAAGGAACAGAAGCGCTGAAGGTGGGGCTTGCCGCCAGCACGGTGCGAATGCGGTCGTTGCCGGAATCGGCAATATAAAGAGTGCCGTCGGAACCGAATAGGATGCCGGCAGGGTAGTTCAAAACGGCCTGCGTCGCGGGGCCGCCATCGCCAGAGAAGCCGGTTTTTCCCGAGCCGGCGAGAGCGGAGAGGGTTCCGTCGGGCAAGATGCGCCAAACGATGTTGGACGATCCGTCGGCGAAGCACACATAACCTTGCAAATCGAGGGTCAAGCCGGAAATGATTCCGAAACTGGAACTGGTGGCCAAAGCCCCCTGGACGCCGGTGCCGGAGTTTCCGGTGCCGGCATAGGTGGAGATAATTCCATTCGGAGCGACCTTGCGAACGCGACGGCCGAGAGATTCAGCCACATATATATCGCCGGCGCCGTCGATGGCCAGGCCACTGGGGGAATAAATAGACGCGAGGGTCGCTGCGAGACCGTCGCCCGAAGATTGGCCAAAGCCATTGCCGATCACGGTCGTGATGGTACCGCCGGAGGCAGAAATCATGCGGATTTTGTTGTTGCCCTGGTCGGCGATATACAGATTGCCCGCGGAATCATAGGCGACGGCGGAGGGGCCATTCAACAGGGCGCTGGTGGCCGGCCCATTATCGCCCAGACTTCCCGATTTGCCTTGCGGGCTGCCGGCGATGAGGTGAATGATGCCGTTGGAGTCGACGCGATGAATCTGATTGTTGCCGGAATCGGCGATGATGATATCGCCGTTCGGCGCGATGACGACTCCGCGGGGATTGTTGAGGGCGGATTGGGTGGCGGTGATGCCGTCGGGTCCGATGGAGTCGAAAATGCCATCTCCGGCAATAGTAATCACCTGGCCGGAGGGAGTGAACTTGCGGACGACTCCGTTCCTGGCGTCGGCGAAGTACAGGTTGGCGGCGGCGTCCAAGGCGAGCCCTAGCGGTCCGAAGAGGTAGGCCTGCGATCCGGGGGAATTATTGGGCGTGGCGCGGAACTGGCCGTTTCCGGCGAGGGTGACGACCGAGGTCGCGGGGACGATGGCGCGGATGCGGGCGTTGTCCTTGTCGGCGACCAGCAGGCGGCCGGAAGAATCGACCGCGAGACCGGAGGGATGAGAGAAGGAGGCGCTAAGAGGAAGTCCGTTATCGCCCGTGAATCCTTGCGTTCCGTTGCCGGCGATGGTGCCGATGACACCCGAGGGCTTCACCATTCGAATGTGGGATTGACCACCGTCGCTGATGTAAACGTTATTGGACGAGTCGACGGCGACGCCGAGGACGGAACCAAAATTAACCGAAGTGGCGGGTCCGCCGTCGATCCCGGTGACGGGAATGGTGCTGCCCGCGAAGGTCTCGATGGTACCGTCGGAATTGATGCGCCGCACGACGCTGTTCCCGGAGTCGGCGATATAGACCTCCCCAAGAGAATCGCTGGCGGCGGCGACGGGTTGGTTGAGGAACGAAAGAGTGGCGTTCCCGGAATCCCCACGGTAGCCGGCGGAACCGTTGGTGCCGGCGATGGTGGAGATGACGCCCAAGGGCGTGATGTGGCGCACTACATTGAAGTCCGTGTCGCAAACCACCAGATTCTTCGCCGAGTCAAAGGCCAGGCAGCGGGGATAACCGAGCGAGGCGAACACGGCAGTCCCGCCGTCGCCGGAATCCTGGTCCTGGCCGGTTCCGGCGACGGTGGCGATATTGCCGTCCAGAGTCACTTCGCGAATACGATAGTTTCCGGCGTCGGCAACATAGACATTGCCGGCGGCGTCGACGGCCACGGCCACCGGACCGTTCAACGACGCGTTGACCGCGGGCCCGCTATCGCCGCTAAATCCGATAATGCCGTTGCCGGCGACCACGTGGGCGATGCCGTCGGTTCCACATCTCAAGACCACGTTATTCAACGGATCGGCGATGTAGAAATTACCCTTACCGTCGGCGGCGACGCCGTAAAGACCGGTGCTGAGAGGGAGATTCACGCATTGGAGGCCTTCGGCGGCAACGAACCAGCTTCGCCCGGCTATGGTAGTGATCACGGGAGGGACGGCGAAGACGGTCTGGGCGGCGAAGACGTTGAGGACGGCAGGTATGATCTGACTCGCGGTCGGGGATGTGACGGTGATCAATCCGGTATAGGTTCCCGGCTGATGTCCAGTCGGGCTGGCGGAAACCGCCAAGCTGGTGGGCGTGGCGGTTCCGCCGCCGTTGACGCTGAGCCAGCCATCGCTCGAAGCCGTGGCGCTGATGATAACGGACCCGCCGACGCTATTCACGGTGAGCGTCTGAGAGGCGGGGTTCTGACCGCCGATCAGATAATTAAACGGGTTCAGCGAGGAAACGGAGAGGGTGGAGGTGGTTGGCGTGGTTGCGCTGGACAGCGCGGCGAGGAATTTTCCGGGAAGGGTAGTTGCTCCGGATTGTCCGGTAGCCGCGTTGCTTGCCGTGGGCGACTGCGAATAGAGCGAGGAAAGCTGGACGAGCGCCAGCAGCCACACGAATACCCAGCACGCAAGCCAAGCCCCTTGTCTCATAAGCAGGAGCCAATGGTACCACGCCTACCAAAGGGATTAATGGATACTTGCGGGAAGCCCCTGTTTGACTCGAATTCTTTGAAGGGTATCTCGCAGTTCGGAGCTGTCCTGGCCATTGAGGTCAATGGCTTTTTGGGCCTCGCGCGCCGCCAAATCCAACTTTCCCGCCGAAAGTAATATTTCGGCCAACAGCCAGTGAGGTTTGAACCAGTTCGGCGCGCATGCAATCGCAGACGATAGAGCCTGTTCCGAATGGGCCAGGTCCCCTTGCGTGGAATAAAAGACGGCCAGGTTATAGTAGGCGTTGTGCCGGTCCTCGGAGGTCCGGGTGGCGCGCGTGGCGGCTTCGAGCGATTGGGTCCAGACGCGCTGGCGAAGGGTTGGGTCCGAGGAACGAGAGGCCGCGTCGGCGAGGGCGCGGGAGTACCAGAGATCGGCGCCGGACTCCGGCGGAAACAGGTGCGTGACCTGGCGATACTCGCTGATGGCTTCTTCGATTTTTCCCGCGCGAAGCGATCGTTGAATGGCGGCCCAACGCAGATCGATGTGGAGCAATGCAAAGCCGGCGACGATGAGCAGCGCGCCTAAAGGGATCGCCACCAGGCCCAGGGTTTTGACGACGATGCTTCCACCGCCGGTACGAGTCGAGGGGGACAGACTTCCGGCGACTAAAATCGCAATCGTCAAATAAAAGAAAAGTGCCGTGGTCAGCACAAATGGAGAGAACTGCTGGCCCACAAATAAGCCGACTAATCCCGCCGCCAGGGAGGCAGCGACGGTGGGACGCTGCTTCCACTGAAAGGAGGCGGCTATCCCGATGCCTGCCAGCGCCAAGCAAATCGTCAAGCCCGGCAGGCCTTCGGACAGGAGCGCTTCCAGCAGGAAATTATGCGGAGATTCGTGATAATACTCCGGGAACGCGCGGGCCAATTCAATGGACTGATACTTTGGAAATTCGGCGGCAAACATTTCAGGTCCGCTGCCGAGAAAAAGATGCGCGCGCGCCATCTGGAGGCTGTCCCGCCAGAGCAAAGGCCGGGTGCCACCTTTGGCGTCGTCGCGCCACTGGGCCCAGCGATCCTCCATTCGTTCCGCCAGCGGACTGAGGTAGAGGACTCCGAGCATGCCCGCAAACACGGAAGCGGCCACGATTCTCTTTTGTGTGACGGCCGGCCTGATCCTGACAATCAGGAAAATTCCTCCGACGAGGAGGCCGGCCATGCCGGACCGGCTACCCGTCAGCAGCAGCGCGAAGGAAGCCACCGAGGCGGCGCATAGTCCGAGGATCCGGTCGAATCGCGAGTTTCCCCACGCGGCCAGAGCCCCGCTGATGGAAATCAACATGACCAGATAATTCGCGAAATACAGGGCATGCCCGAGGGTGCTGGGTGGACGGACAATCGAGAGCTCGCCATAGGCGACGGAGTAAAGCGCGGCATCGGCGAACGGATCCCAGCCAAGATATTGGAGGATTCCGTAGAGAGAAGTAATCATTCCTGACAAACAGATGGTTCGAAACAGGATGAGCAAACCGGCGGAATTTTCCGCGTACCACGCGGCAATCAGAAGGCTGAGAAGCAGGATCGCGACATATTCCATCGACCCGAAGCGGCGCCAACCGGTTCCCAGCAGGGAGAGGATCCGGTCGTGCGAAATATAGGAACTAACGGCGAGAGAAACGGTCTGTGCGGTGAGAGCCAGAATCAGAATGCGGCCAAGTCTGGAGTCGGAGAGCCTGGCGATACCCGGCTCAAACCTGCGCAGGCTCAAGAGCAAGGCGCCCGCTGCGATGAGAATAAGGGCTGCTTTCGGTATCGTCTCGAAATACAAAAACAGTTTTGGCGCCATGATCAGCGGCACCAGGGCGACGATAAGGGCGAGCAACAGATTCATTGGCGGCCATGATCAACGACCAAGTTCACGGACTACTTTATACTCCAGCGCAGCTCGAAATTCGAGATTGGGCTTGCCGATTTATTGCGAAGCTTGACCATGCGGAATCCATTTTCGCGCGAAGGTCTCTCTACGATTTCAAGTTCGGGGAGGTCGACTCTGACATCGACTTCGCATCTGGGAAGGTCGTTGCCGGTAACGGCGCCGCCGGCCACGGTTTCCCCCGCGGCTCGAAGGGCGATAACGCCATTCGGTGCGAGCGACCCGTCGCTCCACAGGAGGTCGCCGTGGCGCAAACCACGATAGTTCTTGTGACAATCCACAATTTCGAAGACCGGCTTGGGCGGCTCAACGGGAGCAGGCGCGACCGGAGGCGGCACGACGACCGGCTCCGCAAGAGGAGGCGTCTCTACGTGCGGCTTGGGATTGGCCGAAGGCGGCTTCAACTGGATCGTCTGCTGCTTGCCGACGGAAGGAGCCTGGGTGATCTCGACCTTCTTCGGTGGCGGTTGCTGCTGCTTGTCGAGGATCACGCGGACATTCAGATTGCTTTTCGAAGGCGGGTTGAGGCTGGTGAACATCAATGTCCCGTTGTGCGATCCGGGGCTCAACTGCGCCGGATCGACGGACACGACGACCGATGCCGGTATCGTTCCGTTCTGCGGAGCCGCCGATAGCCAGTGGTCGGTCGCGGACGAGGACCAAGCCAGGCCGGCGCTTCCGCCCTTCAACTGGATGGTCTGCGACACCGTTTCGGTGGCCCCGGCTTCGATATGAAACACAATTTCCGAGGAGCTAAGCGACACCCCCGCGGGTCCACCGGATGACTTGATAAACCAAATCACCAATGCGAACAGAATCAGGCCCGCGCCAACGCCGATGGAAATGGAGATTTTACTGCGCCTGCGGTTTTGCAGACTTTCGACCGACTCACGAGAGACCTCCTGGGCTAGCCTCCCGATTTCCGTATCGGCCCAGTCGTTCAACTCGCGGATGCGAGGGTCGGTGACTCCCGCGCCCAGGCGCCCGATCTGCTGGTTGACGCCGTGAGGGTCCCCCTTGCGATACAGCTTTTCGAGCTCCTGTACCTGCTGATCGAGCCATTGGCGCTGGGCAAACAAGGCCTTCGCGCCGTTTGCCGAGGCGAGATCCTCTTTAATGGCGAGGTCGCCTGGAAATTGCTGGAGCAGCGCTTCGAGGCAGCGGATGGCAGGGTCAAACTCGCGTTTCGACAAAAACTCGGCGGCCTTGCGGCGTTCGCGATCGCAGATTTCGCGACGCTGGTAATCCTGCTTGGCGGAGAGAGCCGCCCTTAGCTCCTCCTTAATGGCGAGGTCATCTGGGAATTGCTGGAGGAGCGCTTCGAGGCAGCGGATGGCCGGGTCAAACTCGCGTTTCGCCAAAAACTCGGCGGCCTTGCGGCGTTCCCGGTCGCAGATTTCGCGACGCTGGTAATCCTGCTTGGCGGAGAGAGCCGCCCTTAGCTCCTCTTTAATGGCGAGGTCATCTGGGAATTGCTGGAGCAGCGCTTCGAGGCAGCGGATGGCCGGGTCAAATTCGCGTTTCGCCAAAAACTCGGCGGCCTTGCGACGTTCCCGGTCGCAGATTTCGCGACGCTGGTGATCCTGCTTATGATCGACGGCCGCCTTCAGATCCTCTTCGAGCGGAGCATCGCCCGGAAATTCACGGAGGAGATTCTGAAGCTCGGCGATGGCGGCGTCAAACCGCTGTGCCTTTAAGGACGCGGCCGCCATCTGGCGACCCTTCAGGTAAACCTCGCGGCGCGTGCGCTGCTGCTTGGCCTCCAGCACGCGGTTGAGATCCTCCGCCAGGGCCGGATCGCCGGGAAAGTCCTTGAGCAGCGCGCGCAGGCGGGCTTCTGCCTCGTCGAATCGCTGTTCGCGAAGGGAGCGGTGTGCCGCTTCGCGTCCTAGTTCGCGAAGGCGCCAGCGATTTTCCTGGTCGCGCTCTTTGGAAACGCCGTCGGAAAGGGCACGCGCCTCGGGATCGGAGGCATCGCGCTCCAGGAGTTTTCGAAGCACTGTTTCGGCGGCCGCCCAATCCCGATTTTTGTATCGCTGGCGGGCCAATTCGAGATTATCGCGGCGTTCCAGGCGGGCATTCGCCTCGGTCTCGAAGGCGAGCAACTTGGGAATCAGGCCGAACCTGCCCAGACCGTCGGAAATGGTTTCTTTCGCACGGTCGAGGTCCTCCGCATCGAGTTCCCGGCGAGCCTGCGCGATGACCGCTTCGGTGGCGGCCTTCCGCTGGCCTTGGCTTGCTTGTTCGGCCAACCGGTTGAGAGTATCTTCGTCGGGATGGCGCTCCATGGCACCGGCGAGGAGCGTAAGGGCGGTTGCCCAGTCCTGGCGCGCCATGGGTTTCCGAATCGCATCGAGATCCTCTCGCAGCCTGACCAGGGGTTTGAGCCGCGCCACCGCATCCGTGAGCTCGCTTGCGGCCGGGTAGGTCAGAAGCCCGGTCTCGATGGTTTCGAGAGCGCGCGCGGGGCTGCCATCTTTTTCGAGCGTATCGGCCCGGGATAGAATTTCATCAACTGCCTTTTTTTCCTGTATACGCTTCTGCTCTTCGCGCGCCCAATCCAGCAGCGACGCGATCTCCGGCTCATTGGGGTAATGCAGCGTCGCGCTGGCCAACAGGCGCGTGGCGGATTCGGGTTTCCCGCCTTCCACCATCCCACGGGCTTTGGTGAGCGCATCCTGAATGGCGTCGGCGCGGCGCTTCCGTTCGCGCTCCTCCATCTTGCGCCGGACTTCTTCGCGCGCTTTTTGCAATTCCGCCTCAGCGGAATATTCCCGCAGTGCGGAGTCGAGTACTGCCAAGGCATCGTCCAGGCGATTGGAGGTTTCGAGACTTGCCGATTCCTCCAGAGCTTTTCGAATGGTCTCGCTCCGCTGGTGCTCGGCACGCGTCGAGAGGATCACCTCCTCGAGCCGGACCAAACGGTCATTTCCAGGGGCGTTCGAAAGGCCGTCGGCCACCAATGCCAGAGCGCGGTCGAAGTCTTTCGCCTTCAGGGCCGCCCAGGCCTCATTTCCAGCGGCTTTGATCTTCGCCGCACGTTGTTTGGCTTGAAACTCGTCCTGCGCGTACGCCAGCATTTCCGCGACGCTCGATTCGTCGGGAAACTCCTTGGCCAGACCTTCGAGCGTAGAGATCGCACCGGCGAAGTCGCCGCTCCGAATGGAATCTCTGGCCGTTTCGAGGCCGGTGTTTACGCGCCGGCGCCGGTCGCGCGCGTCGCGTTGACTCTGGCTGCGGGAGAGCAGTTCGCGGACCTGGGGGTGCTTGGGCGCCTGTTTGGCCAACTCTTCAAGCAGCACGATGGCGTCATCCAGGGCCTCCACCACCAACAGCCCGCGGACCTTGGTAAGGCCGTCTTTCAGCCGTTTTTGCGCGTCGCGCTCCGCGATCATGGTTTCGATGCGAGAGACCAGATCCTTGGCGGCCGTATTTTCCGGCTCCGCGTGCAACGCATCGGTGGCGCTTTGAAACGCCGAGGTAAGCTTTTGCGATTCCAATTCGCTGTGCGCCTGGAGGAGCAAGCGAGCCGCCCTTTCGCGCTGCTCCTGCGCTTGCTGCAAATCGGTGAGATGCTGGCGGAGCGCCGCGTCTTTCGGATTGATCTGGACGGCCGACCCGAGGGCCTGGATCGCCTCGGCGTAGTTGCCCTCCGCGATCGCCTTCTCCGCCTTTTGGGACAGGGCGTCGACGCGTCCGCGAGTGGTCCGCAGCCGGACCTCGTTTTGCAACTGCTCTCTGAGGCTGCGGCCTTCCGCGTTCATGGAATCGAGAGCCAGGACCTTGCGGACCACCTGCTGCGCGTCCTCGATCTTGCCCTCGGCCATCAGACTCCGGGCCTGCGACACCAGCCGGGTGACCTCAGTTTTCTGGAGGTCCAGAAGGATGGGTGTGGTCTCGAATAAAACATCTTCCAGGCTCTGGTATCTGGCGCCCCGGTCCTTTTCCAACAAGCCTGCGATCACGCGCTGCAACGCCTCCGGACATTCCGGAACCAAAGTCCGGACGCCCTCCGGGTTCAGGTTGGTGATGGCGTACATGGCGGAGGGGGCGTCGGCCGCGTGAAATGGATTCTTTCCGGTGAGCAGCTCGTAATAGATCGTGCCGTAGGCCCAGATGTCGCACAAAATATCCGCCTCTACGCCGCGGAATTGTTCGGGCGCCATATGCGAGACGCTGCCGATCAGATAGCCGGTCTGGGTCAGGCGGGCGCTGTTTTCGCGGGTCAAGCGCGCGATGCCAAAATCCATGACCTTCACCGTGCCGTCCGGGAGCAGCATCACATTGGCCGGTTTGACGTCCCGATGCACGACACCGCCCTGGTGCGCGCACAGGAGCCCCTCGGCGATCTGGGTCATGATGCGCATCTTGTCGAGAACGGAACGCGTGCCCGCCGCGTCGATAACTCGTTGCAGGTCCTGGCCTGCGAGATACTCCATGGCCAGGAAAAACATTCCGCGATCTTCGCCGAATTCGTAGACGGTAACGATGTTCTTGTGGTTCAGATTGCCGGCCGCTGTCGCTTCGGTCTGGAAGCGGATCAGCAGGCTGGAATCGCCTCCCGCGGACAGGACTTTAATGGCCACCAACCTGTCCATGGTGGGATCTAATCCGAGATAAACCTGTCCGAATCCACCCTTTCCGAGCTCATCTCGTATTTCGTACTTGCCGATTCTAGCGAGCATGACAGGGGTCCCGATTCCGAGAACGACACTTTCCAAACTTGTGGCTTAAATTAGCATAGTCCAAAATCGAGGAATCCGGCGCGGCGGGTCATTTTTGGACGTTCGTAGGTGTCGGAGATTAGGTCGTTAGGGGCCGGAGACCTGCCAAAGGCCCGCAGGAAATCAGGCGATTTAAGGATCCTCAATTGCGCCCGCAAACAGGACCGCGCCGCTCTGCGACTCCCCGATCAGAAGCGCGAACGGCCGGTCGAAGACCAACGTTTTCACCGGTCGCTCGATCGGCCTCGCGGCGCCGGCAGTCATCATCACGGCGGTCGCGGCGGCGGCGACGGTGCCCTTTTCGTCCACTTCGAGCCTGGTTTTGTGGATGACGTCGCTGATATAGAATTCCTTGGATCCCATAGGAACGAAATCGGCCTGAGGATAATGGAACGCGACGTCCATCCCCATTTTCTTGAGGTCCTCGACCAGGCTGGCCGAGAAATCGAGACTGAAGCGGGGGAGTTTCAAGTTGAGGTCGAACTCCGTCGGTCCGGAGGGGAGATGCTCCAAGTCCAGGGACGCGAGCACGTCCTTGGGCGTTTTTCCCGGCTGCGGGAGCAGCGCGTAGAAGAACATGCTGGATTCCTTGTAGAACAACATGGCGCCCTCGAAGTTGGCGCCGCTGCGGTAGGCTCCGGTCAGACGCGTCTGCTGCATCATAGAAACGGTTTTGATGGCGCCGCCCGTTTTGTGAAAGGGCTCGTCGTTGGTCTGGGAGACGGGAAATTCGCTGCGCCATTTGGCGGCGAAATAAACGGCGTTGACCAGCACGACGGCTGCTTTACGGACGGAGTCGTAGGTGACGATGTCGCCGATTTTGCCGTGGGTATTGGTCTTTACCCAATCGTTCATTTCGGCGGTCGACTTCGGATCGGTGAAATCGAGCGACGCGGCGTGGGCGTTAAAGATGGATTCACACTGCTTCACGAAATCGGGCGTCAGCGTGAAGCGGCGGTCGGCCCACAGCGCGTTGGCGATGGTGAGGGCGGCTGGATCTCTTCCCTTGAGGAGACTTTGTAAGGCGGCGGAAGAGGCGTTTAAGACAGCCCCGTCAAGGGAGGGAAGTGCGAGCGTCTTTCGCATCGCGGTGCGGGTTGTGCCGGCCGATCCATTCTCAGTCATGTGGAGCGCGAGGAAGACGCTGAGGGGCGAAATGAAGACGTTTTTCGCGTGGTTGCGGTCGATAAGTTCGCGCAGAAGATGAAGGCCGAAAGTTCGCTCGGCGGCGACGGCTATTTTTGCGGTCTGGACGGTTTGCTGCATGTCCTGCCCTTTCAACCCCACCGAACTTGCCAGCGCCAGGCCGGCGGGCAAGCGCGAAATCCATTCACGGCGCGTCATTTGTACGTTGCAGCCATTATGACAGCGAGAAGGCGACCCGGTCAGGGCACTTGACTGACTCGCCTGCCCCTCCTTCACAGTCGGGGTTCCGTGTCGGCTTTGCGATCGGCCTCGTCGTCTCCAACGGAACCCCGACAGTAATGGAGGGGATAATCCTATGCGATGCCCGGGCGTTTCCTACCGAAGCCGGTGGCCTGTTCGAAGGCGTGAGCCAGTTGCAGGACGCCGAAGTCCTGCTTGTCGCGACCGACGATTTGTACCCCGACGGGAAGGCCTTCGGGCGTGAATCCGCCGGGGACCGAAGCGGCGGGATTGCCCGTCGCCGAGATGTACCAGCATGATTTCATCCAGTCGATGTAGTTGTCGAATTTGACGCCTCCGATTTCCGTCGGGTAGGGCGTGTTGATGTCGAAGGCGGGCACCTGCGTAGTCGGCAGGATGAAGTACTCGTATTTGTCACCTAGAAACGACTGAAAGCGGCGCCAGATCTGGCCGTGCGCGATTTCGGCGCGGGTGATGTCGCTGACAGAGAGGCGCAGGCCCTCCTCGATTTCGGCTTTGAGAGTGTCTTTGAAGGCGTCGGGATGCTGCTTGAGGTTCGCCCCGTGCTTATTCGCGGAAGCCCAGGCGCGAAGGATGCGGAAAGAGATTTCGGCGGGAGAGAAGTCGGGCTCGGCCTGCTCGACGATGCATCCCAGTGATTCGAATGTTTTGCGATGCGCGTCGACCACGGCGCGGACGCGGGAATCGAAAGGAACGCCGCCGAGGTCCTTGAACCAGGCGACGCGCACGCCTTTGAAATTGGTGTCGAGAGGGAAGGCGAAACGCTCGCCCGGTTCGTCGATGGAGAGAGGCGCGCGTGGATCAGGGCCGGCAATGGCGCTCAGGCCGAGAGCGAGATCGGCTACCGATCGACCCAGGCAGCCGGAGGTGCTGAGCGTCGACCACGCGAACGGAGCGTTCGGGTCCGGTACGCGGCCGACGGAGGGGCGGAAGCCGACCACGTTGCAGAACGCCGCGGGATTGCGGAGAGAGCCGCCGGTATCGGAGCCATCGGCCACCGGCACCATTCCGCAGGCCAGAGCGACGGCCGCGCCGCCGGAGGAACCACCGCAGGTCTTGGTTAAGTCGTAAGGGTTGTGGGTCGCGCCGAAGACCTTGTTGAAGGTCTGCGATCCGGCGCCGAATTCCGGCGTATTGGTTTTGCCGATGGTGATCGCGCCCGCGTGGCGCAGGCGTTCCACAATCAAGGCGTCCTCGGTGGGGACGAAATCCTTATAGAGGAGTGATCCGTAGGTGGTGCGGATGCCCTTGGTTTCCACCAGATCCTTGTGGGCTACGGGAAGGCCGTGCAGGGGGCCGAGCGCTTCTTTTCGCGCCTGTTTTTCGTCGGCTTTCGCGGCGGCGTCGGCGGCCATTTCGGGAACCAGCGTGACAATGGCGTTGACCTTCGGATTCACGCGCTCAATCTGCTTGAGGTGCGCGGCGAGCGCTTCGCGAGCGGACATTTTCCTGGCGCGGATGAGGCGGGCCATTTCAACGGCGCTCAGGAAACATATTTCGGCTTCGGGAGAGGCATCGAGCAGAGGCGCTGCCGCCATTCCCAGGAGGGCTTCGCGCCGGGTTGGATGGTTGTCACTCATCTGATGTGAGTTTACCCGCTATGAGCGGGCAGTGTACGATGCAGGGATGCTGCGACGCGATTTTCTCAACAATACGTTGCTTGGAGTAGGCGCGGCGCTGCTGCGGCAGCCGGCTCCGGCGCAGAAACGGGATACGTTCACTGGATATGGCGGCGTCGGCGATTACGCGGCGTCGAATGGCGACCCCTGGAACGTGACTTCCATCGGGCACAAGCTTCGTGACGGAGCCTACGGTTCGAAGGCGACGGATACGGGCGAAGCGTTTGATTTAATAATCGTCGGCGGAGGATTGAGCGGGCTCAGCGCGGCTTACTATTTCGCAAAGGCGACGGGCGGGCGGAAGCGCTGCCTGATTCTCGAAAATCACGCGATGTTCGGCGGGCATTGCAAGCAGAATGAATTCGAACTGAACGGGCAGAGGCTGATCGGGCCGCAGGCGTCGAACGATTTCGGTGTACCGAGAGCTGGCTCCGGCAATCAGATGGACGAGCTGTTTACGGAACTGAAGATCCCGCGCGAGTTCACCTGGCAGGAATGGGATCGCGATTTGAAACCGCTCCGCATTCCTCGCGACAACTATTCGCACATGGACGGAATTAACGACACGCAGGTGGATGTCGGGTATTTTTTCGGATCTTCTTGGGCGCGGAACATTTTTGCGAATCGCCTGGAAGGGACGCCGTTTTCAGAGCCGGTCAAGCGCGACTTGATGAAGTGGAGAACGACGACCGGAGGCAATGAGGACGTCCGCAAGCATCTCGATACGATTACGTACAAGCAGTACATCGAGGGCGAACTGGGATTGAGTCCGGAGGTGACGAAGTTCGTCGAGCCGGAGGTCGGGTTGATTTGCGGCGCGAGTCCGGACGCGGTTTGCGCGCGCGCCGGTCACGCGCTGGTTAGTCCGATGAATGCGCGGGCGACGATCTCTTTTCCCGGCGGCAATACGACGTTTGCGAGGCACCTGGTCCGGTCCTTGATTCCCGATTCGATGGGCGGGGATTTGAGTTTTACGGATGTGTTGAATCACTCGATGAATTTCGACGCGCTCGATAAAAAAGATTTGCCGACGCGGATGCGGCTGAACGCCACGGTGATCCGGGTGGAGCATGAAGGCCGCGGGGTCGCCGTGAGTTATGAGAAACACGGGAAGCTGCATCGGACCAGGGCGAGCGCAGCGGTCGTCGCCTCGGCGGGTTGGGCGAACCGTCACACCATTGCCGATCTGCCGAAAGAAATTCGCGCGGCCTACGAGGAATTTCAATATGCTCCGGCGATGAGCGTCAACGTGGCGCTGACCAACTGGCGTTTCCTATATAAGCTGGAAGCGCCGGCGGTGCGGTATTTCAGCGGAGGGTTCGGGTGGTCCTGCAATATCCGGCAGAACATGGTGGCAGGGCCGTATCATCCGCCGCTCCATCCGGACAAACCGGCGGTGCTCACGTTTTATTTGGGCTTGTACACTCCGGGTCTTCCGGCGGGCGAGCAGGGCAACCACGGGCGGGAGAAAATGCTCGCCACCAGTTATGCGGATTATGAAGGGCAAATCCGTTCGCAGATGACGATGCTGTTCGGCGATGCGGGGTTCAATTGGCGGAAGGACGTCGCGGGGATCGTTCTCAACCGCTGGGGACATGCGCGGGTGCTGCAACCTCCGGGATTTTATTACGGCAGGGAAGGGAAGAGGGCGGCGAGGGAGATTGTGCAGCAGGGTTTCGGCCGCATCGCGATCGCGCATGCCGAGCTGAACGGCCACCAGAACGCAACGGGAGCGCTGGCGCAAGGAAAACGCGCGGCGGAACAGGTGCTGGCATCATGATTACCGATAAAGAACGTGAAACCGCGCTGGCTCTGCTAGAGCGGAGCAAGATCGGCGTGTTGAACGCGGTGGCAGGCGTGACGGAAGAGCAGGCACGATGGAAACCGATGCCGGAGCGCTGGTCGATTCTCGAATACGTCGAACATCTGGCCGTTTCCGACGACGGGCTGGTGGAGCTGGTCAAACGCTCACTCGAATCGCCTGTGTATAAGGAGACTGAGGAAGAACGGCGAGCGCGGGAACAGAAGATCCGCGAAACGCCCATTCCTCGCGGCGTGAATCACGCGCCGGAGCGGCTGCGGCCGGTGGCGAGATTCGATTCCTTGCAAGACGCCGTTGCCGCATTTCTCGCCGCGCGCGAGAGGACCGTCGAGTACGCGCGGTCGACGACGGACGATCTGCGCAGCCATTTTTCGCCGCATCCGGTGCTGGGATCGCTGGACGCGTATCAGTGGCTGTGCGGCAACGCGCGGCACGCCGAAACGCACGCCGCGCACGTGATCGAAATTCGTGGCATGCCCGATTTTCCAGTCAAGGCTTAATGAACGGCGAGCAGCAGGGCGGTTGCACCGGCTCCGGCTCCATTAGTTCGGCGCGGGTGAGGTTGGGGTCGTAGAGATTCAACTGCCATTTTCCGTCGCGGCCGATTTTCGGTTTTTCGTTGTGCATGCCTCGTTCGGCCAGCGTCGCGGCGGCGCGCTCCACGCTGGGAACGCCCAGCGCGAGATGATGCATGACGCCCATGGTTCTGGGCAGGCGGCTGTGGACGTTGAGCATGTATTCGAGCCAATCCGTCCCGTCCGGCACGCGCATGTCCACCCAGTCCGTGGTGTGGTCGTCGCGGCCGCCGTGCCACATTTCGCGGAACCCGAGAATGTCTTTGTAAAAACGGTCGGCGGCGGCACGATCCTCCACGATTACGCCCACGTGGATGATGCGTTCGGAAATTCGCGTCGGCGGAAGAAATTTGCCGAAATTCCGAGTGTGGAGGGAGCCGGGCATGTACTGGACCAGTTCGACGTTGTGCCCGTCCGGGTCCTTGATCATCATGCTGATATTGCCGTCGAGGCCGGGCTTGAGCGTATCCGGCACGTTGACGCCGTGCGCGGCCAGATAGTCCCGCAGTTGGCGGATGTCGGTGGTCTCGAAGGCGATGTGCGAGAGGCGATCTTCCGATTCGTCCTTCAACTCGGGAAAAATTTCGATGTACTGATGATCGTTGACCTTGAAATAAGTCAACAGGAGTCCGCCGGTGGCTTTATCGAGGGTAAACGGCTCCTGAAATCCCAAGTCGTGGCCGTAAAAATTTCGCGAGGCAGCGAGATCATTGGTCTTCAGGCCGATGTGGGCCACGCCAATAATCGGAGGGCGCGTGGCTTGCGCATTCAGCGCCGCCGTGAGCGCGAGCGAAACAAGTAGCAGACGCATGCACACAGTTTACTCGGTGCGCAGCGCAACCATGGGATCGACGAGGGCGGCCTTCAATGCCGTGCCCCAGCAGGCGACCAGAGCCGCAACTGCCAGCGCCGCGGCCACGGCTGCAAAGGTCGTCGGGTCCGCCGGCTTCACGTCGTACAGCAAGCTCGCCATCAGCCGCGTCAATCCAGCCGCGGCCGCGAAGCCGATCACCATGCCTGCCAGCGCGATGATCATGCCATCGCGCGCGATCATTCCCACCACTTCCGTGCGCTGCGCGCCAAGCGCCATGCGGATTCCGATTTCGTGGGTACGCTGCGCGATCGAATAAGCGATCACTCCGTAAATGCCGATCAGCGCGAGCAATAGAGCAGTCACCGCAAACGTACCGAACACGAACAGGTTGAAGCGCCGTGGCGCGATGGAATCGGACAGCGCGCGATCAAGCGTGGTCACGCCGTAGACGGGCTGAGAGGGGTCGATCTCCGAGATCAATTTTCTGATGCCAGTCGCGACCGCCAATGGATCGCCTTCGGTCCGAACCGCGAGGTCGATGGCGAGCCCGGGCAGCATCGGCAATTGCCGGAACGGAAGGTATGCCTCCGGCGGTGGCGCGGCATCGAGCTTTGAATACTTCACGTCGGAGACGACTCCGGCAATCGTGAACGTCTGGTTGAGCCGAAGTTCGTGTCCCACCGGATCGGCCGCGCCGAATGCCTCGCGCGAGAAACTCTCATTGAGAAGAATCATATTCGGGAGATCGGTATCGGTGAGCGGGCGTCCTTTAACGAGGGTCGCTCGCATGGCCTTCAGAAATCCCGGAGACACAAAGTTCAACCGAACGGTGTGGGTCTGACCGGGCGTCGAATCGATGGGAAAGGCGGGAACGCCCGAAAACGCGACCCACATCGAGATGCCCGCCGCATCCACCTGCGGCGCCGATTCCACTCGTTCGATGAGCTGGTTCAGATACGCCGTCTGCGCCTCCTTGGTTGTGAATCGTGGGCGGACCTTTACTAGCAACACACTCTCCGGAGAGAATCCGGGTGGATGCGTGTTCATCAGCCAGAAACTTTTGAGCATTAATCCGGCTCCGGTCAGCAGGACGATCGCCAGGGCTAATTCGCCGGCCACCAGCAACCGGCGGACACGCAGTCCCGACGCGCCGGCGGAAGTGCGCGCACTTTCTTTGAGAGCGCCGTGCAGATTGCTCCGCCAGAGCGCGATCGCCGGACCGACCCCGAACACCACACCGGCGCCGGCCGAAATGGCGATGGTGAACGCCAGCACCCAGCCATCGATGGAGGTTTCCTCCAGCCTCGGAGCGGCGTTTGGCGAGATCCGGATCAGCAGCGCGATCGCTCCTCGCGCCAGCGCCAAACCCGCCGCGCCGCCGAGCAATGCCATCACAAGGCTCTCCGTCAGGAATTGCCGGATGACGCGCGCGCGTCCCGCACCGACCGACGCGCGAATCGCGATTTCCTTGCGCCGGGCGGTGGCGCGCGCCAGCAGCAGGTTCATAATGTTCACGGTCGCGATCATCAGGACGAACACGCCAGCCGCGAAAAGCACCAGCAGCGCCGGGCGTGCGTTGCCGGCGAGCTGTTCCTGGAGAGCCTCCACGTGAAGGTTGGCCCGATCGCGGCTCGGCCGCAGATTCAGGAGAGGCTTTTCCAGTACCTCAAGCTCGGCCAGACCCTGCCTGGTTCCCAGGCCCGGCTTGAGGGTGCCCACCACCTGGACCCCCCCCAAAAGCCTCTCACGGTTGCTCGTCACCAACGGAAGATATGCCTCCACCGGTTGCCGCTCCGAAACTATCCACCATCTCGGAAACTCAAGGCGGAAATTTTTCGGCAGTACTCCCGTGATGATCGCCGCGCGCCCGTCGAGCATGACCGTTTGCCCGATCATGCGGGCGTCGCTTGAGAATTCGCGCTCGAAAAGGTCCCATGCGAGCACGATCGCATTTTGTTCCTCCGGTCGGAACAGGCGGCCGAGCGCGGGGCGCGCTCCAGTGATCGCCCAGAAGTCACCGCCGACAACGATACCGTTCACGTTTGTGGCTCCGCGTGCGGTCGCGATCGCCGTTTGCTGGCGGCCATAGGCGGCCATCGCGCTGAAAGACTGCGCTTCCTCGCGCCAGGCTAGGAAGTCGGAGGTCCTGACGAGATCGCGTTTTAGAAACGTATCATAGTCGCCGAGCCACACCAGACGATCCGGATGCGGATAGCCGATCGGCCGCAGCAGCACCGCGTTCACGACGCTGAAGACCGCCGTGTTCATCCCGATTCCCAGCGCCAGCGTAAGAACCACCACCGCCGTGAATCCGGGGTTGCGCAAAAGCATGCGGATTCCATAGCGGACGTCCTGCCAGAGCTGCTCCAGCCACCGGAGAATCCAGACTTCGCGCGTCTGCTCGGTCACGCTCGTGATATTGCCGAACGCGCGCAGAGCCGCCGCGCGGGCGTCTTCCGGCGACATGCCACGCTCGATGTTGGCGAGCGTCTCCCGTTCGATATGGTCGCGAATCTCCCGGTCGAGATTCTTAAGATACCGGTTCATGCAGGCCTCAAAATCCGGGCGATGGCGCGAGCCAGCCTGTCCCATTTCGCGGTTTCTACGTCCAGCTGCTTGCGGCCCTTCGCCGTGAGGCTGTAATAATTCGCCCGGCGGTTGTTCTCGGATACGCCCTCTTCGGCGGAAATCCATCCCCTTTTCAGAAGGCGATGCAGCGCCGGGTAGAGCGAACCCTGCTCCACTTGCAGAACTTCTTCGGAATTGCGCTCGATGGCTTTGGCGATGGCGTGGCCGTGTTCCTTGCCTCGGAGGAGGGTCCGCAGGATCAGCAAATCGAGAGTGCCCTGCAAGAGCTCGACGCGGCCATCTTGAGTAGACATTCTAGGTGAAGTGTAAAATCGTTCGTGTCGAATGTCAAGGGGACTTTGTGTTTTCGCAAGTCTAACGATTCCGGAGAATGAACCGATGTCGGCAAGTTTTCACGCCACGATCGCGAAATCGTGCTGGTCGCCGAACGGGAGAAGGAGATCCTCGCCGTCGGCCGCCTGACCAAAGCGCATCACGCTAACGAAGCCGAGTTCGCCCTGCTGACCAGCGACAAATTTCAGGGACACGGATTAGGAACGGAGTTGCTGAAAAGTAGATCGCGTGACCGGTGAGAACCGGCAAATGATCGAGATCTGCCGTTAGCTCGGGTTCCGCTTGAAACACGCCACGGGAGACGGCGTCGTCAAATCCGTGTGAGGCGGGCTATCAGCCGGCAGCCGCCCTCCTGGGCGGCTTTGTTTCAATCGACGAAAAGCCTGCTGGAAGCAGGCTGCCGGCTTAATAGCCCGCCCCACATTTGGAAAGAGACTTACTTCTTCAGACTCTTTACGTACGCCGCTACGTTGTCCACCGACGCGCCGGTTACCGCAGCCACGGGTTTCATCTTCCCTTTGCCTTCGGTCACGGCCGTCTTGATCTGGGCGTCGCTAAAGTCGGTAGTCGTAAAATCCTTGATCCCCATGGCCTTGGCCATTCCAGCGGGCGGAGTGCCCGTGGGGCCATGGCAGGTTTTACAGGATTTGTCGTAAACATCCTTGCCCGCCTTCGTATCCGCCGCGAATGCGGCCGTGGAACATAGTGCAGCCAGCGCTGCCGTAGTCAGAATCTTTCGCATCATTCTCATTCTCCTTCTGGTGTAGTCTACTGTCTTTGGTTCTTGGCGATCGTATCCGCCAGTCCCAACGTCTTCAAAACATCCGGCACCGCGTCCTCCACTGCGAGAAGGTTATGGCACGTGCCGCAATCCTGTGTGATGGTCTTCTTGTCCGGTGTCGCATGAGCCTCGTCATGGCAGCGGAAACAGCCGGGGAAATCGGTGTGTCCGAGGTTATTCGGGTATGTACCCCAGCTCACTTTGAGATCGGGAAACACGTTACGCCGGTAAATCGCCGCAATCGCGCGCCCCGAGTTCTGAATATCGTTCCCGCGCGCCTGAAAGACTTGCGGATATTTTTCGCGATAGAACTTCGTCAACCCTTCGGGAATCTTCTGCTCTGCTTCTTCGCCACTCTTGTACTCCGCCTTCAGCAGTTCCAAAGCGGTCTTCTTAACGTATGGCAATCCACTCGCGATTTCGCCCGCTTGAATCGCCCCGTCTACGCCCTTGTCCGGCAGCTCAAAGGAATGCGCCGCCCGATTGTGGCAATCCACGCATTGCATGTCGAACGCCGGCATCGCGGCAACCGCGTCGGCCTTGGCGTCGCCAGCGAGATACGTCCGCTTCGCTCCCGTTGACGAGTTACTGTACTCCACCCATGGAATGGTCTGCCGCTTCTTGTCCGCCGCGGCATACCGGATGTGAACCCCAGGCCCCATATGCGCGCCATGAATTCCACCGGTTGCTCCGCCGCCCACCATCATCATCAATACCGTCTCGCTCCGGGTGTTCGCCTCGTCGTCTTTGTACTTGGTGATTACCCGCAGCCGAGGCCCGATCACACGTTCCCCCGCGTGGCATTGCTCACAAGTCTCGGCCGACGACACTAGCTTGTTGTTCTCCATCGCCGATTCGATCGGCCGCGGAAACGTGTTGAAAACCACTGCGACCAGCTGACTGGTCCCCGCCATCTTGGCGTGCAACCAGCCCGTCGCGCCCGGCGCGATATGGCACTCCGCGCAGCCCACTGCCTGATGCGGCGGAAATTGATGCGCAGTAAATTCCGGCTTCATCACGTGGCAGCTTTGCCCGCAGAATTGCGGCGTATCCATGTGCGCCACCGCGCGGTAACTGAACTGGCTGCCGATAATCACGTTCGCCACGGTCATCACCGCGAAGAAGATTACCGTCCTCTGGACCGCGCTTTTGCGGTCCGGAATAGTCTCGATCGTCGCCGCGATTCGCCGTTTCCCGAGATAGATTCCGATAGGAATCAGCGCCAGCCCGGCGAAGAAAATCGCCGGAATGAAAAGGAACAGCAGGATGCCGATATAAGGATTCTCGACCTTGCCGCGCAGATTCGTAGGCAGCAGAAACAGCCACGAGAATCCGGCCAGCGTGACCAGCGCGGTGCCCAGCATGCTGATCCAGTGGCTGGCTAATAGTACGAGAATCGGTTGTTTCTGTGGTGTTGGAACGTTCATGTCATTTCTTCGTGTTGAGGTACGCGATCATATCCGCCATCTGCGAACCCTCGAACCGCGGCCACTGGACGCCTTCTTTTTTCATTTCACTCAGCATCGCAGGACCATGCCGCCACAGCGCGGAGACCATCGTCGCGCCATTGAAACTCCCGACGATCTTTGGAGCCTTACCCTCCTCGTGGCACGACGCGCAGCGCTTCGAGCTAAATACCCTTCGTCCCGCCGACGCCACGCCCGCATCCTGGAAAAACTGCTGGGCCCATAAATAACCCAGCAAGTCCCTCATCTCGTCCGGCGCGAACCTGGCCGGCGTCGCGCCCGCTTTCGCCATGATCGGCTCGTGATTCCACATCGCCGCCGCCACTTCGGTCAAGGTTTTCCCGCGCGCCATGGTGGACAGCCTGGCAGCCGACGGATGGCAGTTGATGCAGCCCCGCGCTTTAAACACCGCTTCGCCGTCCGACGCCGATCCAATCTGAAACGACGGAGGCTTGGTCGGCGGGAACGGCAGATTCCGCAGGTATACGAGAATGTCCGTCAGTTCCTGAGCCGTCAGTTGCGGCCACGGTGTTTGCTTCAACTGCGTCTCGGCCAGCATCTGCGGCGAGTGGTTCCACATGGCCTCGGTCAGCGCCACGGAATCTCCCAGCGATTCCCACTGACTCACGGGCTTGACTCTCGGCAGCAGCCCCTCTTTCAAACCGTGACAAGTCGAGCAACCTCGCGCCGTGAACGCCCTTTTCCCGCGCCCCGCATCGCCCGGCATTTCGAAAAACCGCGCCGAATAAAAATAAGCGAACAGGTCCGCCGCCGCCTGGTCGTTCAGATCCCCGGCCCGTATGCCTTTTTGTTGCATCGCCGCCCACATCGCCGGCGCGTGATTCCACATTGTCGCGGCCAGTGTTGCCGGCGTAAACCCCCGGTCGAGAATCTTTCCCAGGTCCGGGCCAAGAGATCCCCCAGCGCCGTTAACGCTGTGGCACTCGACGCAGGAAAGAATCGTGAACAATTGCCGGCCGCGCGCCGAATCGGCGATGAAGCCCTGCGCCCCGGCGGCGGCCGCGCTCAGCATCAGAATCGCAATTGCCTGCCTCATCGCTTGTACCTCAATCCGATGGCCGCGATATGTGTTCCGAATCCCTCGTAAGGATAGAACGCCTCGCCGTATCCGTAAAACCACCACTGGGCGAATGCTTCAACGTGTATCGACACCGGAACCCACAGCTTCGCCATCGGCTGATAATAGCTGGTGGGTCTCGTGCCGGAAGAAATGAACAGGCTCCCGCCCGCCGTCAGCTTGGGCTGAACCACTCCCCAATGCCCTAAATTTACATTGAATAACGTGGTCGCTGTGTGCGCGTCTTCCAGGTCGTTCGATACCGCAGGCGTCAGTGTTTGAGGCACGAGGTAAAAGATGTCGGACCGGATCGACGCCCAGCTATACGACCCCTGGAACGTGAAAACCTTCCCGTTTCGTGGCGACCAGAAAATCGACGCCGCCTCCTGCTGCGACCGGAACGTGTAGTTGATTCCCGGCGTCGGATTGTCGTTGTTCAAATATGTGAAATCCAGCGCCAGGCTCAACGACCCTGTGGCCTGATACCGCGCCTGCGTCCGGACCTTTTGATAGTCATAAAGACTGGTATTGAAATAGACCCCTCCGCTCGACGCCACCTCCGTTTCCGCCGTCAGCAAAATCTTCTGCGTCGGCCGGTAGACGATCCCTCCCAGCCCGACGTTGCGTCTCAATTTCGCCTGCTCCAGAGCCCCCGTGAGATTCCCGCCTTGCGGCAGCACCGCGTCATTCGCATCGCCCCACACATACCGGTATCCACCGCGCAGCGTAAGATGCGGCAGCACGTCGACATAAACACTCGTCTCCACCTGGTTGTAATTGCTCACCAGCGACGCTTCGAGCGTCTGGGCGGTCACTTCCGCGCCTCCTGGCACCGCGTTCGTCTGGGTCGACGGCGAACTCCCCGCGTCATGCATTCGGTCGGTCAGCCACGATTCGGTCATCCGCACCCTTTTCAGAGGCCGGATCTCCGCGCCCAGGCTGCCCGTCGTGTGCGGCATCTTCGCCGCCGCCGAAACCAGGTACTGCTCGCTCTGGTAAAACACGATCTCCGACGGCAGATAAAAATTCCCCGTCGCCGTCTCGTGATAGTTCACGTTCGAACTGGGCTGGCTGAACAGGAACTGCCCGTACACATCCATCCAGGAAAGTGCATTGGAGCTGAACAGAGCCTTCGTATACGTGCTCGATCCGGTAATTCCGTAGCTCGCGGCCAGACTCGCCAGGTCCAGCGTCTGTCCGAAAATCGGCGCGGTGAAGGTGCCCGGATTCGTCGCGCCCGCAGCCTGGTACAGGCTCTGCGCGCTGTTAAACGTGGTGCCGCCTTCTTCCAAAGTCGCGTGGAATTTCCGGAGCTCGAACCGCACGCCGCCGCGATACAGGTTGGTCGTGTCGGACAAAGAAGTCGGCACCGCGTACTCGTTCGAATTGGCCACAAATCCGAGCACACCCTGCCCGGAATTTGCGTCGCGATTGTAGGCGACGTACGGAATGAACCAGTTTCCAGGCAGCAGTTCGAGCGAATACGAACCAACGTGCCGCCGAGTATCGAACGACTGCTGGTCGAGGATAATTCCCCTGGTTAGTAGCGGATCGGCATAAGACGGCAGATTGTTGAAATACGCCAGGTCGCGATAATCGGCGTCAAACCGGTAGAGCTTCGATTTCGAAGCGTCCACGTGCAGCGTCCCGTAAGGATCGCCTCCCCAGCCCGACGCGCGCACGTGCATGGTGTCGAAGAATTTCTTTTTCGGATCGATCAGCGTGAACTCCGCCCCGAACAGCTTCGGTCCCGCGCCCAGGTTGATCACGCTGCGATACGTTTCGAGGCTCCCGTTAACGCCGCTGGTAAAGCGGTACCCGAAATCTATCCAGCCAGAAAAGTTCGGTTCCGTCGTCGGCACCGGAGAAGGCGCCGGAGCAGGCGTGGCCGCCTGAGGAGCCGCCGCAGGCACCTGTGTTGCTGGAGCCGGCGCTGCCGCAGGTTTCGGCGCATCGGGCGGAGTCTGCGCCGCAACCGGCAAAACCAGCACGACCAAACACAGCACGACCAATCCACCCGCGAAAGCATCCGCACGTCTTGTAGGGCGGGCTATAAAGCCTGCAGCCGCCTTTCGAGGCGGCTCTGCGGGTGTGGTCTGCAGCAGGATTCTCATTTGAGTAGATTCCTGTCGATGTAACTGCCGTGAATCTTCTGGTGACACACCGTGCAGTTCTGATACTGCGGCAGCCGCAGAACGTGAAACGCCGGCGGAACCACTCCCAGGTGTCCGGCTGTCCTCACTGATGGCAGATTCGCATGGCACTCCAGGCATACCTGCTGCACCTGCGGACGGTCGAGCATCCGTGGATTCGCCGAGCCGTGCGCCGCGTGGCACGTCGAACATCCCTCGAATCGCACCGGACCGTGCTCGAACGTGAACGGCCCGCGCTTATCGCCGTGGCAATTCAAGCAACCAGGCTCGTTGGCGCCGAAGGACTGAGTCATCGCCGGCTTCATGCTGCCGTGGGGATTGTGACAATCCACGCAGCTCATTGCGCCTTCCTCCACCTTGTGGTGAAAAGGCTTTTGGAATTGCGCCGCCACCGTCAGATGGCACCCTTCGCACTGCTTGTTGATCGCGTCCGTTTTGCGCGCCACCAGTTCGGTTCCGCCACTCGCGTGAATCTTGTGGCAGGTGGTACACGCGACCAGATCCCGCGCATGGCTGCTGGCCAGCCTTCCCATGTGCGTCGGCTGGTTCACGTGACAAGTGAGGCAAATTTTATCCGCGGCAGCGGAGCCGAGCTTTCCTGGATTCCGAATATCGGCCGCGTCCGCCGACCCGGCATGCTTCGCTCCAGGTCCATGGCAGGATTCGCAGGCCTTCCCGTCAAATCCTCTCTTCTTGTCGACACCGTCGGCCACATGGTGCGGCGTCTTCGCAAACGCTTTGGCTATATCTTCATGACAGGTCCCGCAGGTCTCCGACCCGACGTACGCTGAGGGCGCTTCCACCTTCGACGCCGGTGCAGTGTCCGCCGCTGGCTTGGCCGTCGCCTGCGCGGGCTTGGCCGCTGTCTCCTGACCCCGCGTTGCCGCTACCAGCATCGCCGCGAGCAGGAGTGTCTTAATATTGCGCATGTACCAATCCCACTGCGTAAGCTGCGCCTATTGCATGGCAAACCGCACAGGCTTCACCAAGACTGGTTGTATTTGCGAGGAAGTGCGAGGCCGATGCCAGATCCACATGGCAGCCGGAGCAGGCTGACGCGGTTGCCTGCACCGGATTGATCGGTCCCTGCGGATCGATCACCGGGTTCAAGCCGATAGGCAGATTCTGTTCGCTCGAATTCACGTGGCACAAGGAGCAGTTCTCCAGGTCCAACGGCGTGCCGGTCGGGCTGAGCGCCGGGAACAGCGTTCCGCTGAAGTCGTTGTGGCTTCCTCCGAAGCCGACAACGATGTATGTGCGGCCAGCCGTTTGCATATTGATCCCGTCGTGAATCCGATGGACCAGCAGGTTGAAATTGATGCCTTGCGGCGGTGCCGCTTTATCCGCCGCGACTACGGCCGTCGCCCTCGTGCTGGCGTCCGTGTTCGAAGGATTGTGGCACAGCACGCAATATTCGGTGTTGTTGCGCAGCGCGCCGTGGACCTGTAGCGCGACGTGGCAGTTGTTGCAGTTGGCGGTCTCTACCACCGTGCGCCTGGGCGCGACCGCCGATCCGTCGACGGAGAAATACACCACTTGATTAGGAGCGCCGTACTCGATACTTTGTTGTGTAGTCGTGCCGGCGAGCACCGTTTCCGTGCGCCGCGCTTCCACGCCGATGGCATACGTCCCCGTCGATTTCGCCGGAACCGCGTGCGCGAAGGTGTAGACGCAGTTCGAGTTGACGTCGCACGTTGCGCCCGCCGCGCTTTCGGTCACATATCCGGGCGTCGTCACCGTGCTGCCGAAACTGGTGTATCCATAGTCGGTCGTCGGACCGGCCATGGTGAAGGAAATCGAACCCAGCGCCGACAACGCCAGCGGCTTTCCGCTTCCGTCTTTGACCGTGAACGAAACTACCGGCGCCGTTCCCGCCGTCCCGTTTGCGACCTTGGTGATCGCCACCGCCAGGCCTCCCAGCAGGCTCGACGCCGTCGGCGCCACGTGCGCGCCCAGAATCGACGCGTCGAAATCGAGCGCGCCTTGCGGGACGTGGCACGTCGCGCACAGGTTGTCGTTAAACTGCGGCCCGCCCGGATGATTTACGCCGGTCGCGAAGTTGACGTCGTCGTGGCAGGACCCGCACGCCGCCCGCGAAGGTTTGGTCATGAACGCCACCGCCTGCGTCGCTCCCGTGGTCTGCTGGTGGCACGTTTCGCAGCGCCTTGGACCTCCCGGATCGGCCGGGAAAACGACCTGCGAATAATCGAAAGTCCCGTGGCTGTTCGTTACCGAGTACGTTCCTCCTGCCAGCACGCTCGGCAGGCTCGCGCCCATGTGAATTTTGTGAAAAAACACCTTCGCGTCAAACGTCTTCCCGTCGTTCGGATCCAGATTCTGCGGATTGTGGCAGATCACGCACAGATCGAGGCCCCTTCGCGACCCTCCATGCGCCGACAACTGGTCGTGACAGTTGTTGCAGCTCGATGTTTTTATTACGTCGTTGATATGGGTTAGCTTCGTGCCGTTCGGAACAAAGCTGTACGTCGTGCTGGCGTAATTTGTCGGCAGGCTGAACGCCGTCAGGTTCCTCGATCCGTAAATCCCAATGGTATGCGTGGCCGTTGGATCGTAGCCCGATGGCGCCTTGGTATGAAACACATATTGATACTGTCCCGACCCCAGCGCCGTCAGCACCCCGCCCGAATCCGCTCCCGGCTGCTCGGTCGAAGCCAGCAGCGTCCCGCTCGCCGCCGTGGTGGTATACGCCGTGTAATCGCCCGAGCCATTGGGAAGCACGCCGGCCACAAAACTCGTGCTGATCGTCCCCGCTGTTGCGATCCCCGTGTTATCCAGAGGCCGGCCGTTCGGATCGGAAAGCGTGAGGGTAACGGTAATGGTTCCGTCGGACCCGATCGTGGCCGAGTTCGCGGTTATCGTCAAACCCGGCAGCACAAATTCGAGCGTCGCGGCATCGGCATAGAACGCCTTCTCATGGGGTGAATATGGCTTTCTTGGAGCGCTCGTCAGGCTGATCGCGAGCGTCGCCGCGATGGCTGCCATCCTGCCGAATTGTCGCCACTTTTTCACATCTTCCCCCTAGAACGGTGAGCCTTCTTTTGACCGTATTTGGTCATTTGTACCCGGAGAGCGACTGGGCTCCCGGCTGGTATATAGCTCCGGATTCTTCCACCGGATCGTCGCCGGTCAAAGCATAGGTGCACGCCCCGCGCCCCCGCAAACCTTGCGGTATCGGCATGCGCCGCATGTCTCACGGTGCACGCCAGCGTCACCTCGCCGAGCGAATCGTAACGCACGTTACCGGCCAAAACCGATTGGAACGCGCTCGGATGGATCCTGCCCTTGTGCGAACGAACACCATCCCTTCCCCGCGCAGGTGGGAGGAGCGCTGCGGGGCGCTTCCCGTCATTGACGCCGAGGGACGAAGCGCTCAACGCACTCAAAACGATCATTGAGAATCGCCTGCGCGATCATCACCTCGAACACACGGAGGTGCTCGCCACCGACGCGTAGAGCAGTTTCCTGAAAAGTGTAGTCCGGGTAGGGCGGCCAATTTTGGCTGCAGCCGCTTTTCGAGGCGGCTCTTGTTGCCGAGCGACGAGCCTGCTGAAAGCAGGCTGCAGCCAGGATTGGCCGCC